>Ga0126371_10001558_pt1 | contig 19480 bp, 12 predicted proteins | sample PanSoiMetaPlot_4_FD_110145 | JGI IMG/M metagenome (GOLD analysis project Ga0126371, IMG submission 110145) | Tropical forest soil microbial communities from Panama - MetaG Plot_4 | ecosystem: Environmental > Terrestrial > Soil > Tropical forest > Bulk soil | place: Panama | collected 2016-02-17 | reverse complement strand
GCGTCGAGGCCGGAGGCGCAGAAGCGGTTGATCTGCACGCCCGGCACGCCGTTGCCGTAGTCGGCGCAGATCGCCGCGACGCGCGCGATGTCGCCGCCCGCCTCGCCGATCGGGTCGACGCAGCCCATGACGACGTCGTCGACCTGCGACGTATCGAGCTTGTTGCGCGCCTTCAGCGCGGCAAGCGCCTGCGTCGCGAGGTTGAGCGCCGTCACCTCGTGCAGCGCGCCGTCCGCCTTGCCCCGCCCGCGCGGCGTGCGTACGTGGTCGTAGATGAAGGCGTCGGGCATGGGCTTCTCCAACTCTCATACGTCATTGCGAGGCGTGCGAAGCACGCCGAAGCAATCTCGCGCCGCAAAAGTCTGCGGATCGAGATTGCTTCGGGCTGCTACGCAGCCCTCGCAATGACATCATAGTCCTCTCGCGATCAAGAGCTTCATGATCTCGTTCGTCCCCGCATAGATCCGCATCACGCGCGCGTCGCGATAGAGCCGCGAGATCGGGTATTCGTCCATGTAGCCGTAGCCGCCGAAGAGCTGCAGGCAGCGGTCGACGAGAGTGCCGAGCAGGTCGGTGAGGCGGTACTTGGCCATCGAGGCGGTTGTCGTATCGAGCTCGCCCGCGAGGTGGCGGCCGATGCAGTGATCGAGAAAGACCTTTGCGATCGTCGCCTCGGTCTTGCATTCGGCGAGCACGAACTGGGTGTTCTGGAACTCGATGATCTTCCTGCCGAACGCCGCCCGCTCCTTGACGTAGGCGATGGTGAGCTCGAGCGCGCGCTCCATCATCGCCATGGCGTGGGTCGCGACGATCAGCCGCTCCTGCGGCAGCTCGCTCATGAGCTGGACGAAACCCTGGCCCTCCTCGTGGCCGAGCAGGTTCGCGGCCGGCAGGGCCACGTCCTCGAAGAACAGCTCGGAGGTGTCGGCGGCGTCGAGGCCCAGCTTTCGCAGCTTGCGGCCACGCCGGAAGCCTTGCGCGTCGTCGGTTTCGACCACCATGAGCGAGACGCCCTTGGCGCGCTCGCTCGGGTCGGTCTTGGCGACCACGATGATCAGGTTGGCGTGCTGGCCGTTGGTGATGAAGGTTTTTGCGCCGTTGAGCACGTAGCCGTTGCCGCTCTTTTTCGCCGAGGTGCGCACGGCCTGCAGATCGGAGCCGGTGCCCGGCTCGGTCATCGCGATCGCGCCGACGAGCTCGCCGGTCGCGAGCTTCGGCAGCCAGCGCCGCTTCTGCTCCTCGGTGCCGTAGCGCAGGATGTAGGGCGCGACGATCGCGGAATGCAGCGGCGCGCCGAAGGCATCGAAGCCGGCGAGGCTGATCTCGCGGATGATCACCGCCTCGTGCGCGAAGCTGCCGCCCGCCCCGCCGTACTCCTCCGGCATGGATGCGCACAGCAGCCCGGCCGCGCCCGCCTTGGCCCACGTCTCGCGCTCGTAGGCGCCGTCCTCGTGCCAGCGGTCGACATGGGGCGAGAATTCCGCCCGCATGAACCGGCGCGCCTGCTCCTCCAGGAGGACGAGATCCTCGGTCATCCAGGCCGGGCGGGGGACGTCGAGAGCGGTCATGGCGTCGGGGGAATCGATCGGTTGCCGGCTTGTGATAGCATATTTGCCGGGAGCATTCGCCCGGCCGAGGCGTTGTCGGTTGAAGTGGCCTGCTCCGGCGCGGTGAGGAGAGCCGCGATTTTGCCACGCGGAATTGTTTCCGCTCTCCCCTGACGGAAAGAGCCCATGAAGCCACTCAGCATTTGCGTCGCCCTGTTCGGCCTGCTCGCCTTGGTGCAGCCGGCAATCCACTGGAATTTCGCGGGCATGCTGCTCGGCGTGGCTGCGCTCCTGTGCGCGGCCGCGACCTGGTCGTCGAGCTCGATATCGAGCTTCCTCAAGATTTTCGTCGGCATCTTCGCGGTCGAGACCATCGTGTTCGGGCTAGCGGTGCTGGCCGGCCGGGGCGGCCTGTGGCCTGCCGGCTATGCCCAGGTTCTGCCGCCCGAGTCGCTGCCGCTCACGGTCGCCATCTTCGCGATTCTCGTCCGCCTGGCGGCGCGTCTCTCCACCGTCCAGCAGGTGATGCGCATCGCCGACCGCTATTTCGAGGCCGACGATGTCGGCTCGGCGCGGGTGTGGCCGTTCCGCCGGTTCACGGCGTTCGAGCGGCGCATCGCGATTGCGATGGTGGTGCTGCTCGTCGTGCTCAATCAGGCCGAGGTCGGCGTCCTGCTGCGGCTGAGCTTCTTCAACCGCGACTGGTTCAATGCGATCCAGGCGCGCAACGAGGCCGAATTCTGGCGCCAGCTCCTGTTCGTCTTCACGCCCTGGGCCTTCGTCTATATCGCGATGACGGTCGTCGAGTTCTACGGCCAGAACATGCTGGTGATCCGCTGGCGCATCTGGCTGACCCGCCACTTCGTCACGCGCTGGCTTGCCCGGCACAATCACTACCGCATCAGTCTCGTCGCCGGACAGACCGACAACCCGGATCAGCGTATTTCCGAGGACATCTTCCGTTTCATCAACGGCGGCGCCGACGGCTCGAGCACGGCGTACGGCGTCTATGATTTCTCCATTCTGCTGATCTACCAGATCTCGAACCTCGTCTCCTTCTCGGTCCTGCTGTGGTCGCTGTCGAGCGCGTTCACCATCCCGGGCACCTCCTTCGTGCTGCCGGGCTTCCTGTTCTGGGTTGCACTGCTCTACGCCGCCGCCGGAACGCTGATCACCCATTTCATCGGACGGCCGCTGATCGGCCTGTTCTTCCGGCGCCAGCACATGGAGGCCGACTTCCGCTTCTCGCTCGCGCGCCTGCGCGAATACACCGAGCAGGTGGCGTTGCTCGGCGGCGAGAGCGCCGAGCAGGAGATGGTGGGCGGGCACTTCCGCGCGCTGGTCGGCAACTTCATTGATCTCGTTTACCGGCGCCTCAGGGTGTACGCGTTCACCCAGGCGTTCGGACAGCTCTCGCCGATCATTCCCTACATATTCACGGCGCCGTTCTATTTCGCCGGCAAGATCGAGCTCGGCATCATGACGCAGACCGCGAGCGCCTTCGCCCGCGTCGCCGACGCCATGACCTTCTTCGTCAACTATTACACCTACCTCGCCGGCTTCAAATCGGTGGTCGATCGCCTGAACTCGTTCGACGCCGCGATCGAGCAGGCGCAGGCGCTGAGCGGCGCCGGACCGGCGCGTGTCGCTGCGGCGCAAGGCGCCGCGGCGATCGATCTCGACGACATCGATCTCGCGCTTCCGGACGGCCGGCACGTGCTCAAGAACAGGCATCTGGAGCTGGAGCCGCATCAGAGCGTGGTCCTCACCGGCCCGTCCGGCTCCGGCAAGTCGACCCTGTTCCGCGCGATCGGGGGCATCTGGCCGTTTGCCCACGGCCGCATCAGCGCGCCCGCCGGCATCCGCGCCATGGTGGTCCCGGCCAAGCCCTATATCCCGATCAGCACGCTGCGGGCTGCCGTCACCTATCCGGCGGTGGCCGGCACCTATTCGGACGACCAGATTCGCGAGGCGCTCACGGCGGCGCATCTCGGCGGCCTGACGGGCGAGCTCGACAACGAGGAGGTGTGGTCGCAGCGCCTCTCCAGCGGCGAGCAGCAGCGCCTCGCGCTCGCCCGCGCGGTGCTGTTCCGGCCCGATTGGCTCTTCCTCGACGAGGCGACCTCCGCGGTCGACGAGAAGCTCGAGGCCGAGCTCTACGCCATGCTGGCGCAGCGCCTGCCCGCCACGACGCTGGTGTCGATCGGCCACCGCTCCGCCGTGGCCGGGCTGCATCGCCGCCATATCGAGATGTCGCCGGACGGCGACCATTTCACGCTGCGCGAGGTGCCGAAGGCAGCGGCGGCGGAGTAGGGCTGCGATCGCACGCGACTTACCCCGCGCCGGTCTTCTTCCTCACCCGTTCGTCGAAGCGCGCCACGTTGACGACGACGCGCTCGTGCGTGCCGCCGCCGATCGTCTCCCTCTCGTCGCGCGCCTCGACCTCGAACTTCAATCGCCGTCCCTCGACGCCGACGAGCCGTGCGATCGCGACCGCGCGCATGCCGACCGGGGTCGCGGCATGGTGCGACACGTCGAGCCGGATGCCGAGGCTCTGGTGGCCCTCCGGCAGCAGCGCCTCGACGGCGTCGAGCGCCGCGGCCTCCATCAGGTTGATCATCACGGGCGTCGCCAGCACATGGATGCGCCCGCTGCCGACGCGCGGCGCCGTGTGCGCCTCGGTGACGACCATTTCGGCGCGGCCTTCGCGACCGATCGGGAGCTGGGAGAAATCGACCATAGGAAGAAACTAGAACGCCTCTGCCGGCAAATCCATGGTGCTCGCGGCGCCCGCCTGGATGCGGGCGAGGTGCGTCGCCGTTTCGGGCAGCATGCGCTCGGCGAAGAAGCGGCCGGTGACGAGCTTCGCCTGCATGCGCGCGGCGGCGCCGGCGCCGCCCGCCGCGAGCTTCTCCTGCGCGGCCCGCGCCATGCGCGCCCACATGTACCCGAGCGCGACGAGGCCGAAGAGATGCATGTAGTCGGTCGCGCCGGCGCCGGCATTGTCGGGCTTCGCCAGCGCGTTCTGCGCGAGCCACATCGTGGCCTGCTGCAGGTGCCCTAGTGCGCGGCCGAGCGGCTCGACATAGGGCTTCATGGCGGCATCGGCCGCGCGTTCCTTCACGTAGCCCTGCACCTCGGTGAAGAATGCCGTCAGCGCCCGGCCGCCGTCCTTGGCGAGCTTGCGGCCGACGAGGTCGTGTGCCTGGATGCCGTTGGCGCCCTCGTAGATCATCGGAATGCGGGCGTCGCGCACGAACTGCTCCATGCCCCATTCCTTGATGTAGCCGTGGCCGCCGAACACCTGCTGCGCCGCGACCGTGTTGGCGAAGCCGGTATCGGTGAGCACGCCTTTGATCACCGGCGTGAGCAGGCCCATGTGGTCGTCGGCGGCCTGCCGTGCCTTGGCGTCATCGGAGCGATGCGCGACGTCGCTGGTGATCGCGGTCCACATCACGAGGGCACGCGCCGCCTCGTTGAAGGCGCGGATCGACATGAGGGTACGCCGCACGTCCGGATGCACGATGATCGGATCGGCCGGCTTGTCCTTGGCGCTGGCTCCCGTGAGCGCGCGTCCCTGCAGCCGCTCCTTCGCGTAGGCCGCCGCGTTCTGATAGGCGACCTCGGACAGCGCGAGTCCCTGCACGCCGACGACGAGCCGCGCCTCGTTCATCATGGTGAACATGGCGGCGAGGCCGTGATTCTCCTGCGCGATGAGCCAGCCTGTCGCGCCGTCGTAGTTCATCACGCAGGTCGCGTTGGCGTGGATGCCCATCTTCTCTTCGATCGCGCCGCACGTCACCGCGTTGCGCGCGCCGGGCGCGCCGTCCGCTGCGGGAAGGAATTTCGGCACCACGAACAGCGAAAGGCCGCGCGTGCCCTCGGGCGCGCCCTCGATGCGCGCCAGCACGAGGTGCACGATGTTCGCCGCGAGATCGTGCTCGCCGGCCGAGATGAAGATCTTGGCGCCGGTGATCCGATAGCTGCCGTCCGCCTGCTTGGCGGCCTTGGTGCGGATGAGGCCGAGATCGGTGCCGCATTGCGGCTCGGTCAGGTTCATGGTGCCGGCCCATTCGCCGCTGACCATCTTCGGCAGGTAGAGTGCCTTCTGCTCGGGCGTGCCGTGCACATAGAGTGCCGCGATCGCGCCCTGCGTCAGCTCCGGATACATCGCGAACGCCATGTTGGCGGAGGCGAGGAACTCGTTGACCGCCTGCGTCAGCGCGATCGGCAGGCCGTGGCCGCCAACCTCGGGCGGCACCGAGATGCCGATCCAGCCGCCATCGACGAGCTTGCGGTAGGCGTCCGCGAATCCGTCCGGCGTCGTCACCCGGCCGTCGTCGTGACGCCGGCAGCCCTGCGTGTCGCCGATGCGGTTGAGCGGTGCCAGCACGTCCTCGCAGAACTTGCCGGCCTCGCCGAGAATCGCCTCGACCAGATCGGGCGAAGCGTCGGCAAAGCCCGGCAGGTTGGCGTAGCGCTCGATGTGGAACACGTCGGTGAGCAGAAACAGCGTCTCATCGACGGGGGCCTTGTAGACCGGCATGGTCGCGCGTCCTCGAATCTCTTGCGTCCCGGAGTACATCGACACCTTTAAGCGCCGATTGCGGCCCGTGGACGGCGCCATGGTGCGGCTCGACCGCCACACATGCTACCGGCCGCAGGCCGGTATGGGGCGGCCTTAACTACATCTTTACCCTACCTCTGAAAAACTCGCCGTGGAGGCAGCCCGTCGGCGTGCCTCCACGGCCTATTAAGGGATACCCGTTCCCCGAGTCGGGAGCCGGACTGTCCGCGGCCGGAAAGTGCGGATGGACGAATGCACTCGGTGCCGTGGCAAGTGAGGGGTATCCACCCGAGAGCGCGGGAGACCGCCGTCGTGGCGGCCCAGCGTGCCGGCATGTCGCTCGGCCAGTGGCTCAATTCCATCATTGCGGACCGCGCGGCCGAGCAGGGGGTCGGCTCCGGCGATGAGCTCTCCTACGGCGGCCGCGCCGACGAGGGGCTCGCGGCGATCACCGAGCGCCTCGACGACCTGACCCGCCAGCTCAGCCGTCTCGAAGGCCATCGTCCGGCCCCGCCGCGCCCCGACGCCGATGCGGCGTCGAACCGGATCGCCGATGCGATCCTGCAGGTCAACGGGCGCCTCGACCAGGTCATCGCCGAGAACCGCAAGACCTCGAGCGCGCTCGAGCGGCGGGTCGACAGCGTCGATCGCGCCCTTGCGGTGCTGCGACAGGAGCGCCAGAGCGCCGCTTATCAGGCCGGCCCTTACTTGAGCGGCGAGGCCATGGTCGATCTGGCCTTCGCCGAAATTTCGGCGCGCCAGCGCGCCCTCGACGGCGAGTTCGCGGCGCCGGTGCCGGCCATGTTGCAGCGGCCGCCATTGGGGCCGATCAACTGCCGGGCCGACGAGGCGGTCGAAGGCCTGCGCCAGGATCTGGCCGAGATCGGCCGCACCATCGCGGAGGCGATGCCGCGCCGCGCCGTCGAGGCGCTCGAAAGCGAGGTGCGCACGCTCGCGAGCCGGCTCGACTACGTACCCAAGGGGGGCGTCGACGCGCCGGCGCTCGCCAGCGTCGAGCAGGGATTGCGCGAGGTGCGCGATGCGCTGCGCGGGCTCGCGCCGGCCGAAAGCCTCGTCGGCTTCGATGCGGCCGTGCAAGGCCTGTCCGCCAAGATCGACCAGATCGCGAGCGGCGGCCATGGTCCGGCCGTGCTGCACCAGGTCGAGACCGCGCTCGACCTGCTGCGCGGCGCGATGGGCCAGGTGGCGTCGAGCGACGCGCTGGCGGCGCTCGCGCAGGAGGTCCGCGAGCTTTCCGAGCGGATGGAGCGGCGCACACCGGTCTCCGCCGGCGGCGATCTCCTGAGCATGCTCGACCAGCGCATCGGGCTGATCGCCGACGCGATCGAACAGGTGCGCGAGCAAGGCGCGCAGACCGCGCACGCCGCGCAGTCGGCGCAAGCGGCCCAGGCGGCGCAAGCCGCCCACGCCGCGCAGGCGACCGAGGCGGCGCAGGCCGCGCACGCCGCGCTCGCCGCCCAGGCTGCGCAGGCCGCGCAGGCGGCGGAAGCCGCGCAGGCCGCGTTGGCGGCGCGGGCCCAAGCCGTGCAAGCCGCGCAGGCCGAGCCGGGCGCGGACCGCGTGTCGCGCGAGCTCAATGAGCTCATCAAGTCGATGAGCGACAAGCTCGAGCATCTCCAGTCCGTGCGCGTCGACCAGCTCTCGCGCGGCGAGCAGCTCGCTGTCGGCGGGCTGGAAGATCGCATCGCCAAGCTCGTCGAGAAGCTCGATGCCTCGGAAAGCCGGCTCGGCCATCTCGAGGCGATCGAGCGCGGCATGGCGGAGCTGCTCGTCCATCTCGAAAGCCTGCGCGCCAATGGATCGGCGGCCGCGCGGCCCGCGCCCGCCGAGCCGCGGCTCGCGCCGCCGCCGACCGCGGCGCTGAGCCACGACGTCGCGGCGCTGCGCCAGGCGCAGGCGCACGTCGAGCAGCGCACCCAGGACTCGCTCGAGGTCGTGCACGGCACGATCGAGACCGTGGTCGATCGCATCGCGACCATCGAAAGCAATATGCGCCGGGATCAGCCGGATGACGGGCGTCCGTCGGGTCCGCCCGGGCCGCCGGCCGCCGCTGCGCCGATGCCGCCGCCGGCTCCCGCGCCTGCCGGCCCGCCCGCCGCGCCGCGTGCGCGCGCGACCCCGCCGCCGGTGCCGCCCGCGCCGCCGCCGGCCGCGCCGGCGTCGCCATCGGCACGGCTCGCCAATGCCGCACGATTTGCGGCCGATCCCCAGCTTCCGCACGATTATCCGCTCGAGCCCGGCTCCGGGCCGCCGCGCGTGCGCCCGAATGCGACCGGCGTGGCCGCGGCGCTCGCGGCGGCGGAGCGCGTCGCCGCCTCGGAAGTGCCGCTGCGCGCCGCCCGCGGCGCGGCCGCCGACAAGGACAGCGACTCCGAACCGAAGTTGAACTACCTGCAGGCAGCCCGCCGGGCCGCCCAATACGCCGCGCAGAACGCACAGCGCGGCGAGCCGGTGCCGGCCGGCGACCCCGACAAGTCCGGCAGCAAGCTCGGCCGCCGCATCAAGGCGATCTTCGTCGGCATCAGCGTCGCGATCCTCATCGTCGCGGCGCTGCGCTTTGCCGCCTCCTATCTGCAGTCTGCCGAGTTCGTCCTGCCCGGCGGGCCGCTGCTGGCCCGGCAGCCGGCGCCGACTGCGGTGGCGAGCGCCACCCCGCCAGCGCCGCAGGCGGACGCGCCGCCGCTCATGATCATGCCGCCGACGCAGACGCTGCCGCCCGCCAATGCGATGATGCCTCCCGCCCCGGCGCCGCAGCCGCGGCCGCGGCAGGAGCTTGCCGCCGGTGTGCTCGGCGGCGAGCAGCCGGCGTTGCTGCCGCCGCCGGCCCAGGCTCCGGCCCCCGCGGTGGCGAGCGCCACCAGGCAGGATGTCACCGGATCGATCCCGGCGCAGGCCCTCCCGGCTCCACCCGTTGCGCCGGCGATCCCGGTTCTGCCGGCGCCCACGGTTCCGCTGGCGACGCCGATCGCGGCCGCCGAGCAGTTGCCGCCCGGCATCGCCGGCAAGGTGCTGGCCGTGGCCGCCCTGTCGGGCGAGCCCGCCGCGGCCTATGAGGTCGCGACTCGCCTCGCCGAGGGACGCGGCGTGCCGCAGGATTTTCATGCGGCCGCGATCTGGTACGCGCGCGCCGCCAAGGCCGGGATCGCGCCCGCCCTGTTCCGCCTCGGCGCCCTCTACGAGAAAGGCACCGGCGTCGCCAAGGACCTCAAGGAGGCGCGGCGCTACTACGTCGCGGCGGCCGAGCGCGGCAATGCCAACGCTATGCACAATATCGGCGTGCTCTACGCCGAAGGCATCGACGGCAAGCCCGATTTCAAGAGCGCCGCCGAATGGTTCAACAAATCGGCCGCCATGGGCATCGCCGACAGCCAGTACAATCTCGCGGTGCTCTATGCCCGCGGCATCGGGATCGACCGCAACTTCAACGACGCCTATCAGTGGTTCGCGCTCGCGGCCAAACGCGGCGATGCCGACGCCGCCAAGAAGCGCGACGAGATCGCCGGCCACATCGACGAGAAGACGCTCGCGGCGCTGCGTCAGAAGGTGGATGGCTGGGTCGCGCAGCCGGCGCCGAACGAGGCCACGATCGTGCCGGCCCCGCCGGGCGGTTGGGATGAAGTGGCACCCGCATCAGCGGCTACGCCGACCCCCGCGGCCGCGCGCAAGCCGAAGACCTCCAAGCGCACGCACACGCGCGCCACGACGGCTCAGACGCCGGCTCGCGAATGGGGATATGCGCCAATCTAGCCGAGGCAGCGCGCGGCCGCGAAAGCGTAGAGCCGCCGCTCGCCGATCAGATGCGCCGTGAACGCGAGCGCGCCGAACACCCTAGCGAAGGCACGATCGCGGATGTTGAGCCCGCCCGCATAGGCGCCGAACGCCGGCATGATCAGGCGGCGCGCGTCCGCCGCAAAGCACTTGCGCGTCACGGCGCGGCCGCGCTGCGTCACCCGCGCCGAGGGGTGCAGGTGGCCGGCGATCTCGCCATCGGCGCTGCCTTCGGTCGGCTCGTGGCGAAAGGTGAGCGGTCCGAGCGACAGGCTCTGCGCGAACACGCCGCCGATGCCTTGCGCCGGCTCGGGATCGTGATTGCCGGCGATCCACACCCAGTCGCGGCCGCGCTGCAGACCGGCGAGCGTTGCTCGGTCCTGCGGCATCACCCGTGCCGGCCCGCCGCCGTCATGGAAGCTGTCGCCCAGCGCGATGACGCGGCGCGGCGCGTGGTGCGCGATCACGTGGTCGAGCAGGGCGAGCGTCGTCGCGGTGTCGTAGGGCGGCAGCAGCATGCCGCGCCGCGCGAAGCTGGAGCCTTTCTCCAGATGCAGGTCGGCGACGACGAGGGTGCGTTCCTCCGGCCAGTAGATCGCGCCGGAAAGGTCGAGCCGCAGATCGACGCCGCAAATGCCGAGCGTGCGCCCCGCTCCCTCTTGTGGGGAGGGGTCGCCGATGGGCGTCGCGCGAGCAGCCCGAAGCGCCGCATTCGCCGTCACTGCATGGCCTCCTGATCGCCGCCGCGCGGAACCGGCGGTGACGACGAGTTATGCACGATTCGACCGGAGTCCGCGACAGGATGGGCGCGGACGTGTCCGCCCTCACTGCATCGCCTCTTTCACCAGCTCCGCCTCGGCCTCGGCCAGCAGCGCGTCGGAGGCCTCGCCGTAGACCTGCTCGCGGCCGATCTCCAGCATCACCGGGACCGCCAGCGGCGAGACGTGGTCGAGCGGCTGATGCGTGATGCGGCCGCGCACGCGCGTCAGCATCTCGCCGAGGCGGCGGATGTCGAGGAGCCCGGTGGCGGCGTCGGCGCGCGCGGCGCGCAGCAGCACGTGGTCGGGTTGATGCTTGCGCAGCACGTCGTAGACGAGGTCGGTCGAGATGGTCATCTGTCGGCGCGTCTTCTCCTTGTCGGGGAAGCGCCGCTCGATCAGCCCGGCGATGATCGCGCAGGTGCGGAATGTGCGCTTCATCAGCGCCGACTCGGCGAGCCACGCCTCGAGGTCGTCGCCCAGCATGTCCTCGTCGAACAATGCTGCGAGCGTCAGCTCGCCGTGCGCGAGCGCCCAGGCGACGTCGCCCAGGCCCCATACGGCGAGCGCATATTCGTTGGCAACGAAGCCGAGCGGCCGCAGGCGCGCGCGCTCGAGCCGCCGCGTGAGCAGCATGCCCAGTGTCTGGTGCGCGAGACGCCCCTCGAACGGGTAGCAGACGAGATAGTTCTTGTCGGCGCGCGGAAAGGTCTCGACCAGGAGCTCGCCGGCGTTGGGCACGCGGGAGCGCCACTGCTGCAGGCCGAGCCATTCGCGCACCTGGTCAGGCAGGGCGGTCCATGCGGCCGGCTCGGCCAGCAGCTTGCGCACGCGATCGGCCAGATAAGTCGACAGTGGAAATTTGCCGCCCTCGTAGGAGGGGATCTGCGGGTCCGGGTCGGAGGTGCGCGAGACATAGACCTCGTCGTTGACCAGCGCCTCGTAGCGCAGCACCTCGCCGGCGAACACGAAGGTGTTGCCGGGCGTGAGCGTCTCGATGAAATACTCCTCGACCTCGCCGAGCACGCGTCCGCCCCGCGCAATAGGACCCGCTTGCGAGCCCGACTGCCCGCTGCCGCCCGCGCGCGAGCGCACAAGGCGCACTCTCAACATATCGGCCTCGACGATGGTGCCGACATTGAGCCGGTACTGCTGCGCAATGCGCGGATGCGCGACGCGGTAGCGGCCATCGGCGCCGATGCGAATCTTGGCGAAGCGCTCATAGGCGTGCAGCGCATAGCCGCCGGTCGCGACGAAATCGACGACCGCGTCGAAGTCGGCGCGGCTGAGGTCCGCATAGGGCGCGGCGCTTTTCACCTCGGCATAGAGCTCGTCCGGCCGGAACGGCGCGCCGACGGCGCTGCCGAGCACGTGCTGCGCCAGCACGTCGAGCCCGCCGGTGCGCAATGGCGGCGTGTCCTGCGCGTATTCGGCGATCGCGTCGATCGCGGCCCGGCATTCGAGCACCTCGAAGCGGTTGGCCGGCACCAGCACGGCCTCCGAGGGCTCGTCGAGCCGATGGTTGGCGCGGCCGATCCGCTGCAGCATCCGGCTCGCACCCTTCGGCGCGCCGACATTGATCACGAGATCGATGTCGCCCCAGTCGATGCCGAGGTCGAGCGAGGAGGTGCAGACCACGGCGCGCAGCCGCCCCGCCGCCATGGCGTCCTCGACCTTGCGCCGCTGGGCCACGTCGAGCGAGCCGTGATGCAGCGCGATCGCGAGCCCGTCCTCGTTGATGCGCCACAGCTCCTGAAAGACCATCTCGGCCTGCATGCGCGTGTTGACGAAGACGAGCGTGGTCTTGTGCCGCCCGATCAGGTCGTAGATTTCGCCGAACGCATGGCGCGCCGAGTGCCCGGCCCACGGCACGTCGCCGGCCGACTCGAGCATGTGCACGATCGGCGCCGCGCCGCCCTCGGCGACCACGAGATCGGCGCGTGCCGTGCCGCCGTCCGGCTGCCGCACCAGGTAGCGGCAGAGCGCGTCGGGGTCCGCGACCGTCGCCGACAGCCCGACCGTCACGGCGCGCGGCGCGAGGCTCAGGAGGCGCGCGAGCCCGAGGGCGAGCAGGTCGCCGCGCTTCGAGGTCACCAGCGCGTGCAGCTCGTCGAGCACGATGCGGCGCAGGTTCTTGAACAGGAGCGGCGCGTCCGCCGAGGCGATCAGCAGCGCCATCTGCTCGGGCGTGGTGAGCAGGATGTCGGGCGGATGGCGGCGCTGGCGCGTGCGCTTCGACACCGGCGTGTCGCCGGTGCGGGTCTCGACGCGAACCGCGAGGCCCATCTCGGCGACCGGCCGCTCGAGGTTGCGCGCGACGTCGACCGCGAGCGCCTTGAGCGGCGAGATGTAGAGCGTGTGCAAATCGCGCCCGAGGTTCGGGCGCGCATCGGCGAGCTCCACCAGCGATGGCAGGAATCCGGCCAGCGTCTTGCCGGCGCCGGTCGGCGCGATCAGCAGCGTCGAGCGGCCGGCGCGCGCGCGTGCGAGCAGCTCGAGCTGATGCGCGCGCGGCGCCCAGCCGCGGTCGGCGAACCAGCGGGTGAAGATTTCAGGCAGCGCCGTATCGGCGATGGGTTCGGCAAGCGACACGGAGCAAGAAGTAATGGTTCATGCCGAACAGCGGTAGGGTGGGCAAAGGCGCGGCACGCGCCGTGCCCACGCGATGGCGTGCACCTTACGATTGCGCCACCACGACGAGTCCCGGCGACGGAGAGCCGCGCTCGTTTCGGGCCGACCGCTCATCTATCGATACCGGCGTCAATCCGGCGCCCGCGATGGCCTCGCGCACATGCGCGGCGCCGTGCTGGTAGCGCAGCTTTGCGCCGAGGACGACGTCGTCGCCTGCATGCGTCTCGACCGTGAACGTCAACAATCCGCCCGGCACGAGCACGCCGGCGGCTGCCGCAATGACGGGTGGCAGCCACGCCAGATACGGGAACACGTCAGCCGCGACGATCAGGTCGTAGCGCCGGTCGTCGCACGCCTCCGCGTGCAAGAACTGCAGCAGATCTCCGTTTTCGACCCGGTCATAGAGCCGGAAGACCTCGGGGCCCTTGCGCAATTCCGCGACCATTCGCTCCGACAGATCGACCCCCACGATGCGGCGCGTGCAGCCAAAAAACACCTCGCCCACGAGCCCGGTGCCGCAGCCCAGGTCGAGCATATCGGTGAAATCCATCGGGCGCCCCTCGGCCTTGCAGGCGGCCGCGATGGCCTGATGCAGGATCTGCGGCCCGCGATAGCCGAGGCGTTGCGTCAGCGTCGTCCTGAAGCTCGGCGCGTACTGGTCGAACAGCGTGCGAACATAGGCGGCCGGCATGTCGCCGGGCGGGAGCGCGCCGAGCCGCACCAGGTGCAGGCCCGCGCCGTGCCGATCCTCGGGGTCGAGCGCGCAGGCCTGTTGGAAGGCCGCGACCGCGCCGTCGCGATCGCCCAGCAGCTCGCGCACCTCGCCGAGCGCATGCCAGGCGGACACGAAGCGCGGCGCCCGCTCGATCGCCTGCGTCAGCACATCGGCAGCGGCCGCGAGATCGCCGCGGTCGGAGAGAGCCTCCGCGAGCACGAAGCGGCGGTCGGCAATCATGTCACCGGAGGATTGCAGCAGCGGGGTGGTCATCGGCTCTCGTAATGCGGCTCATATGGCATATCTCAGAGCGATGCGCCCTCAGGATCTTCTCGTATCCACGGCCGCGGGGCTGTGCTGCCCGCCCGGCGGCTTCCACATCGATCCGCTGCGGCCGGTCGAGCGGGCTCTGATCACCCATGGCCATTCCGATCATGCGCGCCCCGGCCACGGCGCCGTGCTGGCGACCCAGGCGACGCTCGACCTGATGCGGCTGCGCTACGGCGACGGTTTCGCCGGCACGACCCAGGCGGTGCGCTACGGCGAGGCGCTCGACGTCGGCCGCATCGCGGTGCGCTTCCATCCGGCCGGTCACGTGCTCGGCTCGGCGCAGATCAGCGTCGCGCACAACGGCCTGCGCATGGTGGCGTCGGGCGACTACAAGGACGTGGCCGATCCGACCTGCGCGCCGTTCGAGCTCGTCGCGTGCGACGTGTTCATCACCGAGGCGACCTTCGGCCTGCCGGTGTTTCGCCACGGCGATCCGCACCGCGAGATCGGGAAGCTGCTGCGCTCGGTCACGCTGTTTCCCGAGCGCGCCCACCTGGTCGGTGCCTATTCGCTCGGCAAGGCGCAGCGCGTGATCGCGCTGATCCGGCAGGCCGGCTACGACCAGCCGATCTATCTGCACGGCGCGCTCGAGACGATCACGCGCTACTACGCGGCGCGCGAGGATCCGAAAATCGAGCTTGGTGAATTGCGCCTCGTGCGCGGCGCCGACAAGTCGGCGCTGGCCGGCGCCATCGTGCTCTGTCCGCCCTCGGCGCTGAAGGACCTGTGGGCGCGCCGCTTCCCCGAACCCGTCACAGCATTCGCGTCCGGCTGGATGCGTGTACGCGCGCGCGCCCGCCAGGGCGGCGTCGAGCTGCCGCTGGTCATCTCGGACCACGCCGACTGGGACGGGCTCTGCGCCACCATCGCGGCAACCGGCGCGGGCGAAATCTGGGTCACGCACGGCGCCGAGGACGCCCTGGTGCATTGGTGCGGCACGCGCGGGCTCAAGGCGCGGCCGCTGCGCATTGTCGGCTACGGCGAGGAGGACGCGGCGGGCGAGAGCGCCGAGGCCTCCGCGGAGACGCAAGAGGACAGCGGCGCGTCATGAACCGCTTCGCCGCCTTGCTCGATCGCCTCGCCTACGAGCCGGGCCGCAACGCCAAGCTGCGGCTGCTCACCGATTATTTTGCGACGACCCCCGATCCCGATCGCGGCTGGGCGCTCGCCGCGATCACCGGCGCGCTCAGTTTTCGCCATGCCAAGCCGGGCGTGATCCGCGCGCTGATCGCCGAGCGCGCCGATCCGGTGCTGTTCGCGATGTCGTACGATTACGTGGGCGATCTGTCGGAGACGGTCGCGCTGATGTGGCCGGGCCCCACGCGCAGCGTCCGCGCTCCCTCTCCCCCTTTAGGGGGAGAGGGAGTGCAGGCGCCGTGCCATGGCCCTGCGAATGCCCTCTCCCTCGCCACCGTGGTCACCACGCTCGCCTCCCTCGGCAAGAGCGAGCTGCCGCAGCAGATCGCGCGCTGGCTCGATGCGCTCGACGAGACCGGACGCTGGGCGCTGCTCAAGCTCGTCACCGGGGCCTTGCGCATCGGCGTGTCGGCGCGGCTCGCCAAGACCGCGGTGGCGGCGATCGGCAAAAAGACCGCGGACGACGTCGAGCTGATCTGGCCCGCGCTCGCGCCGCCCTACGGCGAGCTGTTCGCCTGGATCGAGGGCCGCGCCGACAAGCCGGCCGCGACCCATCCGACGCCGTTCCATCCGGTGATGCTCTCGCACGCGATCGAGGAGGCCGATTTCGCGGCGCTCGATCCGAAGGACTTTTCCGCCGAATGGAAATGGGACGGCATCCGCGTGCAGGCGGTCGCGGCGCCGCATCCGGACGGCCGCTTCGCGGCGCGGCTCTATTCGCGCACCGGCGAGGACATCTCCGGGAGCTTTCCCGATCTCGCCGACGCGCTGCGCTTCGACGCGGCGATCGACGGCGAGCTCCTGATCATGCGCGAGGGCCGCGTGCAGTCGTTCAACGTGCTGCAGCAGCGGCTCAACCGCAAGACCGTGACGGCGAAGCTCATCGCCGAATTCCCCGCGCATCTGCGCGCCTACGATCTCCTGGTCGAGGGCGAGGACGATCTGCGCACGCAGCCCTTCGCGGTCCGCCGCGCGCGGCTCGAAGCATTGCTTACGCGTCGCGCCAGCCCATGCACCGATCTCTCGCCGCTGGTCGGCTTTGCGACCTGGGACGAGCTCAAGGCGGCGCGCGCCGATCCGGCGGCCGCCGGCGCCGGGCCGGATGCCGAGGCAGTCGAGGGCGTTATGCTCAAGCGTCGCGACGCGGCCTACGTGCCGGGGCGGCCGCGCGGCCTGTGGTGGAAATGGAAGCGCGATCCCTTCGTGGTCGACGCGGTGCTGATGTATGCCCAGCGCGGCCACGGCAAGCGCTCCTCGTTCTATTCCGATTACACGTTCGGCGTCTGGGCCGGTCCGGCAGGCGACGGCGCGGGCGCCGAGCTGGTGCCGGTCGGCAAGGCCTATTTCGGCTTCACCGATGCGGAGCTTGCCGAGATCGACCGCTTCGTGCGGCGCAATACCACCAACCGCTTCGGCCCGGTGCGCGAGGTCGTGCACGAGCACGACCGTGGTCTCGTCTTCGAGGTGGCGTTCGAGGGCCTCGCGCGCTCGACCCGCCACAAATCCGGCATTGCGATGCGGTTTCCTCGCATCAGCCGGCTGCGCTGGGACAAAAGCCCGGCCGACGCGGACCGCATGGAGACGCTCGAACGAATGCTCGCCGCCGGCGTGGCGCGCGGGCCCTGATGTGTCCTGATGTTTGTGCTACTATCGCGGGTACGGGAGGGAGATCATCATGGCCAACGACGTCGTGAACCGGTTTTTCGGCGGTCCGCCGCTGTCGGTTGCGCTGCGCATCATTCTGCTGTCGGTCCTGGTCGGCGTCATCCTGTCGGCTCTCGGCCTCGATCCGCGCGACATCTGGCACAGCATCGTCGACCTGATCCTGCGCATCTGGAACATGGGCTGGGATGCGATCGTGTGGCTGTGGCGCTACTTCCTGCTCGGCGCCGTCATCGTGGTGCCGATCTGGCTGGTGATCCGCCTCGGCAAGGCTGGCCGGGCCTGAGTGATACCTTTCGGATAGCCGTGAACGAGTAGACGGACGCACGCGCGATGCATCTGCAATTCGTCGGTTGCGGCGACGCGTTCGGCTCGGGGGGCCGGCTCAACACCTGTTTCCACGTGGTCGGCGCGCGGGCGAATTTTTTGATCGATTGCGGCGCGTCATCCCTCGTCGGCCTCGAGCGATTGCGGATCGCGCGCGACGCGATCGACACTATCCTGGTCACCCATTTCCACGGCGATCATTTCGGCGGCATTCCGTACTTCATCCTGGCGTCGCATTTCGGCAAGCGCGCCCGGCCGCTCACGCTCGCGGGGCCGCCCGGGATCGAGGCCTGGTACGTGCGCGCGCTCGATGCCGCGTTCGAGCATTTCTCCAAGGTCAGGCTCGGGTTCGATCTGCGCATCATGGCTTTGCCGAAGCGCGTCACGACTCCCATCGGGTCGCTGCGCGTGACGCCGTTTCCGGTCATGCACGGCGAATCGGGCGGGCCGTTCTACGGCTATCGCATCGCCCTGGAGAACCGGGTGATCGCGTTCAGCGGCGACACCGAATGGACCGATACGCTGATCGACATCGCGCGCGACGCCGACCTCTTCATCACCGAGTGCTATGCCTACGACAAGCCGATCCGCTATCACCTCGATTTCAAGACGCTCGCGAAGAACCTTCCGCGCCTTGCCGCGAAGAATCTCATCCTCTCGCACATGAGCAACGACATGCTGTCGCGGCTCGACCACGTGCCGCACACGACGGCGAGCGACGGGATGAAGGTGGAGTTGTAACAACTGCGTCCGTCATGGCCGGGCCATAGCCGTTCGAAGAACGGCGTCGCTTCGCTCGCCTAGGGCCGTTCGAAGAACGGCGTCGCTTCGCTCGCCTATATCCCGGCCATCCACGTCTTTCTCTTGCTGCAAAGACGTGGATGCGCGGGACAAGCCCGCGCATGACGAGCAAGGCGGCTACGCCGGCCAGCTCTGCGCCGTGATGTCGGCCGCGTCGGCGCCGACCAGCTCGGCGAGCGAGCGCGCCTCGTGCCGGTCGAGGGCGGCGATGAGCGCGTCCTTGATCTCGCCGACGAGGTCGAGCCCGCGGAAGACGAGCGCCGAGTAGACCTGCAGCAGGTTCGCGCCGGCGCGCATTTTGGCCAGCGCCGCCGATCCCGAGTCGATGCCGCCGACGCCGACCAGCGGGAACTGGCCTTCCACGCGCACGAAGGTCTCGGCCAGCAAGCGGGTCGCGAGCGCGAACAGCGGCTTGCCCGACAGCCCGCCCGCCTCCCGCGCGGCCTTCGCCTCGCGCAGCGTGGGCGGTCGGCCGATCGTGGTGTTGCCGACGATCATGCCGTCGACGGTGCGCCGGCGCGCCACCGCGACCACGTCGTCGAGCTCGGACAGCGTGAGGTCCGGCGCGATCTTGAGGAGCACCGGCGTGTCGCCGGCGCGCAGCGAGACGCGGTCGCGCGCCGCCACGACGCGCGCGAGCAGATCGTCGAGCGCCGCGGCCTGCTGCAGGTCGCGCAGACCGGGCGTGTTGGGCGAGGAGATGTTCACCGTGAAGTAGCTCGCGACCGGCGCGAAGGCTTCGATCAGGCGCACATAATCGGCGCCGCGGTCCTCGGTCGCCTTGTTGGCCCCGACGTTGACGCCGACGATGCCGCCGCGCGCCGCGCGCGCCGCGAGCCGCGCCAGCACCGCCGCCTCGCCCTCGCTGTTGAAGCCGAAGCGGTTGATCACCGCCTCGTCGGCATTGAGCCGAAACAGGCGCGGGCGCGGGTTGCCGGGCTGCGGGCGCGGCGTCACGGTGCCGACCTCGGCGAAGCCGAAGCCGACCCGCAGCAGCGCGTCCGGCACCTCGGCGTGCTTGTCGAAGCCGGCCGCGAGCCCGAGCGGATTGGGGAAGGTGAGCCCGAAGGCGCGCACGGCGAGCCGCGCGTCGTCCGGCATGGCCTTGGGCAGCGGCGCGAGCTTGAGGGCGCGCAGCGCCAACGCGTGGGCGTCCTCGGGGTCCATGACCCGCAGCAAGGGCCGGGCGAAGCGCTCGAACAGGCCGATCACGGCG
>Ga0126371_10001557_pt1 | contig 19485 bp, 13 predicted proteins | sample PanSoiMetaPlot_4_FD_110145 | JGI IMG/M metagenome (GOLD analysis project Ga0126371, IMG submission 110145) | Tropical forest soil microbial communities from Panama - MetaG Plot_4 | ecosystem: Environmental > Terrestrial > Soil > Tropical forest > Bulk soil | place: Panama | collected 2016-02-17 | reverse complement strand
CGATCCCGGCGGTAATGACGAGCTTGAGGTTCCTTGCCTTGGCGATCCGCTCCCGGGTCAGGTACGCGGGCCAGAACGGCTGAGAGATCACGATGTCGGCGTCGGCGAGCTCCCGCTCGAAGACCGAGTCCGGGCCGTCCTTGTCGGAGGTGACCACGAGCGTGTGACCGGCGTCCTCCAGGAAGCGGCGCAGCCCCAGCTCCCCGGAAACGCTGCCCAGGAGCTGCCCGGGGGTGAAGTCGATGGCCTGCGGTGTCGGTGTGGTCTGCCCGCCCGGATAGGACTCAATGCGGGGGATCTCGTCACGGGCGTACGACGTCGGGTACCCGTCGACCGGGTCGTCATACAGCACACACAGCACCTTTGCCATCGGTAGCTCCTCACGTCGCAGGCTGGGCAGGCGCCAAGATCATACTCCTGACCCGTTCTGTTGCAGTACAGGCCCATAAGGACTTCTGGCCCTGGAGCGCTGATCGAGGCCACCGGGCCGCATGACTCGGTGGTGGGGCGGCCTTCACCCGGCGCGTGAGTATCAGCCCTCCACGGGGTCTGTCAAGGGTTCCAAGATCCTTTGACCGCACCCCTCCGCTCGCGCACACCCCGCGCGCACGGAGCCTCTGCACGGCCAAAGCATCTTGGAAGTCCTGCGGACCAGGCCCTTGACAGACCCCGCTCCGGGCAGTGATCGGCGCCTATCGGGTGAAGGACACCAGGTGGGAGGCCATCGGCTCGGTACGGGAGGACCCGATGTCTACCAGACTCGATCAGCGCGGATGGACAGCAGCCCAGCAGCTCGCGCCCTGCGTCCTGTGCCACCGGCCTGCGATCATGCGGTCACCCCGCGGCAAGCCCTGTCACTGGACCTGCGCTATGGCATGGGCCGACGAGCACCAGGGCCACGACCGCGACCATGCCGCCGGGACCGACAAGTGCCCTGCATGCAAGGGTGGTGGCCTGGTGCCCAATCCGGGATGTACCTGCAACGCGACCGCGCACACCTGCACGCCCGTGATATGCACCGTGTGTCGTGGCACGGGGCACCGGCCGATCCGGCGGTCGTAGGGCCAGACCCCTCAGCGGCCCTAGAACGCCCAGGAATCCCCAGGTCAACCAGGGCGGGGCAGCGGACCAGTGCATCAGCAACCCCCAGGTCGCAGGGGCAAACTCGCTATCCTCTGCGAAGTCGCAACACTCTGACACGGAAGAGGCCACAAGTTCAAATCTTGTACCGCCCACCACGTCAAGGCCACAGTTGGCAAGATCGATCAGGTTCGCGGGAGCCAGAGGGGGAGCCATCCGGTTCGCGGCGCCTGCATGTCCCGGCTCGCCCGCGCGCTAGCCGCCCGCCCGGCGCGGTCGCTGGACGACCTGTGCGACAGCCTGCTGACCAGCCTCGCCCCGCGCCCGTGACGACGTCGCCCTGCTGCTAGCCCGCACCACCGCCCAGACAGCCTGCTGACACCGCAAACTATGCGAGGCGGCTAATATAACCATCGGTGACTAGGCGCTGGGCACCAGCAGCGTAGACAGTGGGATCCTCAGGGGCGACCGTGGCCAGCCCGTCGACGTACCGGTTGAACATGCAAAACACCGCCGCGATCAGGACAGTGTCGTGGATCTCCATGTCCGTCGCACCCGCCTCGCGAGCCTGGTCCACGTGCTTTTCAGAGACCTGGAGCCCGCCTTGCTGGACTGCGGAGGCGATTTCGAGCAATGCTGCGAGCTTGGCCGACACCGGTGCGTTGCCGGCGTCGCCGCATACCTGCTCCACCAGCGTGATGCCCTCCGGCAGCTGGGCTGCAGCGCACGCGCCGTGCGAAGAGGCGCAGTACTGGCAGCCGTTCAATGCGGAGACATAAGCACCGATCAGCTCGCGCTCGCCGCGGGTCATGGTATTCGGCCCGCGCAGCAGCACCTCAGCCAGCTCGCTTAAGGGGCGGCCTGTTTCCGGCCGGAATCGGAGCAAGCCGCGGATTCCCGGTTCGCTGGAGTTCAGGGTGATGTGTGGCATGAAATGCTCCTCTATACTAAGAATGCTCAGCTGTTATAACATGCGGCATCCGGGCCAGCAACGTGGTGGTCAGGCATTCCGGTGCACTCCTGCAACAACCTCAGCACGTGAGCGCAGGCCGCATCCGCCAAGATCCGGTCACGCCGCGATGACGCGCAGGCTGTGCGGTCGGCTGTGAAGCACGTTGAGGATGTCCACATGCTGGCCTGCTCGCTGCTCAGCCAGGTCGATGGGCCTCTCAGAATGCCCCGCTGGTCTCATCGCCGAAACACGGCGTGTGGCAAAGGACACCGGGCTGGATCGTCGGCCTGGCAGCTTGCAGGGCGGCCGGCTGACTGGCGGGGGTTAGGGCGGCGTGAGGGTGTCGGGTTCGCTGGGCAGGACGCGGTGCAGCTGACCGCGGGAGCTGATACCGAGCTTGGTGAAGACATTGCTCAGGTGGTACTGGGCGGTGCGCGGGCTGATGAACAGCCGGGCGCCGATCTCCGGGTTGGACAGGCCGCCCCGGGCCAGCCGCGCGACCTGAGCTTCCTGGGCGGTCAGCACCTCAATGGTTCCGACGGCGGGCGGGCGGGCAGCCGGGACGGCGCGCTTGCGGGCGGTCTCACCGGTGGCCAGCAGTTCGCCGCGGGCCCGCCCGGCGAACGCCTGCATCCCCATCGCGTCCAGCATGCGGTGGGCGGTGCGCAGCTGTTCCCGCGCCTCGGCGCGGCGCCGCTCGCGGCGCAGCCACTCCCCGTAGAGCAGGTGCGATCGGGCCAGCTGGGCGCGGATCCGGGTTCGGCCCAGCTGCTCGATCGATTCCCGGTAGCACCTGTCGGCGGCCTGGCCGTCGCTGAGCAGGGCGCGGGCCCGGGCCTCGATGCCCAGCGCCCACGCGGTGGGGGTCACCCGGGTGCGCTCGGACAGCCAGTCCAGCGCGTCCCGGACCAGCGCCACGTCGCCGGTCCTGGCCGGCGCCTCGGCCAGCTCGGCCAGGATCAGGGGGCCGAAGCCCAGATGGCCGGGCTCAAACGCGCGCCGGGCGGCGTCACGCGCGGCATCGTACCGGCCCAGGCCGTTGTACAGCACCGCGCTTGCGCACGCCGCCAAGGCGGCTACCATGCCCAGACCGCGCTCGCTCGCCATCTGGACGGTGGCCTGGATCAGCTCGGACGCCTCTTGCTCTCGGCCCTGCCAGGCCGCGAGCATCATCGCGGCATACGCAGCCGGCGGGTTCCCGGTCGCCTCCGCGATCAGGCGATTTTCTTCCATCAGCCGCGCCGTGGTGCTTACCTCGCCGGCGAGCAGGTGGAGTAGCTCGAGGTTGCGGATGGCGACCTGCAGTTGCACGAGGGCGCCCATGTCACGGGCGACCTGAACCTGGCGAGCGGCCACGGCTTGCCCCGACTCGAAGTCCCACAGCTCCAACGCGATGAGGCAGCTGGCTCTCCCGCCGGCGAGCCAGAGCCAGCGGCGGGCTTCGCCAGTGCCGACGTCCAGGGCAACAAGCAGCTCAACCGCCCGGGTCAGCGCTGGCGCGGCCGCCGCGTATCCCTCGGTGAACCGCAGCGCGAGCGCGTCGAGCAGGACGTCCACCGCCGGGTCAGGACCAGGAGGCGCGGCGCGCGCGGCCTCGGCCGCCTCCCGCACGCCGCCGGGTCGGCCAAGATCGCCGGCAAACATCGCGGCCCCGAGCGCCTCCAGGTGCGTCTCGCGGGCCAGGCCGGCGTCGAGCGGCTCAAGAAGCCGGGCCGCGCTGAGCAGCAGCCGGGCCGCATCGGTCCCGCGACGCTGGTCAAAAGCGATCTGCCCTCGCTGGCGCTCCACCGTGGCGGCCTGCAGCGCGTCCAGCGGCCCAGCCTCGGCGGTGACCAGCAGCCCCAGCGCCGCATCCAGCTCGCCGGCCTCGCGGTTGGCCCGGGCCGCGGCGAGCAGCCGCTGCGCCCGGCGCATCGGGTCGGGGGTCAGCAGCACCGCCCGCTCCAAGAACGCGGCGGCCGCGGCCAGCCCCCCGCGGCCCTGCGCCCGGTCCGCCGACCGCTCCAGTGCGCCCGCGACGTCCTCGTCCGGCCCGGGCGCGGCCTGGGCTCGGTGCCAGGCCCGGCGGTCGGGATCAGCCTGCGGGTCGGTGACCTCCGCCAGCGCCCCATGCACCTCCTGCCTCTCCCACAACGACGCCGACCGGTAGGCCGCCGACCGCACCAACGGATGCCGGAACCGCACCCGCGCGCCGAACTCCACCAGGCCTGCGTCGATCGCCGGCGCCACGGCCTGGACCGGGATCCCTAGCAGGCCAGCGCCCCGCAACACCAGCAGCGGGTCGCCGGACGGATCGGCCGCGGCCAGCTGCAGCAGCCGCCGGGTCTCCTCCGGCAGGCCGCCAAGCTGCCGCCGGAAGCTCTCCTCGATCCGCCCCGGCAACGACACCGCCCCGGGCAGCCCGAAGCCACCCGCCAGCTCCGCCGGCGTCAGCCCCCGCGGCAACTCCAGCAGTGCCAGCGGATTACCCCGCGCCTCCGCGACAATCAGGGCCCGGACCCGCTCATCCAGGGGCCCGCTGATCACCGAGCCGAGCAGTTCCCGGGCATCGCCATCACCCAGCCCCCCAACGGTCAGCTCGGGCAGCCCTCTGAACTCCTCGCCCGGCTCGCGTGTCGCGATCACCAACGCGACCGGCTCCGCCAGCAGCCGGCGCGCCACGAACCCCAGCGCCTGAGCCGACGCCCGGTCCAGCCACTGGGCGTCATCGATAAGGCACAGCAGCGGCCGCTCCCCGGCCACCTCCCCCAGCAGGCTTAGCGCAGCGAGCCCGACCAGGAACCGATCGGGCGCCTCTCCAGACACCAGCCCGAACGCCACACCGAGCGCATCGCGCTGCGGACCCGGCAGCCGGTCCAGATGCCCGAGCACCGGCCCGCATAGCTGGTGCAGGGCCGCGAACGCCAGCTCCATCTCCGACTCGAATCCTGCGACCCGGGCAATACGCATCCCAGCCGCCGACCCGATCGCGTGCTCCAGCAGCACCGTCTTGCCGACCCCGGCCTCGCCGCGCACCACAAGCGCACCGCCGCGCCCGCCACACGCCGCCTCGAGCAACTGGCCGAGCGCTGCGCGTTCCGCGACGCGGTCTAGCAGCATCACAGGTCCCGTGTGCAACCGCCCGCGCAGCCCTTGAGGCCGAGTTTCTTCTCATGCACGCCAAAGCTCATGCCGGGACCGGTTTTCCCCGCCGCGCATAGCTCATAGCCCCCTGCAAGCGACGCGGCGACAGCACCAAGCTACCCGTATCGCGTGCAGATAACCAGCAGGGCCGACCAACGAGATGGTTGGCCTCTAGGCACCCGGTGTCCGCCAACTGAGGCACGCAGAACGGATCGATCTGGTGCGTCGCGATCAAGGATGAGCAGATGCGCTTGCCTCCTAGCCGGTGACCCACGCGAGAATGTGGCCGTTGACCTCGCCGGGCCGTTCTAGGTGCAGGAAATGACCGGCATGCTCGATCACGATCATGCGCGACGATGGGGCGAGCAGGCGCTCGGCGCCGCGGGCCACTTCCACCCGGATGCAGCCGTCGTTGGCTCCGTGCAGGTACAGGGTAGGCTGCGGCGCCTGCCGGCCGGTGGCTTCCTGCTCGGCCGCGTAGCGCGCGGCGCCATCGGAGGGACGTTCCGGTGGGTCCTGAACACCCAGGGCCCGGTAGTAGCCGCCCGCAGCGCGGTAGTAGCCGATCGCGGCCGCCAGGTTAGCGGGCTGGCGCAGGGACTGCTTGACCCGGGCCAGGTGGCGGCCGGCCGGGAAGCCGGCGACCAGTCGGCCCAGAGCCGGTCCAGGAACGCCATCTCGTCGCGGGCCACCACCGTCTCGGCAAACCCGTTCGGATCACGGAACATGAACGTGTAGAAGAGCCGTTTCAGCTGCTCATAGTCGCTGAACAGCACTGCGTCCAGGGTGGCGGGTGGCACGGCCAGGGTCACCAGCCGCCGCCACCGGTCCGGGGCAAAGGCGGCCGCCCCGTACGCGGTCTCGGCCCCCCAGTCGTGCCCGATCAGCACCGCGTCCCTGTCACCGTCCAGGGCCTGGTGCAAGGCCACCGCGTCGGCAACCAGCGCACCGACCTGGTAGGCGCCGTCGGCCGGGATCGCGGTCGGCGCGTAGCCGCGCATGAACGGGGCCACCGCGCGGAAACCCGCGCCGGCCAGGGCCGGCAGCAGGTGCTCCCACGTGTGGGCGGTGTCAGGGAACCCGTGCAGGCACAGCGCCAGCGGACCCGACCCTGCCTCGAGCAGCCCGAACTCAAGATCGTTAGCTCGCACCGTGGTCATGCGCAACCGAACCCGGGCAGTCATGGGCGACACGCTACCCGCCGTGCGCGCCCCAGTATCCCGCTCGCGGTCACCGCCGCCCGCCCGGCCCCGCTCGCCGCGCATCCTCACGCCGCCAGTGGCAACCAGCTGCCCCCGGCCTGCCGCGACACCGGCAAACTGCCGGCCAGCGCTAGCGACCGGCCTCCCGGCGATGCCCCCGACCTGGCCAAGGTCAGCATCCCCGAGGCCCGCAGGCTCCTCCGCCTGGCCACTACCCCGATGAGCCGCGCCGCCCGTGCACTTGGCTACACCTGATCTCGATGGCGACGATCAGGGAGGCGCCTCCGGGGAAGCCGCGCCTCGAAGACGGTGGGCAGCACCTGCTCGGGGGTGCGGTGGAAAGAGCGGATCAGCTGGTGCCGGGAGAACTCCCCGATCGTGGTAACACGAGCGATCTCGTCGGCGGCTAGCCGTTCCCAGCTCCAGCGCCGTCCCCATGGGAAGCAGGCAGCTACGGCGGCGTTGTCGCCCCGGCCGTCTGCACGGGCCTCGGCGATGCGCTTGTCGAGCCAGGCCAGGAACTCCAGCTTGCGCTCGATGGCCCGGCGCGGATCGGCTCGGTGCACGACGCCCGGTACCGCGGGCACGTCCCGGCGGAGTGTGTGCACGTGACCGTGCCCCTCCACCATGACCGCGACGTCCAGGTCGAGCAGCCGCCGCAAGGTGGCCATCCAAGCCCGGCTATCCACGTCGGGGTTAGGGGAAGAGAAGTAGGCACCCATGAATGAGTCCCCGGCCAGCAGCACCCGCTCATCGGGATCCCAGAACACCACGTGATCTGGGCTGTGCCCGGGGGCGGGGAGAACCTCCAGGTGGCCCGCGGTGACCCTGACGCCAGAGCTGGCGTCATCGACCTGCCCGTGCACGCTAGGCGGACGCCCGATCACCGCTGCACGCATCATCGGTATCCGCGCGGCTGGGCGGAGCTGTTGCGCGACCTGCGGCGTGAGAGTCACAGCGGCGCCAGCCAGGCCGGCCGCCCACTCCAGGTTGCCGACGTGCTCCTCGTGCCCGTGTGTTGCGGTGACCGCGGTCACCGGCTGGCCGCGTCGGGCGGCATCTTTCAGGTGCGCCGCCAGGGACCGGCGCATGCGCACCGATCCGGGGTCAACCAGCGCCCCGCGATACCAGACCGCGGTGAACCGCTCCCCGAATACCAGCGGTACCAGATCGGCCGGGAAGCCACCGAGGAACCACAGCTCCAGGCGTTTGTCCAGCAGCACAACGCGCCTGCGGAACGTCCGCACGTAATCGCGCGCGAACCTGGCCTGGTCGCCCGCCGCGACCCCCACGACCAAGGGCAGCCGCAGCAGCAGGCCCAGGCTGTAGCAAGCCCAGAACGGTCCGGCGTCCGCCCGCCGGCGCACGGCGGCCGGCTCGAAGCTCTCGCAGGCACCACCGCGGCACGTCGACAGCTGATGCCGGTTGCGCGCAACGTACCGGTACCCAGCCGCCGCGACAGCGCGAGTGGCCGCCAGCCGGTCGACCGCCGCCAGCGGGCCCGCCAGGGGGACGGCCCCGGCGATCCGGGCCACCGCCTGCCAGCCCACCATGATCTGGCCACCGCCGTCCACCACGTGCAACTGCGCCAGGCACTCGGCCGGGTCCAGCGCCGGATGCACATCCGCCAGCCCGCCATCCTGTACCGCGACGCACCTCACCACGCCGCGCCGGTCCAGCACCCGAATCCACGAAACCGCTGCCTGGCAGATCTCACACTGCCCGTCATAAACCGCAGTCAGCGGCAGATAGCCGCGTTCAGCCACCTCATCATCGTCCCAGACCCTCCCACCACCGGAGCCGCCAGCGCAAAGCTGGCCTATCTGCACCCAGCACGACGCCGCCCGCGAACTCACTCGGTTGCAAATATTCGGCAGGATCGATCAGTTGACGCATGAGCGCTCGACCATAACCGAGGCACTCACCGTCCGTAGCCGACACACCTAGACTTCATAGCGACCGCAGCCCAGGTCGCGATGGCGACAGGTACCGAAACACCCCGCCCACGGGCAGGGCTGGACCATGACCTGAGCGCCGGTACCTGACGATGATCCCGCCGAGAGCGGGTGCCGGGGAGGGCCGGCCGGGCGGGTAGCCGGCTGGGACGCAGTCCACAGGGGCCAAGAGCTGCCGTTCGGCGCGACTGATCACCGGCGCGTGCTCGCCGCCCCCGGGACGAGCTCATCGGGTGGTGGGCCCAGTTAATCGTGCCTTACTTCAAATCTCGGGAACTCCACTCCCCCGCCGGCGTTTACGACTCTTCGCTTGACATTACGTTCGTCCGGCGCAGCGCCGTTCTGGGCGCTGCGGGTGGACTTGCGACAATCCCTGGACATGCTCGCCAGCCGGACCGCCCAGAGGTGAGCCCCAGGGCCAGCCAGGCGTTCGCTGCTGCCCGGTCAGCTCGCGCCGGCTGTCATGGCGCCGAGGGAGCGAGCCGGGATGGACCCCCCAGCGACCCCCGGCTGGCCAAGGTGCCGACGCTCGACGGCCAGCCGCGCAGGCGAGTGATGGCTCACCTCCCTGGTGGGCACAGGCCGACGCGCACGCAGACTTCCGGGGCCTGTGGATCGTCGATGGCGGCCCCGGTCGCCTGGTCCGGCTTGCCCCTTCACCGCCACCGCAGGGCCGGATGGCGGGCATGACGGTCTCGATGCAGCGGCTCGACCTAGGGCTGGGAGACAATGCCAGTTTCGTGACGAAGCTCGCTGTCGCTTGCCTCGTCGATGACCCGATCGCTGGACGGTGGCGGGGACTCCACTGAACAGGCCGACGGGGACAGAGGATGGAGCGGTGCCCGCTGATCTGCTTGTGCCGGGCAGTTCGATCCTGTTCCTGACCATCACGCTTACCTGCGCCGACGTGCGTCTGTGATTGCCAAAGTGCAACTCGTGAGGTTCGTAGTCGCATTTCTAGGCCATCTACTGCAAGCGGACGGTCGCACTTCCACGCATAGCCGCAGGTCACAGGCCCCAGCTGTCTATCAGCGGGTCCGCGCGGTGGTCGCGAGACGTCCCGGGCCGATGGCGGTGGGCAGTGCGCCGACCCGAAGCCACCAGCGGAGCCACCTCCCTTGTGCGGGTCGGCTGGGTCCTGTGCGCGACCGACCTGTCAACACTGTGCGGGGGTGGCTGATCATCAGGTTGGCAGGCTCTGAACGGTGCCAGCAGCGATGGCCTTGACGAGCTGGGCGTGGTCCATTTCGTTCTGGTCGGCATACCGATCGGCGAACCGGCTGATCTCGGTGGTGAACTTAGGGCTCTTCCCGATGTAGCTGTCGATGGCTACCGGGTCGCCGGTGCGGGCGTGGGCGCGGGCGAGGGCCCCGCCGCACGCGGTGGCGAACTCGGCAAGGCGGGGGGCGATCAGCTCAGTGGTCGGGATGATCTTCATGTCGCGGAACTGCCGGATGTAGTAGTCCCTCCCGTGCAGTGAGCCCCAGCCGACGAAGATGTCGGTGGCGCTCTGCACCATCCGCTTGCCGTTGATCACCCGTTCGCCGTGATTGCCGTGACGGCTGAGCTGGGTGTGCGCCTCATACACCGACGGCCCAGCCTGCTTGGCCTGCAGGAACAACGGGTCGGCGCCGGACCGGCCCTCCAGCAGCACCAGATAGACCCGCATCCCCACGCTGCCCACCCCGACCACCTGGCGGACCACGTCCACCATGGTGAACCGGTCGAACAGGCTCCGCCGGTCCTCTTGCAGGGTCAGCCGGTACCCGGCGAGGAGGTGGTCGACGAGGTCGGCCTGCTCGTCGTCTCCGATCGTGACGCGAACCGGGGGGTCCTCGGTTATCCGGGGGCGCCCCTGCACCATCGCGGTGAGCTTGGCGAACGCGCCCCGGCTGGTGCGGCGCTTGCGCTTCTTCTCGATGTGGATTGAAACCTGGCCGCGGTCGGCCGGCTCGAAGTACTTGATCAACTTGTCGGCACGCGTGCTGTCGTACCAGATGTCGAGCTCTGGCATCGTCGCGTACCGGCGCATCCGCCCGCGGTAGGCCTCGACCCCGGCGGTGACCGCGGCAGCAGCCCTGGCCGACTTGATCCCGTTCTCCCGCGCTGCCACCACAAGACTGGCGGCAAAGCGCTTGACATCCCACTCGAACGGCCCGGGCAGCGTCTCGTCGAAGTCGCGCAGGTCGAACGACAGGTTCCGCTCCGGCGTGGCCCACAAGCCGAAGTTCAGCACGTGAGCGTCTCCGCACAACTGCACCATCAGCCCGCTGGCCGGCTGGCAGGCAAGGTCGGCCGCCATGAGCGCCGCGGAGCCCCGGTAGTAATTCCATGGTGACGCCGCCATCCGCTGAAGCCGGATGGGAACCAGCTCCGGGACCCGGATCTGGTTCTGGGCCAGGATCGTCTCCAGCGCGTCATGCCGACGGTCCGCCTCCGCCCAGGACCCCAGCATGCCACGGCTGACCCGCTTCCGCGCCGCCTTCCCAGATGCGCGCCGCTCACCGCTCGTCGCCGGGAGATCCCGCAGCACAGCGGCCGAGCGGGATGGCATCAATGAGTCGGACTTCATCCTCAAACTTCGCTTCAGCAGATGCGGGGGATAATGTCCGAAGCCAAGATCAGCCAAACCTACATCCTGTGCCGTGCCAAAGCTTGTTCATGGGCGCTGATCTGGCGTTTCGCGCTCGCTAGGCCGCCCTGTGGTATTCGCTTCTCAGGCCGCCGATGACCTGCCTGCACTCGATCCGGGCGGTGATGTCGATGGCGTGGCCGGGCTGGGGCTGCGGAGGTTCCTGTTGCAGACCCTGGTGCGGACGGTGCCCGTTGTAGTGCCGGGCGTACTTGAGCCAGCACCTCTCGCAGGTGCCGCTCGCCGAGGATCAGCACGTGGTCGAGGCACTCGCGCCGCAACGTGCCCACGAACCGCTCCGCATAGGAATTCGCCTCATCGGCAACGAGTGACTGGTGCTGTCATTTCGGCAGCGGCCGGTGAGGGCTGCTGCTCTACCAGGCGCAGGGCAGGTTCGCTGGCCCTACTGCTGAACTCGCCCGCGGTGCCTGCGCGCTTGGTCGGACGGCCCCACCGCTCAACTCGGCCAAACTGGCCGGCGATCTCGCCGTGCGGCGGGCTTGATGCGATTCCAGGCCACGTCTTCCAGCCTGCGGCAGTACAGCCGTGAAGCGACTGTAACAGCGGCCACGGTGAATTACACCAACGGTGTGAGAACGGGTCACCCTGCCGCTGGTGAGGATCGGCATGCATCAGGAACTGATCGCGGGGACCGGAGACAACGCGGAGAGGAACTTCTCATGGCTGGCAACGAACCTGCGGTCCTCGGGGGCAGGCGCCTTCCAGCGCTGAGGTAACTGTGATGGCGAATCGAAGGAAGGGTCGGTCATGACGACAGCTGAGCCGACCGCGTCCGCACAACCTGCAGCTCAATGCAGGCCGCTGAACAGTGCGCAGAGCTACGAGGCTCACGAAGCGGAAGCCCCAGGCAAAAGCACCAATCGTCGCCATGATGAAGCGGGCGACTACAGCAAACAGTCTACGGGCAGCATCAGGAGAGCAGAAATATGGCGAGCACAGCTGTACCTTCTTCCCAGCGTGGTCGGGAGCAATTGTCAAGACCTGTGGATCCTTGGCGGCCCGAAGCCCGGCGCCGACGTGACGTCGGGCGCTTAGTGCTTGGTCTCGTACCTGGTCAGGAGCACGCCGTCGGGAAACGTCCGGGTCTCCACCAGGGTCAGGTTCACCCAGTTGTCCAGGGCTGTAAAGAACGGCGTTCCGCTGCCCAGCAAGACGGGCGCGGTGGCCAGCACGTACTCGTCGATCAGCCCGGCCCGCATGGCCGCTGCGGCGAGTGTGGCGCCGCCGATGTCCATGGGATCGCCGTCCTCGGCCTTGAGCCGCGTGATCTCGGTGACCGCGTCGCCGGTGACCAGGCGGGTATTCCAGTCGACTGTGCTGGTCGTCGAGGAGAACACCACCTTCGGCATGTCCCGCCAGCGGCGGGCGAACTCGATCTCCGCCGGCGTGGCGCCAGGCTGCTGGTCGGCGGTCGGCCAGTGGGAGCTCATCGTCTCCCACAGTTTGCGCCCGTATAGCGCCAAGCCCGTCGCCCCCACCCGGTCGGACCACCACTGGAACAGCTCGCCGCTCGGCACGCTCCAGCCGAGGTCGTCGCCGGGCGCGGCGATGTAGCCGTCCAGGCTCAGGTTCATGCCAAAGGTCAGTTTCCGCATGGCGTCAGCCTCCCGAGTCGGTATTCGGTGTACAGACCAGCACGGCACGGAAAAATCATCGGTCAGGCCACACCGAGGGACGGTTGACCACCACGCCAAGCGGATGCTGCGTACGGAAGGGAATGTGGGCGCTCACGTTATTGCTCAGGGCCTGCGCTCAGGTAATTGCTCAGCCTGGCCTGGGTCTAGTTTTACGTGGTGTCCTCCTTCCTGGCGAGCGTGACACGCCCGGGGCGTTTGTTGGGGCGGTAGCTTGGTCCGTTCATGAAGACCTGGTGGCTGGTGTTGATGAGCCGGTCGAGCAGGGACTCGGCGACGACGGGGTTGGGGAACAGGGGGTACCAGTCAACTGGTGACCTGTTGGACGTCAAGATCAGCGAGCGGCCGGCTCGCTCGGTGATCAGCTCGTAGAGGTCGTCGGCCTGGGCGGCGGACAGCTCGCGCATGGCGAAGTCGTCGAGGATGAGGACGGCGGGGCGGGTGAGTTCGCGCAGTCGCTTGTCCCAGGTGCGGTCGGCGTGCCCGCCGGACAGGTGGGCCAGGGCCCGGCTGGTTTTGAGGAACCGGGCCTCGGCGCCGTGGCGGATGGCCAGGTGGCCGAGGGCGCAGGCGATGTGGCTCTTGCCGACGCCGACCGGGCCGTAGAGGATGACCGACTCGCCGGCGTGCAGCCAGCGCAGCGCGGCGAGGTCGCGGATCTGGGCGGCGGGCAGCTTGGGTGAGGCATTGAAGTCGAAGCCCTCGAGGGTGGCTTGCTGGTCGAACCGGGCCCGGCGGATGCGGCTGGCCAGCGACACGCTGTCGCGGCGGTTGATCTCGTCCTCGCAGAGGACCTGGAGGAACTCCAGGTGGCCCAGCTCGCCGGCGCGGCGCACAGGCAGGCGAACTCGGCGCTGGTCATCCCGGTCAGCCGCTCATCGTTGAGCTTGCCCAGCATCTCCTGCCGGCGGTGGGCAGGGCTGGACCGCTGACTGGCGGTGGCCTCGCTGACGGAAGGGGTGATCGCCGCCGGGTGGAGGGTGTAGTTCCAGGCGCCGTGCACAGCGTGGCGTTCCAGCGGCAGGGCGGCGAAGCGCTCCTTGCTGATCGCCACGCCGGTGGGGTAGTCGCCGGGGTCTAACACCGCCTCAACACGCAGGCCGGCGCTGGTGCGGGTCGCCGCGATTGTCTGGACGACGACCTCGTGGCTGGTCAGCGGCCGTCCCCGCCAGTTCATGGTGATGTGGCTGAACAGCCGGTGCTCGATCTTGTTCCACTTCGACGTGCCGGGCGGGAAGTGGCAGACCGTGATCGCCAGCCCCGTCTCCGCCGCGAGGGCGGCCAGCTCGCTTTTCCACACCCGGTAGCGGTAGCTGTTGGAGCCGCCGGCGTCCGCGGTGATCAGCAAGCGAGAAGCCTCCGGATAGTCCTGGCTGCCACGCACCTTCCACCAGCGGCGGATGGACTCCACCGCGAACACCGAGGTGTCATGATCGACACCGACATTCACCCATCCGGCCCAGGTCAGCGGATCTCCCTGACACGGAAGAGGCCAGCTACCCGGCTGGGCTGCAGCGATTAACGTGTCGCGCTCGAGCTGCGCGAGCTCGGCCGTCGGTATCCAGCGCGCGAGGTCATCGACGTTAGCGACATCCGCGACGTAGAACCCGTGGTGGCGGATGCGGAAGCGCTCCCCCTCGGCGAGCTGGACGACTTGGACGGCCCAGCCGTCGGGGGTGCGGTAGTGCTCAGCCATCGCCCTATCCTGGCATCCCCTACGCTGCGTGCCGCTGCACGGTCGCCGTCACGGTGCGCCGGTTCCGGCCGTTGCCGGTGGTGAGCTGAACTTGACGGGGCTTGCGGCGTCGGCTGCCGGGTCGTGGTGGCCCCGCGAGTATCCCGGGCACGCCACAACCGGGCGAGCGAGAGCCCGGCCGACCCGCTGGCCAAGCCTTGACAAACCTCCACCGCGCGTGCCTTGATCGATCCCTATGGGCCATTTCGCGGCCCGGGATCGTAGGGGGAACTCGATGGTGCTCGCACGATTTCGCATGCCCGCGTTCGCAGTCACGTTCGGGGCAGTTGCCTTGGCATTACCGCTGAGTCTCGCAGTGCCAGCCCAGGCGGCGGCCGGGGCCGACGACGGCGGCCGCGGGCCCGCGAGCGCGCGACCCGGCGCGCCAGCGGTGATCAACAACCCGTTTTTCGCGGGCTACCAGGCGTCGGTGGCCCCCGGATCGGCGACCTCGTCGGTGGCGCAGTTCAAGGTGCCCAGGCTCTCCTGCACCACCGCGTTTCGCGCCATTGCGCTCGGCATCGGAGTACAGGTAAACAACTTCAGGTCCTTTTCGGCCGCCTCCGTGTTCACCGGATGCCACCGCGGCAGGGCCGTGTTCTTCCCCGTACTGCTCATCAATGGGAACGAGGTCAACTACACCACCACGTCCCTCCGCGCGGGCGACGTCATCAAGGTCTCGGTCAAGGTGACCACCAGGGGCACCACGGTCCAGGTCACGGATGTGACCACGGGCGTCACCAAGAGGCGCACGGGGTCGGGCGCGAGGTCCAGCTCTGCGTTCGTCGGCGACAACAGCTGGTCTGCCAACGGGACTACTCCCCTCGGCGTGCCCGGCTTCGGGACCCTCACCTTTACCAGCTGCCTTGTCGACGGGAGGGCTCTCGCTCGCTCGCATCCTGCCCGGTACCAGCTCGTGAACAGCAGAAACGTCGTCCAGATTGCCACGGGGGCGCTGTCGCCGGGGGGCACCGCGTTCGCCACGCACTACAGGCACTTCTAGACGCTGGTCCACCCCTTTTCCCAGGCGGTCTTCCCTCCGGCGCGGTGGAAACCTCCAGCGCGTTCGGTCGACTTGCCAGTTGAGTTGGCCTGTACTGACGCATGGCGCATTGTCCTAAATAGTGGCAAAGAGGTGCGCCGTGCGCCTATCGGGCCTGGCCTCTGGCCTGTCCCTCGCCGTCGGGCCCGCCGGGTCCGCATAGGTCTTCGCGCGCCAGGGTGGGTCCCGAAGATGCTTTGCGGAGCGGATAGAAAGCATCTTCGGGTGCCCTTGCGGGCGGAAGGGCCGCCACGGGCAATGCGCGGCGTTCCGGCCCGGCGACTGTGACCTTTCATCTGGCGATCGGTCAGGGAAGATAGCAGCACGGGCACGGGTCCTCCCAAGGTCGTTTGAGGTTGAGCAAGCATGAGCGCCTGCAGCCAGCCGTGCTCGGCCATCGCCGCCCGCCAAGCATCGGCGAACCGGGCGCGCTGGCTCCTGTCTATCCCCCAATTGAGGTAGATAAGATCCCGCCACCTGGTGTACGCGAAGCTCAATCGCTCGTACGGCGATTTCATTCTGGCACCTCTGTAGGCTCCTGCGAGTATGACCCCGCTGACGAGAATGACCTCATTTGCACGTGCCCTCGCGCTACCTGCCGCACTGCTGACGGCGGGCGGCACCTTGGCCGTACTGGCGGCTACCAGTTCCGAGGCGGCGACCGGGCCGCTGTGCAAGTCGCAGACCCTTCCCGTCGACAGCAGCGCCTACATGGTCGAGAACAACGAGTGGGGCTCAACCGCCCCGGAATGCATCAGCACCGATGGCAGCGCTGATTTCACGGTGCCGAACTCCTCGATCGCGAACTCCGCCAACGGCGCGCCCGGCGGCTATCCGGCCATCTACAAGGGCTGCCACTGGGGCGCCTGCACACCCCGCAGCGGCTTCCCCATCCGAGTTTCCGACATCCACGCGGGCACGGTCACCACGAGCTGGAGCACCTCCCAGCCCGGCGGCAGCAGCGACTATGACGTGGCCTATGACATCTGGTTCAACCAGACGCCCCGCGCCAAGGGCCAGCCCAACGGCACCGAGCTGATGATCTGGCTGAACCACAACGGCCCGGTGCAGCCGTTCGGCTCCAAGGTCGCCAGCAACGTCAGCATCGACGGCCGCGGCTACAACGTGTGGTTCGGCAAGCAGGCCTGGAACACCGTCTCCTACACGATGACCACGGGCACCACCTCGGTCAGCGACCTGGACCTGCAGCACCTGATCGCCGACGCGGTGAGCCGCGGCTACATCAGCAGCTCGTGGTACCTGATCGACGTGGAGGCCGGCTTCGAGCTGTGGCAAGGTGGCGCAGGCCTGGCGACGAAGTCGTTCTCGGTCAAGGTCGCCGCAGGCACGCCCTCGCCTGGCTCGGCCCCGACCAGTCCGCCCCCAGCCCCGGCTCCGAGCCCATCCCCGACGCCGACCCCATCCCCGACTTCGAACCCCCACATCTCTTTGCAAGCGATCTCGCCCAATCCGCCGACATCGGGAACATCGACCAACGTCACGGTGGACTTCAAGAACGTCGGCTCGACCATGGCCTCCAACCTGACGCTGGCCACCCAGATCCTCAACTCGGCTGGTACCGTCGTGGGCTCCCAGTCACAGCCAGGCCAGAATGTGGCGCCACAAGAGACACTGAACCTGTCTTACGCCTGGACGGCAGCCTCGCTGGCCGGTACCTACACCATCGAAGGACTCGTGCGGGACTCCTCCGGTAAAACGCTCGAGCAGGCGCAGGTCGGAACCGTCACGGTGAAGTGAGCCCAAGCCTTACTCAGGGCCGATCCCGCGGGCCTCGGCGCCAGCGGATTCCTGCGAAGAGCACGCGGATCGCCAGGACGGCGCTGATGACCAGGAGGTTGTATCCGAACACGCCGTACAGCCGCGCTCCTTGACCGATCATCGGGCCGCCCTGGCTCGCGAGGAGTATCACGGCCATAAGACCGGTAGCCGAGGCGAGAACGCAGGTCATTGCCTGATACAGGTAGCCGGCAAAGACTGCCCGGTCCCGCGGATCGGCGAGCAGACGGACGCTGGCAATAAGCTGACCCCGCTCGGCCGCGGCGGTGATCCGGTCAAAGCGCCGTGGCAGCCGTCGCAGCAGCGGAACTAGTCCGAGCAACTCGCTGGTGGCGGCGTCCTTCAGGGTCGCGGGCGTGAGCTTGGCCGTGACCTCGCTGTCCGCGAAGCGCTGCGACTCCTTGATGATGTCGAAGCCCGGAGCCAGGCGGGAGAGGGTGCCCTGCAGCGTCGCGAGGGTCCTGAAGACCGCCGCGATCTCGGGCGGAATGGCGACCCCGTAGGCCGAGACCATCCGGAACATCGCACCGAACGCCTCCGTGTCCGGGATGAGTCCTGGGCCCAGATATCGGGCCATGAGACGGCCAAGCGAGCGCTCCAGGGCCTGCCCGTCGACCTCTGCGGAATTGTCGGTGATCTCGACGAATGCATCCCTGAGCGCCGCCGGGTCTCGCCTTTCGATCGCCAGTACGAGGCCAAACAGCGCACTCTGCAGTTCGGTGTCCAGATGCCCCACTGAGCCAAAATCGAGCAGCGCGAGGTGCCCGTCGGCCAGCACCAGGATGTTGCCGGGATGCGGGTCGGCGTGGAAGACACCGTCGACCATGATCTGGCGGAGCAGGCAGCGCAAGAGCGTCCGTGCCAGCGCGGCTCGGTCGATGCCCAGGTCCGCCATAAGGCCATCGGCTCGGCCCAGCGGTACGCCGTCGAGGAGCTCCATGACCAGGATCCGCGGGGTGGTGAACTCGTCGTGCAGTTGCGGCAGGCGCACCTGGTCGCCGGGCCTGTGAAGGGCGGCTGATGCGGAGATGGTGATCAGGTTCCTGGCCTCCACGCAGAAATCCAGCTCCTCGCGCAGGGCCGTCGCAAATCCCCGGGCCAGGTCGACCGCTCCGAGGTCGCGCGCCCACGCGGTCCGCTGCTCGAGCGAGCTGGCGGCCCGCTGCACGATGTCCAGGTCGCCCTCGACGACCGAGACGACGCCGGGCCGCTGCACCTTGACGACTACCCGCTGGCCTGAGCGCAGGGTCGCCCGGTGTACCTGGGCGATCGATGCTGCCGCGAGCGGCTGCTGCTCGAACTCCATGAATACCTCGTCAGCCGGAGCGCCGAGCTCGGCAGTCAGCTGCTCCTCAACCAGCGGCCAGGGGACCGGCTCCACCTCGCTCTGCAAGCCCCGCAGCTCGTCGGTGAACTCCGGCGGCAGCAGGTCGTCCCTGGTCGATAGCAGCTGCCCGAGCTTGACGAAGGTGACGCCGGCTTCCTCGAGGGTGCGACGCAGGGAGCGCGCGAACGCGGCGTTCCGCTCATGATCAGAGAAGTTCGGCCGCACCCGGACCCGGCGAACCAGTCCGTTGCGGGTCGCGATGGCACTGACCTGCGCGTATCTGCGGGTACGGGCGTACCGGCGCTTCGCCTCCTTGATCCATGCCAGGACAGAGCGCCTGGGCAGCACAGCGTCAATCACGACGAGCGCCACCGCGGTTGTCACCAGCTGAACCCCGACCATCACCGGGAAGAGCGCCGCGGTCTCGCCGGCGGTGTGCATCCTGGGGCCGATCAGGGTTCCGCCGACGGCTACGCCGAGCGCGGCGCACAGCAGCGTGCGGATCAACCCTCCCTGCAGCCCGACAAGCCTGCGGGCCACCACGGCGAGAACGAACACCACGGCGAAGCTGCCCAGGAGAGCGACCGGGGCGAGCGGCCCCGAAAGCCGCCCGGAACCAACTGCCAGGCCGGCGGCCGCGCCAAGTGTCACACGCATGCCATGAACCCGTGACCGGATCCTGCGTGGCCGGCCCGGCGGCGCGGCGAGCATCGTCCGCTCGGCACGTGCGGGAGGCAGCTCATCACGCCAGCCGCCCATCGGGGTCGTGGGCGGGTTGGCCGTCCACGATGGTAAACGCCGGGGTGAGGTCTCTCAGGTCGTCCGGGTCAGCTGTTAGCGGGTCGAGCCGGTAGCCGACCAGATCAGCCAGCATCCCCGGCGCGATGCCGCCCAGCCGTTCCGCCTCGCCGAGCAGCTCTGCGGTGCCCCGTGTGTATAGCCGCAGCGCCGTAGCGACGTCGATGGCGTGCTCGGGACCCTGGAT
>Ga0126371_10001556_pt1 | contig 19491 bp, 23 predicted proteins | sample PanSoiMetaPlot_4_FD_110145 | JGI IMG/M metagenome (GOLD analysis project Ga0126371, IMG submission 110145) | Tropical forest soil microbial communities from Panama - MetaG Plot_4 | ecosystem: Environmental > Terrestrial > Soil > Tropical forest > Bulk soil | place: Panama | collected 2016-02-17 | reverse complement strand
GGCCGTAACAGGCCCGGATCGAATTCCTGCATGCGCCGGGCGTTTTCACCGTAGCAGTCCTCGAGAAAACGGCGGAAGGTGAAGCCGTCGAGGAAAACGCTCGCCTGGGTGGCGGAAAATTCTTTGCCGTCGTTGACCTGCGCGCCGCGGCGTGCGGTGCCGATCAGCCGCTTCAGCGCGCGGGTGTAGAAGCGCAACGACGTCAAGCCGCGCCGCCAGCCGGCTGCGCGGCCGCGCCGCGCCTCGTTGTAGGCCATCCAATTGACGAAGAAGACGATGTGGCGCGTCTCCTCGTACATCAGCGTGTCGAAGATGGCGAACATCGATTCCGGCAGGAAGCCCGATTGACGCGCGATCTTGAACACGCCGAATCCGAGGAAGGAATCGACGCACTCGCCGAAGCCGAAATCCTTAAAGGCGGTGGTGATGTCGGCGGGCAACGGATCGAGCGCGTGCTCTTGCACGTCGATACCGTAACGCTTGATCATCACCCGGATGAGGTCGGCGTGACGCGCCTCCTCGAAGCCTTGTAGCGCGATCGCTTCCTTGAGCACCGGATCGTCGACAGTCTCGGTGAACTGCTTGACGATCAGGCCGGCGCGCAATTCGGTATGCAGCACCTCTTGCCAGAACGGCACCGCGCGCAGACGGCCGAGCGCGGCCTCGTCGAGCTCGGGCCAAGGCAGCTTGTCGGGCTCGTAATGCTGGTAGGTCGCCTTGAAGTGCTCGCAGAAGAGATCGCGATGCGCGGTGCTGCCGAGCTCGACCGGCTTCGGCTTAGCCATGAAGCGACGCGCGAAGCGCACCAGGCGCGGCACGACATTCGGCCGGCGCAGGCGCGGATCGTAGCCAGCGAGCCGGCGCGCATTCTCGGCGAGGCAAATGTCCATCAACTCGCCGGTTGAAACCTCGATGCCGACCGATTTGCTGCCGGTGACCGTGAAGTTGTTGTCGGCGTCGGGCGCGCCACCGAGGCCGCGGGCGATGCCGATACGCTCCCAGATCAGGAACGCCCACACGGCAAGCACTTTGAGTGCGAACCATGGCCGCCGCCACCATTTCATGTTGCGCTTGTGCCAGGCGACCCAGTTGACGAAGAACAGGATGTGCCGCCCCTCTTCCTGCATCACGGGCTCGAACGTGTCGACGAGCGCCGGCGGGAAAAACCCCGAGCGCTTGGCGATCTCGAACAGGCCGAAGGCGAAGAAGCTGTCGATGCATTCGCTGTAGCCGGTGACCATGAAGGCCCATTCCGCGTCGCGCGGTTTGACGTAAGCCGGTTCCTCGGCGAGCTCGATGCCGTAGGCGCGCACCATGTTGGCGAGCACGTCCTTATGCCGTCCCTCCTCGAAGCCGTTGAGTGCGATCGCCTCTTTGAGGAGCTTGTCGCTTACCACTTCGCCGTAAGTCGCGACGCGGAGCTTCGCCTTGCCTTCGGTTTGCACCGCGATGTCCCAGATCGGCAGCGACACCAGCCGCTGACGCGCGTCGGCATCGAGCGTCGGCCAGTCGATCACCGCCGGCTTATAAGGGTTGAACGTGTCGAGCAGCATCCGGCAGAACAGCGTCTTGTGCTGCTCGCTGCCCAGGCGGAAACGCTCCGGCCCACCCGCCTGGCCATGCCAGGTGCGCGCTGCGCGATCGGCGTCCGCGACCGATGAATCCATCACAAACCCTTTTTCCTCAAATCGGCGCGGTCATATTACCCAAACACGGCATCGGACATGAGCTAAATCGCCGCGCCCCGGGGCCTTGGCGGCCTGCGGCAATTCAGCGGACGGCGGCTGCCTGGCTGCCGGCCGTCGCCGCCGTCCGGTCGGCGCGCAGATGCTCGAGATAGGCCACGATATCGTGCCGCGTATTTGCTTCGAGCACTTTGATCGGCATCTTGTTGTCGGGCACTAGGGCCTCCGGATCGGTCAGCCAGCGGTCGAGATTGGCGACGGTCCAGATCACGTTCGCGTGTTTGAGCGCCGGCGAGTACGGATATCCCGCAACGCTGCCGGCGGCGCGGTCGAACACGGTGCCGAGCGGCGGCCCGATCTTCACACGATCGAGCGCATGACAGCCGGAACAGCGTTCGGCGAAAAGCCGCGCGCCGCGTTCGGGATCGGGCGGCGCGTTCGGATCGAAGCGCGACAGGTTCTGGATGTCGTCCGGTTTCGTCGCGCGGAAAAATGTGTAGGACAGCGTGATCGTGTTCACGTCCTTGGCATTAGGATCCTTGTCGAGCGCCGGATCGACGAAGAAATCGACCGGCATGATCGCCGTCTTGCCGGGCGCCAGTCGCTCGTCGCTGAAGCAGAAACATTGGATCTTGTCGAAATAGAGTCCGATCTTGTCCGGCGTCACGTTGAAGGTGGCATGGCCGATGATTGGCGTGGTGCCGATGTTGGTGGCGGAGAAGTAAACCAGCTTCTCCTCGCCGAGATGGACCTGGACGGAGCGCTGTACCGGCTCGAAGCGCCACGGCAGATCGGGCGCGACCGACGTGCTGAACTGCACCGTGACGACGCGCGGCGAGACCTTGCCGGCATCGTTGGCGACGCGCTGCGTCGTACCGTTGTAGCCGGTGGCGGCGCAGAACAGGCGGTAGAGCGGCACCGAGAATCCGACCAGCGTGAGCATCGCGGCGAGAATGCACGCGAGCATGACGACGGTGCGGAATTTGCCTCGTTGGCGCGGCGTGACCATTGCGGATTATTGCAACTTGTCGACACCGCGTATCGTTTGGCCAGCGTGGCGCGGTGTCGCAGAAAGCCGCACTTTCCACGCGCAATTCATGAACAGACGTTCATGTTGATGCCAAACGCCACAATTCGGCCTAAACCTCTCTTGGAGACGCGTGGACAAAACCCGCCGCGGTCGCCTACAATCGACGGAAGAGACTAATTCGAGCGAGGTTTCCCCATGCGCTACAGCTTGCTGACTTCGGTTGCGCTTGCGGCCCTTGTTGTCGCCGCGCCGGCCTCATTCGCGTTCCAAATTCAGCCGACGAACAACAACGCCGGGCCCGGCGCCAATCTCGCGAACAATCCGGACAGCCAGAGCGACGGGATGTCGGCCAATCTCGCCGGCGGTAACGGCGGCAACAATTCGGTCCTGCATTTCGGCAACAGCTCGTTGAGCATCAACGGCGGCAACAGCGGCTCTGGCAACTACGGCATGTCGCCGGCCTATCGCGAGCAGTTCATGGGCGGCCCCGGTCAGATCGGCAACGCGGTTTCGCCACGCTGACGTCGTTTGCCGTCGGCGCAGGTCGGCGGCCTGATATTCGCCCGCATCCTCCCCTGAACGGTCATCCGCCCGTCGCCGCGTGTGACGATGCGCAGCATCGGGCGGCCGCCTGACGATGCTTCACATCGCATTCGCGGTCTTGGCAATGGCGGCATTGGTCGGCGCCGGGTTGGCGGTGCTTTATGTACGCGGGCCCGCCGCAATGCGCCCACACTTGGCGGTGCCGTTTGTCCACGGCGCACTCGGCGTCGTCGGATTGGGACTCCTGATCGCGGTTCTCCGTCACGGGTTGCCGCAGGCCGATAATGGCACCGGCGGATTCGGTGCCGTCGCCGCGGCGCTCTTCGCTTTGGCCCTAGCGTTCGGTCTGCTGATCGCGCGTGCAGGCTGGCGCGGTCGCCGGCCCGGCGGAGTCGTGGTTGCGAGTCACGCGAGCTTGGCGATCGCCGGCCTTGTCGTGTTGTTGACTTTGGTGGCGCTCGGCTAGGCCGGCCCTGCCCTTCCTCGTTGGCGCCGTCATCTGTCACACGATCTCGCGGCTGAACGAAGCGCGGCTCGCCGGCCGCCTGGGCCAGCCAGCGGTGCAATGAAAAATCGATAGCGGCCATCAAAAATTCCCGTTGGCGGCCGGACGCCGGCGCGCCTACCGTTGACTGAAATCTGACGGAGAGTCGCGATCATGGACGCGCGCGACAAGGCGCCGGCCAACGACGCCATCCTGCTGCGACGCGACGTCGATGGCATCGCTTGGCTGACGCTCAACCGTCCGGCAGCGCGCAACGCGCTGTCGGTGGTGCTGATGACCGCCTTGCAAGATGCGCTCGATGCCATCGCGCGCGATAGCGCGGTGAAAGTCGTCGTCATCGCCGGCAACGGACCCGGCTTCTGCGCCGGTCACGATTTGCGCGAGATGCGCGCCAATCCCGGTCGGCAGCATTACCAAGCGGTCTTCGGCCAATGCGCGCGGTTGATGACCAGCATTGTACGCCTGCCAAAGCCGGTGATCGCGCGCGTGCATGGCATTGCCACCGCTGCCGGCTGCCAGCTGGTTGCGAGCTGTGACCTGGCGGTTGCTGCGACGGATGCGCGCTTTGCCACGCCGGGCGTCAATATCGGCCTCTTCTGCTCGACGCCGATGGTGGCGCTGTCGCGCGCCGTACCGCGCAAGGCGGCGATGGAAATGCTGCTCACCGGCGAGATGATCGGCGCGGATGAGGCACAACGGCTTGGCCTGCTCAATCGTGTCGTGCCCGCCGACCGGCTCGACGACGCCGTGACCGAACTCGCGCACACGATCGCCGCCAAGTCGCCGCTGGTGGTCAAGATCGGCAAGGAAGCGTTCTACCGCCAGGCCGAGCTCGGCCTCGACGCGGCTTACGCCTACACCAGCGAGGTCATGGTCGCCAACATGATGGCGCGCGACGCCGAGGAAGGTATCGACGCTTTTTTGCAAAAACGTCCGCCGCATTGGGAAAACCGGTGAACCACGATACCTATAGCGACGACTATCTGCGCGGCATCCTGCGCAGCGTGCACACCATCGCCATGGTCGGCGCCAGTGAGCGCCCAAGCCGGCCATCGCACTACGTGATGGCGTTTCTTCAGGCGCATGGCTATCGCGTAATCCCGGTCAATCCGCGCGCCACCATGCCCGATATCCTCAGTGAGAAGGTCTATAACGCGCTCGCCGAAATCCCCGAAGCGATCGACATGGTCGACGTCTTCCGGCGCAGCGAGGAAGCGGCCGCCGTGGTCGACGAAGCGATCGCCAAGGGCGCCAAGGTGGTCTGGATGCAGCTCGGCGTGCGCGACGACGCGGCGGCGCGCAGGGCCGAACAAGCCGGGCTCAAGGTCGTGATGAACCGCTGTCCGAAAATCGAACTGACGCGGCTGGGCGGACGCGTACCGGCCTAGCGGCGCCGACTAAGCGGACGAAGCGGCGGTTTCGCTACGCACCCAGTCGAGATATGGGGTATAGCCGGCAGCGACCGGAATCGCCTCGATGCACGGAACGTCGTAGGTGTGCAGCGCCTTGAGCCGCGCAATCAGGTGTTCGACGCGGTCGGCCGTCGTCTTCAGGATCAGCAGCGCCTCGGTGTCTTGCTGCATCTCGCCCTGCCACCAATAGAACGAGCGCACGTGGTCGAGCACGTTGGCGCATGCGGCGAGCCGCTCCTTGACCAGGGCGATGCCGATTTCTTCCGCCTGCAGGCGCTCCCGCGCCGTCGCATAGACCATCATCACGGTTGCCCCGGACATATGCGTTCCTCCCGTCTCTGCCGCCCACGCGTCCCCGACATCGGGCGTCTATGCGCCCCGCCTGGGGGCGGCTACCATGGCGCGTCCGAACGTCGACATCCAGGGGGTGCGCCGTGTCCGAGGACCCCATACCGCCATCGCCAGCCAAACCGCCGCGGCCGCCGAACCCGACCGCGAACCAGCGCGCGTGGCTGCAACGCGGCTTGACCGAGCCGGGCGGTAAGCTGCCGTTGTTCGATGCCAAGGGCCGCCAGATCGACCACCGGACCATCCAGGCTTGTCTCGACGCCGGCTGGGCCGAGCCGTGGTTCGCCAATCCGCTCAATCCGGCGATGCAGATCTGCCGGTTGACCGAAAAAGGCCGTGCTGCGGCCGAAGGACGGCGTGCCAAGGCGCCGCCCAAGACATGAGTGTCGCCAGCTAATGACTTGGATTTTGCCGAGTTTTTGCTCTGCAACGAATTGAAGAGTTGGTCGGAGCGGTGAGATTTGAACTCACGACCCTCAGCACCCCATGCTGATGCGCTACCAGGCTGCGCTACGCTCCGGCCGGTCTCTCGGGGCGGATACTAGCCCTAGCCGCGAAGTTTCTTCAATTCCTCGCGCAAGGCGATGAGTTCGCGCCGCAGGTCGAACAACTCGCGGCGCATGTCATCAACCTTCTCGCCCTCGCGTGCCGCCACCGTCGTGGGCAGCGTCAGGCGCGGAATGTCGTCGGTCTTGAGCGCGCCTTCGCGCAGCAGCTTCTGCACGCCCTTGATCGTGTAGCCCTGCTCGTACAGGCACTGGCGAATGCGGCGCAGCAGCGCCACGTCGTCGGGCCGATAGTAGCGCCGGCCGCCGGCGCGCTTAAGCGGCCGGACTTGCGGGAATTTCGACTCCCAGAAGCGCAGAACGTGTTGCGGTACTTCAAGCTCGGTTGCGACCTCGCTGATGGTGCGGAACGCGTCCGCTGACTTGCCCCGGCCTGTCGCCGGCGGCGCCGACGTCATTTCGGGCAACCGCATGTTCATGCGACGCTGGTCCCGCTATCCACTTTCGACAGCGTGGTGTTGATCTGGTCCTTGAGCACATGCGACGCGCGGAACACCAGAACCCGCCGCGGGTTGATCGGTACTTCCTTGCCGGTCTTGGGATTGCGGCCGATTCGGCGGCCTTTTTTGCGTACGGCAAAGCTGCCGAAGCTCGACACCTTCACCATTTCGCCGCGCGCCAGCGCCTCGGCGATCTCGTTCAGCACGGTCTCGACCAGCTGCGCCGATTCGTTACGGGAAAGGCCAACCTCCTGGTAGACAGCCTCGCTCAGTTGCGCGCGCGTGACCGTTTGCCCCGCCATGCCGGCCTCCCTTGGGAATTTCGCCCGGATTTTGCAAAACCCTAACGCCAGGCCGGAAGATTTGCAAATACAGCAATTTGGGCGCTGATCTTGAAGCCTGGGGATAAGTCGCGGTCGCGGCGCTCTACCGCTGCCGGCCGCCTACCAGCGCAACAGGCCGGCGCCCCAGGTGATGCCGCCGCCCATCGCCTCGACCAGCACCAGCTGACCGGGCTGGATACGGCCGTCGCCGGCGGCCTCGGCCAGCGCCAGCGGCACCGAGGCAGCCGAGGTGTTGGCGTGGCGGTCGATGGTCACCACCACTTTCTCCGCCGGCAGGCCGAGCCGGCGGCCCATGCCGTCGATGATGCGCTTGTTGGCCTGATGCGGCACCAGCCAGTCGATATCCGTCGCCGCCAAGCCGTTTGCGGCCAGGGCTTCGTCGACCACCGCCGCCAGGCGCTCAACCGCGAGCCGGAAGACTTCCTTGCCTTCCATGCGCAGGTACCCGCTCCGGCCATTGAGCGACGGGCCGCCGTCAACATAGAGGATGCCGTAATTGCAGCCGTCGGAATGCAAGTGCGTCGACAGCACGCCGCGCTCCATATTGGAATGCAGCCCCGTGCCGGCGTGGCCGTTCGTTGCCTTGGCTTCGAGCACCAGCGCGCCGGCGCCGTCGCCGAACAGCACGCAGGTGCCACGATCGTTCCAATCGAGGATGCGCGAGAAGGTTTCGGCGCCGATCACTAGCGCGCGCTTGGCCTGGCCCGCGCGGAGAAAATTATTGGCGGTCGCCAGCGCGTAGATGAAGCCGCTGCACACCGCCTGAACGTCGAAGGCAGCGCCGCCTTTCATGCCGATGCGCGCCTGAACCTTGGTCGCCGTCGCCGGGAATGTATTATCTGGGGTCGCCGTCGCGAGGATCAGCAGATCGATATCGCTGCCCTTGAGATGCGCCGCCGCGAGTGCGCGCTCGGCCGCCTTCACCGCCAGATCGGAGGTCAACTCGCCCTCGGCGGCGATGTGCCGCTGGCGGATACCGGTGCGTTGGCGGATCCAGGCATCCGTCGTGTCGAGCGTACGGGCGAGCTCGTCGTTGGTGACGATCCGCTCGGGCAGATAGCCGCCGCACGCGAGGACCTGCGCTCGGAAGTTCATCACAGCGCCACGGTGGTCTGGTCGGGCGCGGCGACGGCGGCGAGCTGCAGCATTTCCTCGTGCACCTTGTCGAGGAAGCCGTTCGTCGCCATGTCGGCCGCGACGCCGATCGCATTGGCGAAACCGAGCTCGTCGGTCGACCCGTGGCTCTTGACGCAGATGCCCTGAATGCCGAGGAACACCGCGCCGTTGTAACGCCGCGGGTCCATGCGCTTGCGCAACTTGGTCAGCGAACGCCAGGCGAACAGATACCCGAAGCGCGCGGCCCACGAGTTGGTGAATGCGGCATGCAGGAATTCGGCGAACAGCCGCGCCGTGCCTTCGGCGGTCTTGAGCGCGACGTTGCCGGTGAAGCCGTCGGTGACGACGACGTCGACCGTGCCTTCGGCGATGTCGTCACCCTCGATGAAGCCGTGGAAATGGATCGGCATACCGAGACCGCGCAGGCGCAACGCCGCGCCGCGGACCGCGTCGTTGCCCTTCTGGTCCTCGGCACCGACGTTGAGCAGGCCGATGCTGGGCGTGGCGATGCCGAGCACGGTGCGGCTGAAAACGTCGCCGAGCAGCGCGAATTGGACCAAATTCTCCGAATCGCAGGACACGTTGGCGCCCAAATCGAGCATGACGCTTTCGCCGCGCTGGGTCGGAAAGAATGAGGCGATTGCCGGTCGATCAATGCCGGGAATCATCTTGAGCGCGAACTTGGCCATCGCCATCAGCGCGCCGGTGTTGCCGGCCGAGACGACGCAATCGGCTTCGCCCGCGGCCACGGCGTCGATGGCCATGCGCATCGACGACCGCCGTCCGCCACGCAAGGCGACCGACGGCTTCACGTCGTCGGTGATGAACTCGTCGGTGTGATGGACGATCGCGTGCTGGGCCAGCTTGGGCAGCTTGGCGAGATGCGCACGGATGCGCTCGTCGACGCCATAGAACAGGAATTCCGCCTGCGGAAACCGCTGCTGAGCGATCGCGGCGCCTTTAACCACCATCTCGGGGGCGCGTTCGCCACCCATCGCATCGAGCGCAATGACGATGCGGCCAGTCAAGATCGGTCTCCGGCGACGGCGTCCGTCACGCCGTTTCCGTCTTCACCGCAATCACTTCGCGTTCGTCGTAATGTCCGCACGCCAGACAGACGTGGTGCGGACGCTTCAATTCGCCGCAATTCGGGCACTCGACGTAGCTCGACGGCTTGAGCGCGTGATGGGCGCGGCGCATGTTGCGACGCGACTTGCTAGTCTTTTTCTTCGGAACGGCCATGGGATCACTCGAAAAAAAGGCGCCCCGCAGGCGGGGGCTCGCGCGTTTCAGTAGCTAAAAACCCGCGCTCCCGCAACCCTCCTGGCTAGTCTTTGGAATCGTTCTTGTTTCTTAGCCGCGCCAGCACCTTGAATGGCGAATCCGCAGTTGCTTCAGAACTCGCGGCCGGCTGCACCGCTGCCGCGCCCGGCGCGTGTGGAAACGGGTCGAGCGCAAGCGAAAGTTGCTGGGCGACCGCCTCGCCAATGTCGATCACGCCGCCGACGATCGGCTCGATGGTTTCGGCTTCCCCGTCGAGCGTGACCTCCCGCGCCTCGCCGCCCTCGCCGTAAAGCACGGTAAAGCTCTCGGCGACGTGGTTTTTCACCGGTTCGAGCGTGATGACGCAGGTCTGGGTGACGTCGGCGGTCAGCTCGGCCTCGAGACGGACGAGGCCGCCGGCGATTCGACCGAGGCGCACCGCCGCCTCGAACTTGTCGAGTGCGACGAGGCCGAAACGCGCGGCAAGTGCAACGCGCTCGGCGGCGTTGGCGCTGATCGCGAAACGCTGCTCGCCATGGTTAAGGCGCGGGAGTTCGATCGGCCGGGTGAATTCGGTTGCAAGTGGGGCATCCATCTCAGCCCTCCAACGCCAACGGAAATTCGCCGGCCAGCAGCCGTTCGGCTGGTGCCGCATCGAGCGCTCGCGCCTGGTGGCGAACATAGGCAGCGGCGGCGGCGATCTGCGCGGTATCGGGCGTCGCTGTGCCGTAGAGATTGCGGCGCAGCGCGTCGTCGAGGCTGTCGGCGCCAGCGAGGCCGCGCTCGTAGGCGACAACTCGGCCATAGAACGCCTTGGCCATGGTCTTGACCTGGCGGCCGACGCTCAGATCGCCGACGCCCATCTCGCGCAGATTGCGGTCGAGATCGGCGAACATGGTGTCGAACAGCGCTTGCGCGAACGCGGCGCTGTCGTCGGCCTGCTTCAGCCGGCGCAGCGTCAGGAACGCGTGCAGCGCGATCAACTCGAACCGGCCGTCGAGCGTATCGGGCACGCCCCATTCAGTATAGAACGCCGGATTGCGGGCGGCGGCGACGATCGCGCCGTAAAGCACCTGGACGGCGTTGCGGGATTTACGGTTGAACAGTGTGGCGAGCGGCATGGTTCTGGGTGCCCGCCATTGAACAATCGGGCATTTCCGGCTACAAGATTTCGTCGAGATCGACATGGTTTTCAAGTCCGTTAATTCTCGCCTGCTGCGCGCCGCGGCGCTCGTTGTGCTCGCGACGCCGCTGTTTGCCTGCCAGCCGACCGTCGATCAGCGCGGCAATGCCCCTGAGGCGGACAAGCTGTCGCAGGTCCAGGTCGGCAAAACCGACAAGGCGACGGTGACGCGGCTGTTGGGCTCGCCGTCGAGCGTCGCCGAATTTGATCCCAATGTCTGGTACTACGTCAGCGCCAAGACCGAGGACGTCGCCTTCCTGAAGACTGAGACGCTCGATCAGAACGTCGTCAAGATCACGTTCGACAAGAGCAACGTCGTGCAGTCTGTCCAAAAGCTGGGCATGCAGGACGCCCAGACGATCACGCCGAATCCCAGCGCGACGCCGTCGCGCGGCCGCGAATTCTCGTGGATCGAGGAATTCCTCGGCAACTTCGGCCGGTTCGTCAGCAAGAACCATCCGCAAGGCGGCGGCGGAGGTGGTGGCGGCGGCAACTGACGGTAGCCGCCGCGCCCTCAGTGCGTCGCGGCCAGCACCGCCAGCAGCAGGATCGCCACGATGTTGGTGATCTTGATCATCGGGTTCACCGCCGGGCCCGCCGTGTCCTTGTAGGGATCGCCGATGGTGTCGCCGGTGACCGCGGCTTTATGCGCCTCGGAGCCCTTGCCGCCGTGGTGGCCTTCCTCGATGTATTTCTTGGCGTTGTCCCAGGCGCCACCGCCCGATGTCATCGAGATCGCGACGAAGATGCCGGTGACGATGGTGCCGAGCAACATGGCGCCGAGCGCGCTGAAGCCGGCGCCCTGCCCGCCGATCGCCGAGATGACGAAGAACAGGACGATCGGCGCGCCGACCGGCAGCAGCGACGGCACGATCATTTCCTTGATCGCGGCGCGCGTCAGAAGGTCGACGGCGCGGCCGTAATCGGGCTTCGCCTTGCCTTCCATGATGCCTTTGATCTCTTTGAACTGCCGGCGCACTTCGAGCACGACGGAGCCGGCGGCGCGGCCGACCGCGGTCATTCCCATGGCCCCGAACAGGTACGGTAGCAAGCCCCCGACAAAGAGGCCGACGACGACATAAGGGCTCTGCAGCGTGAAGTTCACGTCGACGCTTGGGAAATAGTGGCTCAAGTCGTTGCTGTAAGCAGCAAAGAGCACGAGCGAGGCCAACCCTGCCGAGCCGATGGCGTAGCCCTTGGTCACCGCCTTGGTGGTGTTGCCGACGGCGTCGAGCGCGTCGGTGATTTTGCGCACGTCCTTCGGCAGGTCAGCCATCTCGGCGATGCCGCCGGCGTTGTCGGTGACCGGTCCATAAGCATCGAGCGCGACGATCATGCCCGCGAGGGCCAGCATCGTCGTCGCGGCGATGGCAATGCCGAACACGCCGCAGTAGAGGTAAGCGACAATGATACCGGCGCAGATCACGATGACCGGCAGCGCTGTCGCCTCCATCGAAACCGCGAGGCCTTGAATGACGTTGGTCGCATGGCCGGTGGTCGAGCTCTGCGAGATGCTGCGCACCGGACGATAAGCGGTCGAGGTGTAGTATTCGGTGATCCACACCAGCAGGCCGGTCACCGCCAGGCCGACGAAGGCGCAAACCAGCAGGCCGCCGCCGGTGATGGTGCCGCCGAGCAGCGTAATCGGCTGGCCGTAGCCGATCATGAGCGCAACGACGCCGGCGATCGCCGCCGCCGACAGCACGCCGGCAGCAATGACGCCCTTGTAGAGCGCGGTCATGATCTGGCCGCCGGTGCCGAGGCGCACGAAGTAGGTGCCGATGACCGACGCGACGATGCAGACCGCGCCGATCGCCAGCGGCAGCAGCATCATGGTGTCGCGGAGCGCGCCCTGGAAGAAGATCGCCGCCAGCAGCATGGTCGCAACCTGCGTCACGACGTAGGTCTCGAACAGGTCGGCCGCCATGCCGGCGCAGTCGCCGACATTGTCGCCGACGTTGTCGGCGATGACGGCGGGATTGCGCGGATCATCCTCGGGAATGCCGGCTTCCACCTTGCCGACCAGGTCGGCGCCGACGTCGGCGCCCTTGGTGAAGATGCCGCCGCCAAGACGCGCGAAGATCGAGATCAGCGACGCGCCAAACGACAGGGCGACCATCGCTTCGAGAATGGGCCGCGGATCGTCGATCGGCAGTGTCGAGCGCAGGAAGATGTAATAGACCGCGACCGCGAGCTGGCCGAGGCCGACGACGAGCATCCCGGTGACCGCACCGGCGCGGAACGCCAACTTTAATCCCGCCGCGAGCCCGCCGCGCGCCGCCTGTGCAGTGCGCAGGTTGGAACGCACCGAGACGTTCATGCCGATGAAACCGGTAACGCCGGACAACACCGAGCCGATCAGGAAGCCGACTGCCGAATGCCAACCGAGCGCGAAGAAGAGCACGACGAAGATCACGACGCCGACCATGGCGATGGTGCGGTACTGGCGGCTGAGATAGGCCTGCGCGCCTTCCTGGACCGCGGCGGCGATCTCCTTCATCCGCTCGGTGCCGGGATCGGCGGCCAACACCAGGCGGGCGGTGACGATGCCGTACAGCACCGCGATCAGGCCGGACGCGATGACCAGCCAATACCAGGACGTAATGCTCATGTCGGAATTCCCCTAACTCGGATCTGTCGGGCTTTTAAGGCGCGCGGAACATGCCAGAACGCGGTGGCCGAGGCAATCGCCGCGGCACAGCGGATTCGCGCAGTATTGCAGGCGATTCGGACCGACGACGGGCTTCAAACGTGACGGTATCCGGTGCGCGACAGGTGCAACGGACGGTCTTTCGCATCAAGGACGCGCACGCCGCGTCCGGCGACGACGCGGCCGACGGCCGTGACACGCACGCCTGCCACGCGCGCGGCCGCGGCAACGCGGCCGGCGGCGTTTGGCGGCGCGGTGAAGACAAGTTCGTAGTCGTCGCCATGGGTCAGCGCGGCGCGGATTTGCCGCGGCGAACGCATGACGACCGAGCGCGCCGCCGGCGACAGCGGCAAGTGCGCCGTCTCGACGACGGCGCCGACGCCCGATGCCTTGCAGACATGACCGAGATCGGCGACCAGGCCGTCTGAAATATCCGCCGCCGCGTGCGCAATCCCTGCCAGACGTCGGCCGAGGTCGAGGCGCGGTTCGGGCAGCCGATAACGCCGGATCAGGTAACGTCGCGCGGCTCCGCCGATCCGCGGCAGCCGTCCCTTGATCGCGGCCAGGCCGAGCGCGGCGTCGCCGAGCGTGCCCGAGACGTAAACGATGTCGCCGGGTCGTGCGCCGCTGCGCAAGATCGCGCGCCCGTGCGCAACGCGGCCGATCGTCGCCAGCGACAGGACCGCCGGCCCGCGCGTCGCGTCGGAATCGCCGCCGAACAGGCCGATGCGATACTTGCGCTGATCCGCGGCGAGCCCGCGGCTGAACGCCGCCAGCCAGCGATCGCCGCGCGATTTGGGCAAGGCCATTGTCAGCAGGTAGCCCAACGGCGTCGCGCCCTTGGCGGCAAGGTCCGAAAGGTTCACGCGCAACAGCTTGCGCGCGACGTCCGCCGGCGGATCGTTGGCAAAAAAATGGGTGCCTTCGACGATGGCGTCGGCCTTGAGCACGTATTGCTCGCCGCGGCGTCCGGCGATCAACGCAACGTCGTCGCGCAGCTTCAGCCCGCCGGGCAGCGCCAGCGGCGCGAAGAAGCGCGCAATGCGCGCAAACTCACCGAGCGGTTTCGCCGCCACGGTTGCGCCCCATCTCCTCGGGCCGGAGATCGCGTGCGATCTTGTCGAGCACGCCGTTGACCATGCCGGGCTCCTTGCCGGCGTAGAACGCGTGCGCGATGTCGACATATTCGTTGATGGCGATTTCCGGCGGCACGTCGCGGCGGTGCGCGAGTTCGTAGGTGCCGACGCGTAGGATGGCGCGCAACACCGCTTCGAGCCGCGCCAACGGCCAATCGGGCGACAGCGCGGCGGCAATCGTATGATCGACGGCGTCACGTTGCGCCGCGGCGCCATGCGCCAACTCGGCAAAGAGACTGCGATCCGCCTCGCCAAAATCGAGTTCTTCGCGCGGCGCGTCAGGATTGAGGCGATGCGCCAGAAATTCATCGACCACCGTATCGGCCGACAGCCCGGCGAGTTCCATCTGATAGAGCGCCTGGATCGCGGCAAGACGCGCGGCCGTGCGCTTCCGGGCCGCGGGGCGCGGCGATTTGGCGGCGGCGCTCACCGTCGCACCTTGAGCGACTGCCGCAGCGCGATCATGGCGAGACAGGCGCGCACCGCCTCGCCGCCTTTGTTCTTTTCGTCGATGCGTGCCCGCGCGAACGCCTGATCGACATTCTCGACGGTGAGCACGCCGAACCCGATGGCGTGACCGGCCAGAGTGAGGTCCTGGATGCCGCGTGCGCATTCCCGGCAGACGAGATCGTAATGCGTGGTCTCGCCGCGGATGACGCAACCGAGCGCGACATAGCCGTCGTATTTCCGCGTCCGCGCGGCGAGAGCGATGGCCGCCGGAATCTCGAACGCACCCGGAACCGTTACGTGGTCGTAGCGCACGCCGGCGTTGTCGAGCGCGACCTCCGCGCCCTTGAGCAACGCATCCGACACGTGCGCGTAATAACGCGCCTCGACGATCAACACCGACGGCCGGTTCGCCATGTCAGGATTCCAGGGCGATGGGGCGGCGCTCGACGACGGACAAGCCGTAGCCTTCGAGACCGACAATGGTCTGCGGCGTGTTCGACAGCAGGATCATGTCGCGCACGCCGAGATCGAGCAGGATCTGTGCGCCGATGCCGTAGTCGCGCAGCTGCGGCACGGTCTTGCCGGTTGCGATGTAGCCGCGCACCCGTTCCGACAGCGCCGTCGCCATCGGCTCGCGCAACAGCACGACGACGCCCCTGCCCGCTTTGCCGATCATCTCCATCGCGCCTTGCAGCATGCCGGCGCGACCGCTGCGCAGGTTGCCGAGCGCGTCGTCGAGCACGTTGACCGCGTGCATGCGGACGAGCACCGGCTCGTGCGTGCGCACGTCGCCTTTCACCAGCGCGATGTGCTCGGCATAGGCGATCTTGTTGACGTAAATGTGCATGTCCCAAGTGCCGCCGTGGGCGCTGACAAAATCGGCCGAAACCCGGCGCTCGACAATGCGGTCGTGGCGTCGGCGATAGGCGATGAGATCGGCGATGGTGGCGACCTTGAGCCCGTGATGCTGCGCGAAGGCGATCAGATCGGCGCGGCGCGCCATGGTGCCGTCGTCGTTCATGATCTCGCAGATCACGCCGGCCGGAATGAGACCCGCCAACCGCGCGATATCGACCGCCGCTTCGGTATGCCCCGTGCGTACCAGCACGCCGCCCTCGCGCGCCATCAGCGGAAAGATGTGGCCGGGCGTGACAATGTCCTGTGGTCCTTTGGTGGCGTCGATCGCGACCGCGATGGTGCGCGCGCGATCCGAGGCCGAAATCCCCGTGGTGATGCCGTCGCGCGCCTCGATCGACACCGTGAACGCGGTCTGCAACCGCGATTCGTTGTGCTGCGCCATCAGCGGCAGCTTGAGCTGCTCGACGCGCTCGCGGGCTAATGCCAGACAGATGAGGCCGCGCCCGTGCTTGGCCATGAAGTTGATCGCGTCCGGCGTCGCCATTTGCGCCGGAATGACGAGATCGCCTTCGTTCTCGCGGTCTTCGTCGTCGACCAGGACGAACATCTTGCCGTTGCGCGCGGCGTCGATGATCTCCTCGATCGGCGAAGCGACTTCGACGAAACTCATGCCGGTTCTCGCGCGAGCAGGCGCGCGACGTAGCGCGCAATCACGTCGAGTTCGAGATTGACCTTGTCGCCGGGCTGCAACGCGCCGAGCGTGGTCTGGGCGCGCGTGATCGGGATGATGTTCACGCCGAAGCGGCGGCCTTCGACCTCGTTCACGGTCAATGAGACGCCGTCGAGCGTAATCGAGCCCTTCGGCGCGATCGACAGCTCACAGCCGCGCGGCACCTCGAAACTCAGACGCAGAGAGTCGCCGTCCGGTCGACGCGCGATCAGCTCGGCCATCGCGTCGACGTGACCGAGAACGATATGGCCGCCGAGCTCGTCGCCGAGGCGCAGCGAACGCTCGAGATTGAGCCGCGTGCCGACGCGCCAAGCGCCGGCGGTCGAACGCGCGCGCGTCTCGGCCGAAACTTGCACCGCGAACCAGTCGGCGCCTTTCTCGATCACCGACAGGCAGACGCCGGCGCAGGCGATCGACGCGCCATGCGCGACGTCGCCGAGGGCGAGCGCGGTGGCGATTTCGAAGACACTGTCGGCGCCCGGCCTCACGGCGCGGACGGTGCCGCGGTCGGCAATGATTCCCGTAAACATGGCAATACCTTAGGGCGGCACCTTAATTCGTGCGCGCGAGCGTTTCCAGCACATCGTCGCCCACCGGCTCGATCCCGACACGGGCGAAACGTCGCGCTTGTTCCGGTGCGGCAACGCCAAACGCCGCCAGAGCCGGCAGGCCGTCGCCGCCGATCAGCGACGGTGCGCGGAACCAGGCGATGCGGTCGACCAGATCGGCACGCACCAACGCCGCCGCAAGCGTCGCTCCGCCTTCGACGAGGACGCGCGTGATCCCCTTGCCGGCCAGCGCCGCCAGCGCTGCGGCGAGATCGGTTTCGCCGCCGGGCATCGCGGGCACTTCGATCACCGCGACGCCGCATGCGGTCAACGCGGCGCGGCGCTCACCGGCGATCCCGTGACGCGCGACAAACCATGTCGGCGTGCGTCGCGCTTCGGCAACGAGACGCGCCGTCAGCGGCACGCGCAATCCGCCGTCGATGACGACGCGCACCGGACCACGATCGGTCAAGCCCGGCAACCGACACGTCAGCTCGGGATCGTCGGCGATGACCGTGCCGCTGCCGACCATCACCGCGTCGTGGGTCGCGCGCAGCAAATGGCCGCGTGCCCGCGCCGGCTCGCCGGTGATCCACCGACTCTTGCCCGATGCCACCGCAAGCCGGCCGTCGAGCGAGGTCGCAAGTTTCAACGTGACGAGCGGCCGGCCTTTTTCGATCGCCGAAAAGAATCCAGCATTGATTTCGCGCGCTTCGTCGGCGGCGACGCCGATCTCGACGACGACTCCCGCGGTGCGCAATGCCGCCAAGCCCTTGCCGGCGACACGCGGGTCGGGATCCTCGACAGCGATCACCGCGCGGCGGATGCCGGCCGCGATTAGCGCATCGGTGCAGGGCGGCGTCTTGCCGTGGTGGCAGCACGGCTCGAGCGTGACATAGGCGTCGGCGCCTTTGGCGTTGCGGCCGGCGCGGGCGAGCGCTTCGGTCTCGGCGTGGGGCCGCCCGCCGGGCTGGGTCCAGCCGCGGCCGACAACGATCCCATTCTTGACGATGAGGCAACCGACGCTGGGATTGGGCCAGGTTTGGCCTAGGCCGCGCCGCGCCAGCGCCAGCGCCGCGCGCATGAAGCGGGCGTCGCTCATCGCATCGCTTTCAGTCGCGTTCGGTGGCCAAGCGATCCAAGCGGCCGATGAATTCGCCGAAATCCTTGGCCTCGCGGAAATTGCGATAGACCGAGGCAAAGCGGACATAGGCGACCGGGTCGAGCGTCGCCAGCATCTCCATCACCAGTTCGCCGATCATGTCGCTCTTGATCTCCGTCTCGCCGGAGCTTTCGAGCTGGCGGACGATGGAATTGATCGCACGTTCGACACGCTCGCCTTCGACCGGTCGCTTGCGCAGTGCGATCTGGATCGAACGCGCCAATTTGTCGCGCTCGAACGGCTCGCGCTGGTTGTTCTTCTTGATGACCGTGAGTTCGCGTAGCTGCACGCGCTCGAAGGTCGTGAACCGCGCGGCGCAGTTCGGGCAGAGCCGCCGCCGTCGGATCGAGGCCCGATCGTCGGTCGGCCGCGAGTCTTTAACCTGGGTGTCTTCGCATCCGCAGAACGGACAGCGCATCGTTTTCCTCTCCTAGGGGTAGACCGGGAAGCGGGCGCACAGCGCCTGGACCCGTTTCTTGACCGCCGCCTCGACCGCGCCGTTGCCGGCGTCGCCGTTGGCGACGAGACCGTCGAGAACTTCCACGATAAGCTCGCCAATGAGCCGGAATTCCGCCTGACCGAAGCCGCGCGTCGTGCCCGCCGGGCTGCCGAGACGAACGCCCGACGTGACCGCCGGCTTCTCGGGATCGAACGGAATGCCGTTCTTATTGCAGGTGATGCCGGCACGTTCGAGTGCGGTTTCGGCGCCGCGGCCGGTTAATTTCTTCGGCCGCAGATCGACCAGCATCAGGTGGGTGTCGGTGCCGCCAGAAACGATGGCGAGCTGCCGCTCCGACAGCGTCGCCGCCAGGATGCGCGCATTGTCGACCACCGCGCGGGCGTAAGTCTTGAATTCCGGCCGCAGGCACTCGCCCAACATCGCGGCCTTGGCGGCAATGACGTGCATCAGCGGACCGCCCTGCAGGCCTGGGAAAATCGCCGAGTTGATCTTGCGGCCGATCTCCTCTTCGTTCGTCAGGATCATGCCGCCGCGCGGGCCGCGCAGCGTCTTGTGCGTGGTCGTGGTGACGACATGCGCATGCGGCAACGGAGACGGATGCGCGCCGCCCGCGACCAGGCCCGCGAAATGCGCCATGTCGACCATGAGATAGGCGCCGACGGAATCCGCAATCTTGCGGAAGCGCGCGAAATCGATAACGCGCGGATAGGCCGAGCCGCCGGCGATGATCAACTTCGGCTGCTGCTCCTGCGCCAGCCGCTCAACTTCGTCCATGTCGATACGCGCGTCGTCGCGCCGGACGCCATAATGGATCGGCCGGAACCACTTGCCCGACAGGTTGACCGGCGAGCCGTGCGTCAAATGTCCGCCGGCGGCGAGCGACATGCCCATATAGACGTCGCCGGGCTGCAGCAGCGCCAAGAACACCGCCTGGTTCGCCTGCGAGCCGGAATGTGCCTGCACGTTGGCGAAGCTACAGTTGAAAAGCTTTCTCGCGCGGTCGATCGCCAACTGCTCGACTTGATCGACGAATTCGCAGCCGCCGTAATAACGCCGGCCGGG
>Ga0126371_10001555_pt1 | contig 19493 bp, 29 predicted proteins | sample PanSoiMetaPlot_4_FD_110145 | JGI IMG/M metagenome (GOLD analysis project Ga0126371, IMG submission 110145) | Tropical forest soil microbial communities from Panama - MetaG Plot_4 | ecosystem: Environmental > Terrestrial > Soil > Tropical forest > Bulk soil | place: Panama | collected 2016-02-17 | reverse complement strand
TGCACGGGAAGAGCCAAAGTGCGCGTAAGAATGAATTGCCTGTAAGACGTTGAAGCTGTTGGTATGCCGAAGCAAGATAACCTCAGACAGCAATTGTCACGTTAACCAAACGGTTAAATAATGGAGGTCCGTTATCCGATTGGCTCTTACTGGTGCGTTTCGAAATCTATGGCAAGGCTAGCGCAGAATCGTAGTGACTCCATAAGAACCTTTTGTAGCATGTGATCAACACCACCGGTAATCCGCAGCCGACGATTTCGCCGTCGGGTACAACCAGCTGCTGAAACGGTCCGAGGGACAACGATGGTCACTCCAGCCGCTATTTTCATCCCCAGACAACCTCCGTCCGTTATAAGGGCATTTCCTAATGGTGGCAATAATGATACAAAATATGGCGTTCTTGCCTCTAGGAAAAATACGTGCCGAGACGTAGCTTCGGAACAGGCCGCACTTCGGCCTAAGGAGAATTGAAAATGCTTTCACTTGGATTGTTTGTACGACTTGAGGCGAAACCTGGAAAGGAGAGAGAGGTTGCCGCCTTCCTCAAGCAAGGTCTTCAAATGGCAAATCAGGAAAGGACCACTCCGCTGTGGTTCGCGTTGCAACTGGGCCCGTCTACGTTCGGGGTATTCGATGCGTTTCACGATGAATCGGGAAGACAAGGTCACCTCAACGGACCCATCGCCAAAGCACTCATGGCCAATGCTCCAAACCTCTTGGCCGCACCACCTTCCATAGAAAAAACAGAAATTCTCGGAGCCAAAGTATCAGAGGAGATTCGAAACGCAGCTTAGGCTTCAGACAGCTTTTGATCACCGGCAATTCACGGGGATGGGGGGCACGGCCAGGAGTGGCCGTGCCGCTTTGTATAGAAAGAACAGAGATTCTGGGAGCCAAGAGTTCGGAGAAGATTCGAAATGCAGATTAAGTTTCAGACAGCTTTGATCACCGGCAGCTCATGAGGATTGGGGCGGCAGATCGCAGTGAAACCCACGCAGGGAGGGCGTCCAGAATATCGCGATTCATTGTCGGACAGGCAAGTCCGACGCGGAGAAAACTTTGTCCCTGATTGAGGCGGCAGGTGCCTCCGGTGTTCTTGTGCAAGGCGATGTGGCCGACGCAGTGGCTGCGGAAAACCTTGTGAAGGACGCAGCCGGCGAAGGCGGCGATGGACGGTATCAGCCGATATTTTGCGGTGGCGCTGGGGCGATATGGGATTACGGTGAATACAGTGAGTCCAGGATTTTCGGATGCGTCGACGGTAGTCGGACAAACTCCGCAAGAGTGGCAAGCTGCGATGTTGGAATGGGTGCAGTCGGGATGGACTCCTATGCGCCGACAGTCCACACCCGCAGATATTGCGGATGTTTGTGCGCTGCTGTGTAGTGATGAGGCGTGGTTTGTGACGGGGCAGGGAATTAGCGTCGATGGTGGGAGTTCATTGATGAATGCACATTTTCCTTTGGCGCTTCAAGTCCCAACCTAGGCGTTCAGGCGATTCTTTTGATTTCCTTGATTCCGAGTTTTAACCGGCGCCGCAAAAGATTCCGCAACGTAGTACCGTCGGCATATCCGACGCGGGCGGCGACCTCATCGACACTCGCGTTGCCCGTTTTCAGCAGATGCACGGCGCGCTCAACCCGTAGACTCTGGAAGTAAGATAGCGGGGATTTCCCCAGCACCGCATCCATGTGGCGTGCGAGTGTTCGCTTGCTGGATCCAATTGCCTTGGCAGCATCGTCTAACGAGAATCCATGCTTCAATCTCGCGCGAGCCCAGTCTTCGAAACGCTGGACCACGGGATCGGAGTGGACGAGGTGATCGGTCAGCACATAGGCGGATTGCGTTGGCCGCGAGTCGACGATCAGGTACTTCGCCGTTAGGGAAGCGAGTTTGGGGCTGACTCCACGGATGATCCACAACGCAAGGTCAATGTGGCTCAGCGCGGCTCCCGCAGTCACGAAACGCCCGGATTTTACAATCATGTTCGCTTCGTCGAGTGACACGTTCGGATAACGCTGACGGAACATGGGTACCAGCCACCAGGTAGTGGTGGCGCGTTGATGATCAAGCAGGCCGGACTCGGCCATTATGAAGGTCCCGACGCAGGCGGCTGTCATCATCGCACCTTTTCGAGACCACCTCTGCAAGAGAACGGCGGCATCTCGAATGTCTGGCCGCGTGAGCGCTGCCTCTAGTGGCTCGGGCATCTTGAACCCGATAGCCGGAACAACAACACACTCGGGTGCCTTTGACCCTATTGCCTGCACCGGGACTGTCAGGCCTTGTGAGGTCTTGATTGATCTGGTTACGCCGACGATCCTCACATCAAATCGCTCGCCAGAGAACCCAGACATCTCTGCGAGTTCGTTCGCCGTCTGAAAGGCATCGAGGACGGCCGACAATCCCAGATCGAAAACACCATCGAGCGCAAGCACATGAACACGCATGGCAAGTATGATACTAAAGATGACAGTCCTGCCAATAGCACTCGGGCCGCAAACTGCGCGTCACTCAGGCCGCTCGATCCTCTGCTACGAGGGTTAATACTTCGGTGTCAATGTTGAACAGGTAGCCGAAGATGTTGACTTTCTTCGGTGTGCCCTTCGATTCCCGAATCAGGCGCGTGTCGCGCTTCAGCGAAGATTCGTAATCTTCAATCGCAACGTTGGCGCGCTCGTACAGGTCGGAGATGTCGGCGCCCTGCTCCTTGCGGAAAGCCTTGAAGATGCCATCAGGGGTAAAGGATGTGGCCCCGCAGTAGGTGTGGTGAACGACGACTATGTTCTCGATCCCGAACAAATGTTGAGCGACCGTTATGGAACGAAGAGCGTCCACCGCGCGGCCGCCGGCGACTACCACGGGAAATATTGTCGTGGTGGAGGCGACTTTGTTGCCTTGCGCATCTCGCACAATCTCGCCGGGATAAACTTCACCGGGCAGGGCCTTGGCCACCGCAGCGGGAATATTGACCGCGCGCGGATCGTAGCAGTGCACGACGATCGTCTTTAACGGAACCGCCTGTTTGAAAGCTTTTCGCATCTCCGGCTCTACGAATCGTGCTTGTTTGGAAAATGTGTAACTGTCGAAATTCATCTGGATATATCTCCTTGTTGTTACGGTGCTGTGTCGTGTAGTGCATATGCACTAAATAGCTCCAAAAAAAATCACTGTGCGCTCGTTAGGCGATCGAGCCCAGTGTGTACGTTCTCCCAATTGCGGTCTCCCAGTTGCCGCCGCAAGTTGTCTTGCGCTCTCTGCCACAGTGGAATCGCCTGCTCAAGACGCGAGCGCCCCTTCTTCGTGATTGCCAGGGTGCGGCATCTGTGCCAGCCTTCACTTCCGATGTTGACCAGGCCGTCCCTTTGTAGAGGACGAAGGTTCCTGCTCAGTGTTGTGCGATCCATGCCGAGCAGTTCAGCAAGCGAAGTAATTGAGACAGAGCTTTCTCCTACAACAGCGGCCAGCACTGCCAGTTGGCTGGCGCGAAGGCGTACCGGACGAAGGGCGTCGTCATAAGCGGAGGTCACAGACCGTGCCGCAGCGCGCACTTTCTGACAGACGCACTCTGCAACAACACCCTGAGTATTGATCATCTAGTGCATATACACTATATAATCCTGCTTCAGACAGTCAAGTAGAGATTTGAACCTGGTGGGATTGGGGGAATGGCAGCGGGGAAGTGGGTCCGGTAGATGCTTTGGCGGGTTTTATAAAACGCGATGTCAAGGAAACACATTTTTCCCGAACGGATCGGAGACTGGTACTCGACATCACCTCTTATAGAATCGCCCTCGAATCGACCGTCAAACTATCATTCGCATCAGCAAGGCTGGGCCGAAACGGGTTTCTGACGTTCCAATCATCTTGAAGCCGCACGCAATGTAAAAATCCTCTGCATGCGGATTACCGACCACGTACAGGGCAACAGATTGTCGCGTGCGGGCAACCTCAGCGCAGTGTTCGATCAGCAATTGCCCGATCCCACGACGCCGCGCGTGCGGGTCGACAAACAATGTATCCAATTCGCTCTCTCTATCGGCCCTGGATTCTACGGTTGCAAATCCGACGATGGCCCCGTTCCACTCCGCCACGAACACGCTGCCCGCAGTGATCTGTCGCAGAGGAACATCGATCGCCACAGGGTGGGCCAGTAAAGCATCACGATCGCCGGCGTTGGTGAGGGATGCACGGAGTTGTAAGTCCTCGAGCTCCCTTTGCTCAGAAGTGTTCGCCCGGCGAATCACAAAGTTTTCCATTACGTAGGAGTGTACGACGCTCATGTATTTCTCGTTCCAATTATGGGATTTCAGAGGTCGAGCAGACGCCCTCGAGGTCGTTTTTTGTCGAAGCGATCGTTATGCTGCCCAGATAAACAAATCGCCTGCTCTTCGCGATCCATCTGCACACCCCGAATCGCTGCGATTGTAACGCTGCTCAGTCTATTAAAAGGAGGGTTGGAGAAAGCCGTCGCCTTTTGGTCCTCTACCTTCGTAACTCGCGGCCTCGTTGCTAGTCGGTAAAACTAGTGAACTGGATGAGCGCCAATGGACACTAAGACAATCACGACAAAGTTTCGATACCGCATCGAGCCGAAGCCCGAAGGTGGATTCATTGCCCGGGCCGAGGAAGGGTCTGCGGAAACCCTTGAAGGAGCCACGCGGGAAGAAGTTCAGCAGAAGATTGATGACAAACTTACTGTGCTCGTTGGGGAGATGCTCCACAACGACAAGCTGACCCAGATGGTTGGGGAAATGCTCCACGACCACAAGAACGTCGACGGGACCGAGTTTAAACTCGGCAGAGCCCAGATTTGGATGAATGTAACGAGTAAGTCGTCAACGAATCTCCTATCACAACCGGCAAGTCCTTCCGCTGGTAGCCTCGCCACCACACCCTCGGCTGAGCCCCAGTTTGAAAGCAGCAACTATCTATGGGTGGTAATTGCGCTGTTGGTGGCACTTGGGGCGGTGTTGATGTACTTAATGAAGCGGTGAGGGCGATCTGCCGACTCAGTTGAATCCTACTCTCTGTAGTAGCGACTCAAATCTCGGCTCAGACCGAAGTGGATCATACACAGGATCGACTTTAAGCCAAACCAGTGCGGTTGACCGCTCCGAGAAGGCCTTCTCAAACCACTTCAGTACCTGTTCGTAGTCTCCGGATCCTAAATAGGCCACGACCAGTTTGGAGGCATCGACATAGCGCCTGGACCTTTCCGCTTCGAGTTTATGCAGAAACTTCTGTGCTTCGCTCTTGTGCCCGGCTCGTCCGTGTACATAGGCGGACAACATCCAGGTAAACGGTCCGTCCTCTATCTTCTGCCATTCGGCCACGTCGCGTAGAGCGTCCACAGTCATTCCCTGTTCGATATATGCGAATACGACGATATGAGCTCTCGGAAAGTTTGGTTCCATCTCAAGAACTGCTCGGAGCTGCTCGATCGCCTCTTTATAGCGATGGGCGCAATAAAGGACAGCACCTCGATCTGCTGCGATGATCAGAGAGCGTGGATCCAACTGGCGCGCGCGTTCAATCTCCTCCAGCGCCTCAGAAAACCTTCCTTGCAGAGTTAGAAACTCGGCGTACCAATGGCGCGCGGTTGCATAATTACGGTCCAAATCGATCGCCCTACGGTACTCCGCTTCCGCCTTCGGCCAGTTCCATTCGTAGTTTTGTGCTATGAGCGCCATCGACGCGTGCGCTTCCGCAAGCCCATCATCAAGTGAAAGCGCCTTTGCCGCAGCCTCACGAGCGCGCGGAATCGTCTCGTTCTTCGGAGCAAGGTCGTACCCGCTGATCAGGGCGTAGGTATCCGCAAGGCCCACGTAGGCTCGCGCGTAATTCGGATTTTTCGCGATTGCCTCTTCAAAAGACTTAATCGCCTGCTGGAATCCTTCCGCCGTTCGCTTATCCCAGAAGTACCGTCCGCGCAGATACGAATCGTAAGCGGCGTACTCCTCCGGGCTGAGAGTCCGGGAAGCCTCTTCCTGCCTGAGCCAATGATTCTCAGCGAGAGTGAGCCTGATCTCCTGCGCTACTTCGTTCGCAATTTCGTTTTCAAGTGCCAGCAGGCTGCTCAATTCGCGGTCGTACTGCCGCGCCCAGACATGTGTCTGGTCTTTCATCAGGATCAGCTGCGCAGCAATTCGAACCTTTCCTGACTCCCGGCGAACGCTGCCTTCGAGCGCGTAATCGACACCGAGCTCTCGCCCAATGCGGCTCAGTCCATCCTTATTATTCTTGTACCGCATCACTGAGGTACGGGCGATGATTCCAAGATGATCAGGGTCGAGATTCCCCAGATGACCGATCATTTCCTCGGTGAGTCCGTCGCTGAAGTAATCCTGGCTCGGGTCTCCCGTGAGGTTATCGAAGGGCAGGACTGCAAGCATGAGCTTTCCCTGAACGGGATTCCTGCGTTCACCCCACCGTGAATAACCTGCGAAGATCCCGCCAAGGATCAGACATACGAGGATTGTTGCGGCGATCAAGGTCCATGGATTAATCGCCAGTTTGGGGCGCTGCTGGGGGAGCGTCTCGTCCGTATCTACTGATTTGGGAAGTGGCTGTTTCTGCGCTCGAACATCCGCGACAAACCTGTAGCCCTTGCTGGTGATCGTCTGAATGTACTTAGGCTCTTCGGGATTGTCCTTCAGTACCTGCCGAATCTTTCGAATCGCTCCATTGATCGCGTTGTCTGTATCAAGGAAACTCCCTCCCCAAACCCTGGCGACAATCTCCTCTCGCTCAACTATCGCGCCGTGTTTTTCCACAAGCAGGATCAGGACTTCCAAAGGGATCCGTTCGAGCTTCACCACCTGACCGAAGCGCAGTAACTGTCGGACCTTCAGGTCGAGTTCAAAGCCCTCGCCGAACCCGATTGGCTCAGGAGCCCCCGAGGAAGCGGTATCCATTGTCTATTTCCTTCGAACGGGATTCTACATTCCCTGGAGCGTACCTCCTACAGACGCCTGTAGAGCGCCCATATCTCCTTTTGTCCGCTTCAACTTAGCAGGACATAAAAGTCAATGAAGGTTACAGAGTCGTTCTATTGAGCAATGCAATCCCAGTGCGCAAATTAGTGGGCCATTGTGAGCGCGACCAGCTCGAGTGCTCCTGCTAGGAACCAGGGCCAGGCAGCCACATTCCAGGAAATTCAAGCAGGAAATCCTGCGCCCACCGTTAAGGAGACGGAAATGAAAGTACTGTCAAGAATCAAGAATCTCAGTCTCGTATCTTTTGTCGTGTTGCCCCTTCTGATTTCAGCAGCTTCGATCTCAGCGCTTGCGGCTTCCAAGACCTCGGTCTTGCGGACTGTATATCAGGGCGAGACTCACACCGGGAAATGCTGTTCCAATTGGGGAGACCTGATCGAAGTGGTCGAACCCGATAAGCTCGTCCCCATCGTCGTAACCTGGAGCACGGACTATCGCGCGAATGCATCGCTAATCACAGGACTGAGGGTGAACGGAGGTCCGTGCGCATTTTACGGACCAGCTTTCATCCGGCCATTTACATCGGATGACGAGATGTACGCATCGAGAACCGTTCAGTTTGTGATCACCCCGGGCGATTACAAACTTGTGCCGGGCACAAATACGATCCAGGTGTGTGGCGGCGGAGTCTTCGATGACACTGACAGTGTCGTTTTGGGATTCAGTACGCTCACGGCACGCACCGAAAAGGCAACATCATCCCAAAACTGATTCCTTGTGAAGACCGATGGATATCCCCTATGGGATTCCATCTGTCGGGAACCTTGTCGCGATCGAAGACGCCGAAGCCTCGGCGCCCCCGACGCAGACCGAACTAGAGATGAATTTCCATTGAATGGAAGGAGAAGTTATGTTCAGTAGAATCTCAGGTTTTGTTTATGGAGTAGTTTGCTATCTCGCGTTTCTTGCAGCTTTCCTGTACGCGATTGGGTTCATCGGAAACTTCGGTGTTCCGCAATCCATCGACTCCGCACCTCAGACATCCGTCACCTTCGCGCTCGTCATTGACGTTCTGTTGCTCGGATTATTCGCAGTTCAGCACAGCGTGATGGCGCGCCAGTGGTTCAAGACTGCCTGGACCAGAATCGTACCTGCGCCTGTAGAACGCAGCACCTACGTGCTGTTCTCCAGTGTGGCGCTATTCCTGTTGTTCTGGAAATGGGAACCAATTGGGGGCGTGATTTGGAACGTGGAGAACGCAACAGGACGATTGGTAATCCTGGCGCTCTACGCAGTTGGCTGGCTGATCGTACTGGTTGCAACCTTCCTCATCAACCACTTTGATCTTTTCGGATTGCGACAGGTCTGGCTATACCTCCTGGGCCAACCGTACACCCCGCTCAAGTTTCGGACTCCCGGCCTCTACCGTGTTGTTCGACATCCTTTATATGTAGGGTGGCTTCTGGTGTTTTGGTCGGCGCCGCTGATGACATCCGCACATCTGGTGTTCGCCATAGCAACCACAGCATACATCTTGATTGCAATCCAATTCGAGGAGCGCGACCTTGTGCGATTTCACGCAGAATACGCTGAATATCGACGCCGCGTGCCGATGCTCCTGCCCATCGGTTCTAAGAACCGAACTCCGTCGCAAGAGCCGACTGATCCAGGAAGTGGATGGAGTGCTCAAGGTTTGCAGGAGAAGTAGCCATTGCTTAAGGAAAGCAGCGAAGCGCACGCATGGGCTGTTTCTCCAGAACGGGAATCACAAAACGGGAATCAACAAAAGGTGGGCGACCCGCCTCACTTTCTGAGATTAGAGTTCCCGTTTTGTGGTTCAGTTGCAGAGTGTTCTCGTTATTGAGGAGCTGTCGGAGCGCAAAGCATCAGGCTGAACCAGCGTGGCCTCAAGCGACACTCAGTTTGCTTCGTGACGGCACCACAACCTTCGTTCGCAGCAGGATTCGAAACGCCAAGCAATGCGTTATGAAAAGAAGAGGCACGTGGCAGCCAAGATGAAGTAACCAGCGCCTAACAAGCCTGAGGTAGCCGGGAGTGATACGAGGCCTCCTAGGTAAAAGGCGAAGAACAGGTCCGCCGTTCCGAAGTTATTGAAAACCCATGTCACCACTGTCCCAAGACGCGTCCGCAGGGTGGCCAGGGCGAGCAACGCCAGAATTGCGGTTATGAAATCACCGTAAGCTACTGGTTGAGCAAATGCGGCAGGTAACTCTGAAGAGACAACGCCCGGCACCAAAAATGCCAATCCGAGAAACCTGAAGGCATGCAGCAGTAGGATGGGCTTCAGATTCTGGGGGCGGGGCGGTCTCTTAGCGCTGGCCAAATGTAGTTCCACGCGACTGTTCCCCAAACAGCCATGCCGAACGCTACACTGATTCCGAACAAAACTGCAGATGGCATGATCGATCCTTTCTAGCGGTGCTCGCGCTGGTCACGACCATCCGTGACTTGGTCATGATCGTCACCTTTTAAGGGTTCCTTCCTACAGCAGCGCTATCGCGCAAAAAGTCACTGCTGCGCTCCTGGACCCACCAATGCCCTCAACGGCATCAAGGGTCCGAGGGGAATGTACTCGTGATCCATCAATTGTTCCTTTGCGAGGGGCAGCGTTTCCATAACGGCACGCGCCTCGTCCTCGGTCTTTGCGTTCACCAGGAAGATGACGCCTTTGCCATCGCCGCGGGAATACCACTCGTGGATTTTCCCGTCGAGGTAGAGGTTCACAGTTGCCCGAACCTCTGCCGGTATGACGGCCATGATTTATTGAGGGTTTACACCATGCCTCGGAGTCAGGATGACCAGCACTTGCGTGGTTTTAGGTATAGCCACGCTGGGCACGGAGGCGGTCACGGACTGTGGTTGCGCTACGGATGCTATCGGCGGTACTGCAGTGAGAAAAGAGGATCATGAATTTCATTGGTTTATCCTCTCGATTTCAGTCTGGTATGGTTCCGTCCCGGAAAAAGAGTACGATCGTACACTTTTGAGCAAAAAAAATTTAGTCTTCAGCGAAGGACTTTATGAAAAAGTTCCTCGCCTCCATCAAGATCTGGTCACGCCTTTCATTGGACGAAGCAACTCGGGCCATCATCAACACTCCCGCCATGCTGGGGAACAACAATCTAGTCTTCGCCCGTTTCTCTTCTCGCGTCTGACCGGGCATGAATGGCAGTAGCCGTTCACGATACGCCTCCAACAACGCCTCGATCCTTCTCCGCACGGCTACCGGTTTCCGCGCGAGTTCCGGCCCTAGGGTGGCGCGCACGCAACCAGTTCCCGGCGAATTGGCGTGGCCCACGCTTAGATAGCGCTCGATGATCGCCCGCAGAGCTTGACCTTCGGGCGCCGACTTTGCCACTTCCACCATGCCTATTCCCGTCTCGTCTAATGCCCGCGCTACCGCTTCGACGAACAGTTCATCCTTGCTCTTAAAATGCCGGTAGAAGCCCCCTTTCGTCAGGCCTACCTTCTTCATCACCGTCCCGATGCCGCTGCTGTCACCGCCGTGCTCGCGGAAAGAGCGAGCGGCCACGGACAGAATGTTCTCGTGGTTGCGTGCTTTGTGTTCCAGCGAGTACCGCATGACGATAAGAGTACGATCGTACTCTTATTCCTGTCAATGCCAAAATTGATCCTGGCTGGGTGGCGCACTCCCACCCCCAGCAACAGCTCTCAGGAGGTCCCCCATTTCGCTAAACCTGGAGAGAAAAGTGCTATTGACTCCGCAACGTATGCTCAAGGAGCAGCGAGCGCCTGCTTGATTCTCTTCACGCTGTTCTCCCGCTGCTGCGGACTGGGAATCTCGTGCGATGCCTCGAGGGCCTGCTCCAGGGCGAGATGAGCTTCTGTCGACTGGCCTTTTTGTTTCAGCGCATCGGCTTTGGTTTGCAGAAGCCAGGAGCGACCCAATGCGCCGGGGTTCCGAGACAAGCCGCGATCGCAGGCGGCGATGGCCGCGTCGTAGTGTTTGGCTGCCTTTTCCATCTGCGCGACGCGCAGTGACGTGTTGTAGTTGTGCGGCATAGCGAGTTCGGATGTTCGCAGTGCCGGGAGCACGCGTTCCGGATCGCCATAGATCTGGATGGCTTCGACGCGGGCGATGTCGACCGCGGAGAGCTCCTCGTCGTCGGCCGGCTTCACGGCATCTATTTCCGCCAGCCACTTATCTTCCAAGGCTGCAGTTTGTGTTTTGTCATTCCGGGAAAGAGCGAGGAACATGAGCGTGCGGTAAAGCTCGTTGCGCTCGTCGCGTACCGTTTCAGGAGAGGACAGAGCTTGTTTAGCCAGAGGTTCTAATTTACCTGCAGCAGCCGTCCGCCATCCTGCGGCTGCGTCACCCTGGACGAGGCACCACATGCCCGCAACAACAGTATTGGCGAAGGTGTTATCGTACTTCATGATTGATGCTTCCCGAAAGGCAGTTTCTGCGCACTGCTGATGCTGTTCGTTCAACTGCAGCGCGGTTACGAGCGAATACTGCGCCAGTGAGCGTCGCGGCCAGTCCGGCGGCGCTTGACGCAGAACTTCCTCATAAGCGGCGACGGTTTCCGGCGACTTGGTGCTGAGGAGCGCGTCGGCCCGTACCAGCGCGGCGTCGGCCGGCGACTGCGGGTTTTTTGCGAGGCTCACTCCTCGGTCCAGGAATGCCCTGAGTTCCCCCTCCGACATAGCTCCCGGCTGATCGGACAGGACCTTGCCATCAGCACTGATCACATAAAAGGTGGGAGTCCCACTGGCCTCAAAACGGGAAAAGAAATCCTGGTTCTCCGGCTTGTCGAAGTTCATTTCCAGCCAGACAAACTGCCCGGCGTACCTGCCGAGGTCGGCATGCGCGAGCATGGTCCTCATCAGGCGGCAGCTCGATCACCACGGCGCCCAGCACTCGACGAAGATCGGCTGCTTACGTTCCCTCGCCTGCGCGAGTGCTTGTGGATAGTTGTCCTGGATGAACGGAAGCTCTGCGGCAAGCGCAGGCGCAAAGCCTATGAGGATCAGGAAAGCCAAAATCTTTTTCATGCGGCAGGAGATGGACGCGCGTGACCAGTCAAACGTGAGCAAGTCGTTTGGGACATGTGGGCGTGAAACCAAGTGACTTAGTGAGGTTCCAATATCGCATCAATCGTTCTCTGTTCTCCGGAAGACAGGCGTAACACAGGGTGCGAAGGCGAGGTCACGTCGGTGTAGAACCAGCGCTCGTAGCCATGAGCCTGGACGATCAGTAGCACATCGACATCCGGTGGCACAAAAATGCGATTCTTCGTGCCTTCGGTGAACATCGCCGGCCCGTGATCGTCTATTTGCATCCAACGCACGGTAAACGAATCAACCGGCTTGCCTGTTGCTCTGTCAGTGACTCTCACATCAATCTCGGCAGGCCGGGGACCGATCTGGATCGTGACGTGCGCGACCGGATCCGATTCCGTTAGCTTTACCTCTACGCCTTCCTCCATTGGCCGATTCAGCACCTGGTATCCACCGTCTGGTTTTTCAGCAGAAACTCTGTTGGTGTCGAGCGGCACACCGATATCGAAGTGGCCTTGCCGGTCAGCCTTCGGACCGCAGCTGGTTCTTGCACTGTTAGTGCGCACGACTGAGGTACAGAGGGTGGCATACGCGATAGGCTCGTTCACGTCATTGACGACCAAACCGATGATGCGAGCTTGCTGCCGAACTGCGTCAGGCTGGGCAGCACATGTGAAAGCAATGATCAGGCATGCTACCAGACAGATGAGACGCATGTGAAACTCCTGTGAGGCGCGGCATGTTACCACCAAACTTGTGGGTCGCGTGCTGCTCTAAACATCGAGCTGTATCCATACCGGCGCATGGTCGCTGGCGTTTACTTCGCCGCGCACCCATCGGTCTACGCTGCCCTCAACAAGTCGGTTTGACATTTTCGGTGAGAGCAGAAAATGATCGAGTCGCATGCCTTTGTCCTTCTCCCACCGTTCGAATTTGTAGTCCCAGAAAGTCCAAAGTGGCCCAGATGGACGCAGCTTTCGCATTGCGTCGGTCCAGCCTTGAGACAGCAAACGCGCGAAGGCTTCGCGGCTTTCGGGCTGGATTAACGCGTTGTTGTCCAACGATCGAGTGGGATAGATGTCCTGCGGCGTGGGCACGACGTTATAGTCGCCGGCTAGCACCACGGGTAACCCACTCGCCATGAGTTCGGCAGCATGGGTGATGAGCCGCTCAAACCAGGCCAGCTTGTAGTTGAACTTTGGACCAGGCTGCGGATTCCCGTTAGGGAGATAGATGGAAGTGATCAGGACTCCGTGAACAGCCGCTTCGATGTAGCGAGCCTGGTGATCCCTCGGGTCGTCTGGCAAGCTTGAGCGCGTCAGGACCGGAGCGTGGTTGCGCGCGAGAATCGCCACTCCGTTCCACGAACGCTCCCCTTGCCAAACTGCTTCGTATCCAAGCTTTCGCAGGGCATTCACGGGAAAAGCTCCGTGCTCCGCCTTGAGCTCCTGGAGACTTACAACGTCCGGCTTGGCTTTTGCCAGCCAAGCCAGAAGGTTATCCATCCGCTTGTTGATGTTATTAATGTTGAAAGTGGCGACTTTCACCGGATCTCTTTCGATGGTTTACCTCTGGATGCATCTTCTCGTTAACCTGCAAATCGACAGTTCAAATCAGGGAAACGCGGGCTCACATAAATGAGCAGGATGCAACAGACAAGAGGTGCGCTCCCGGTCACTTTTGGGACGGAGACACTACGATCAACCCTGCGAGTTGGCCAAGCTGTGAGTGGGCGAGGTACACCCTGCCGTCGCGGGTGACGACGCCGTTGCGCGCACCTTCGTGAGTTGGCACTTGGGCAACCATACTGAGTTTCCCGGCACCATCAACCTTCGCAACCGTGAGCCGCGCATCTCTGGCTGCGCCTACGTACAGCATGTGCATCGCAGGCGAGTAAGCCAGGTCGTCCACGCCATTGCCGGTATCAATCGAGGACAGCTTCTCGCCATTGTGCCCTGCATCCAGCACTTCCGCCTGGGTGCTGCAGGCGACAAACAGATAGCCGGCATCCTGGTCCAAAGATATCCCGTGCGGCCCCTCCTCGCCGCACGATGACGGCCACTTGGCCAGAGTTTTATGCGAGGTAAAATCAATGGCTGTAGTGAGGTCCTTGTCCTCATAATTCATATAAAAGCGCAGGCGCTTCGCGTCGACGGCGTACCCTTCGGGGCGGCCTTCGAAAGTCAGCTTTTCTTTTTGGGAAAGAGTTTGCGCATCGAGGATGCGAACGGAGTTATCGCGCGGGGCAGTTACCCACACCTCTTTAGTAGGCGCCACATACACGACACCGTCCGGAGTGGAGTCGATGTGTGTGCAGTTCTTGCGCGCGAGTGTCTTCTCATCGATGGCGCAGACGCTCGAATCGGCCCGGTCGCCGATGTACACAACTCCGTCGCCTACGGAGACGCCACTGGGTCCCTGCGTACGTTTTCGTCCGCCGAATTCCACTTCATTTGTGGGAAATCCGGAGATTTCGCGAACACTGTCGTTGCTCGTGTCCACCACGTAGACTGAACCGATATTAATAGCCGGAACCCAGACGGTTCTCGTGCTGGGGTTGTAAGCGATGTAATCCATCGTGATGGTTCCCTTGCCATGATCGGGAAGCGGCAGGGTACGAACCTTGTAGTTTGGTTTCGCGTCTTTTGTAACTTGAGTCACAGGCGCGGCCAACACTGCCACGCCTGCGGTTACGATTAGCAGCAGAGCCATTCGGCGTTTCATGGCGAGAATGGTAGCACTTGTCGGCCCGGTGCCCGTTTGGTCCAAAACCAAGCTGGCGGAACACACAGTGACGAGCTGCTTACAGATCGCGAAATGGAAGGTCTTCGCCAATAGCGGACCGCAATCGCAATCGCGACATCGCGGAGAAGCTCTTCATCATCGAGGAGACGGTAAAGGCCCACATGAAGCATTGCTTAAGCTTACCGCAGCCGCCTGATGTTGCGAAAAGCAGAGCCTGATGTTGACTCTCATGCCTTCGGCTACCGAACGCTGAGCCGCCTTCAATCCTTCAGCGATGCAGGGGTAGTCTATATAAGCATTCGGAATCCACGTGTTCATTTCCCTGCCTTGCTTCAGCATGTCATCCGCGGTCGTCTTCAGGTCAGCGAAGACTTCGGTCGAGAGTCCCGCATCGCCGACCAAAGGAGAGATTGTCTGGACGATCTTCCTGTATTCCGCCAATTCTTCCGATTCTGTGAGCCTGTGTCCAGACTCAACCAGTTGCATGACTTCCGGGTTTTTGGCGATCGACGATGGATTTGTGGTTTGCCCGTCCACAAAACCGAGTAGCTGCCGGATCCGTGTCGTATCTTGCGGGTCCCGCCGTCAACCAGGATCTCGGAATGCACGCTTCGCTAGACTCGATGTCTTATTCGTTTCGCTTGAGCTACCCATGAGGCATACCTCCTTCGCGCTAAGGTTTAACCAATGATGTTACTCGTTCATTGAGCATGGAGGTTCTGTCGAAACTCAGCTTAGTGTGATGATTTCTCCGGTTCCCCTAGTAGCCAGAAAATTCCTCAGTGCGAATGTCATCTTCGTCTATTCCCGTGTCGGACAGGAGGCGCTGCACGACGCCACGGTTGATTGCCGCCTCCGAATGAATTACGCGAAAACGTTGGGATGTAAGTGTACTTACACCTATCGTTTGATCCTCTGTCACGTCGAAACGCACAACTGCGACTTGCTTGCAGGTTAATTCCAAGCTGCCACTGCGATGGAGTCGCCGACGTAGCGCGTTTGTAGGCAGTGGGGCCTAATGGAGATTGAGACTAATGAGACAAACACGACTGCTACTGCTGTCGATACTAACTTTGACATCAGCCTCACTGGCGTATGCAGCCGGCGGTGGCGCAGCCTCGGGCGGGCCTCACACACCACAGACGCAACCGCCGCCAACGGTCGCCTCCACTCTCGAGCGCGAGATCAGCATGATCGAAAAGCAGGTTGTCGAAGCTGCCGAAGCCATGCCGGAAGATAAATTCAATTTCACTCCTGAAGCTTTGAACATTCAAGGCGACGAGTATAAGGACGTGCGAACGTTCGCCTTACAGGTGAAGCACATCGCTGCTTCCAATTATTTCCTTTGGTCACCCATTACCGGCGACAAGCTGCCCGAAGGCTTAAAAGACGGAAACGGTCCTGAGGCAGTGAAGACCAAAGCCGACATCATGAAGTTCCTGAAGGATTCTTTTGCGCTTGGGCACAAGGCCGCGGCAACGTTGACTACCCAGAACATGTTAGAAATTCCGGAACGCAGCAAATCGCCCCGCCTCTACCTGGCTACATTTGGCGTTGCGCACGCATTTGATCATTACGGACAGATGGTGGAGTACCTGCGCATGAACGGAATCGTGCCGCCGGCCAGCCGAGGAAAGTCTGATTGATGGTCAGTCGATCGTTTGCTTACTTAAACACTGACCTACAACTGCCTTAGTTCACCGGTTGTACTCGTCAGTTCTCTGACTGGCCGTACTTCGATACTACCTACGTGAGCGGGAGGAATTTGTGAGGCGATTTGGATAGCCGAGTTGAAATCGGCGGCGTCAATCAAATAGAAGCCTGCCAAACACTCCTTTGTTTCAGTGAAAGGGCCGTCGGTGATAGACGTCTTTCCGTCACGAACCCGCACGGTCTTGGCTGTACGAACGGGTTGAAGGGCCTCGGAAGCAAGGCATAGCCCAGAGTTTCGCAGGGCTTGGTCGTAAGCCATGCACTCATCGTCGGTCATGGCCCCAATTTTTTTCTCTTCGCCGTAGACAAGACATACAAATCTCAAGCGCCATCTCCCCAACATCGGGATCAACTTCAATAACTCAATAGCATAAGCTGTCAGCTCAAGGTAACGCAGGAAACGGTCCTTCGCCTTGGACAGGATCCGGAAGAACAGCGAAAAGGCTTCGCTCAGGATGGGATGTGGTGGGCGCTATAGGATTCGAACCTATGACTTCCACCGTGTGAAGATGGCACTCTACCGCTGAGTTAAGCGCCCAATTTTTGGCGGCAACCCCATCATAACACACGACTTCCGCTTCCTGTTCATTGCACTCGAGGGGAGCCCAGCTCCCGTTCTAGCTCCCGTGTGGCCCGTTTTGGGACAAATTGTGCGGCAACTTTGTCCAGCGCAGCCCGCTTTTGGCGACGTTGGCTATGGCTGTAATACAGCGTCATGTCCAGTTTGGAATGCCTCATGATCGCCTGAATCACAGCCGGGTTGTGGCCTTCATCCATCAGGAAGGTTGCCAGCGAATGCCGACCGAGGACGTGGAAGCCAAACCGTCTCACTTCCTCGCCGTCGGGTCCATAGGTCTTTCCACCCACTTCCCTGAGCACCCCGGCACGGACCGCAGCCGGACGGAGATAATCCTCCACCAACATGGAAGCCGAGCGCGGCTGAGAGCCGCGCAGTTTCATGCTGGGAAAAACGAAGTCATCGTCGCCGGCATACATGGTCTCCTGTCGCCAAGCCTTCAGCACCTCTAGCAGCAGTTGTGGCGCTTCAACTCGTGAGCGACTCAACTTGGTTTTCGCGCCTTCCTGCAGATTGAGGTGGACGAATGTTTGCCGGATAGCAATCAAGCTGCGCTCCCACAGAACATCGCGCCACTTCAAACCGAGTGCTTCGGAGATCCTCAGCCCGCAGGTTGCCACCAGAAGCGCAATTTCGTATTCAGGCTGTCTCAGTTGCGCGAGAATCTTCAGTGCGTCTTCCGGTTCCAGTGCCAGTGCCTCATACGAACTCACCTGTGAGAACTCGCGACCTTTGACGTAGTTGCAAGGGTTGAATTGTTCTCCCAAGGGCAGGAGTTCTTCCTGCTGGCCGAAGCTGTACATCCCGCTCATCACCGCGCGGTATTTCGCGCGCGTTCCCGTAGCGATATCGAACGCGAGGAACCATGCTTTCAGTTCTCTCGGTCTGATATCAATGGCAACACGGTTGCCCCACTTGGGAACGATGAGGCTGTGCATGATTTGCTCGTGCAGTTCGCGTGTCGATTGCTTATTAAAGGGATGATCGTGCAGATAACGAGCAGAGAGTTCAGCTACCGTAGTCCGCGTCGGATCCGGACGGTAGGCGAGTTTGTCGAGGCCACGCCTGCCCACCTCCGCCCACCTTTCCTCGGTGGTCATCGCAGCGTCTCCAACGACCTTGCTGCGCTCTTTGCCCAAATCGTTCGTCCAGACGAACACTGCCTTTCCTTTCACTGTTCTGAAGAACGCCATCGCAGTTTTTCACCTTCTGGCTTTCTCAGAACCGCCAAGTACCTGCTCGCTATTGTCGGTCTTGTTGGCGCGGGCGCCTAGTTGATTTTGGCAAAGCAAGGCATCAATTTCGCTGAGTTTGAACCTCCAGATCTTTTTGTAGGCCGTGGGATCGAGGGGATGTGCAGGTATCCGACCACTGCGGGCGAGGTTCAACACGACGCGGCGCTCCACCGACAAGTGGGCGGAAACCGCATCGGCACTTACGTAGTGTTCAGGTTCCGTTTGTTCTAGCGGCATAGTCCAGTTAGTGATCGCATGGCGTTTTCTCAAAGGGCGATGACCCGCTGCCCCAGAAGTTTATCGGCCCTAACGGGCCGTGCGGGTTCAGTTCTAGAAGCTAACGCCGGGGGATGTAGCTGTCCAAGACTTTGAAAACTGGATGTGATAGCCGGCGGCTATCAAGGAGGGTTCTCTGAACGTTCCCTGGGGGACAGTGTCGGATATGACGTCTAGAATTCAAACGTTCGGGTCATCGCGATTGCGCTCAAAATGGAAGCCGGATTTCCCATCAAGTACGGTGGGGCGATAATCCCGTTATGAATCGACGCTGGCTTATTTTGGTGCTCCTGCGGTTCCGGCTCCGGCCGTGCCATGGCTGACAGCGCGCCAACGCAGCTTGCGTGGCTGTTGAAAGATCAGGAATTCGTCCCGGCGGCGGGGGCCAGCGAAGCTGTAGAAGAGGCACACGAGCCACGGATAGAATGCCGCCATGGAGGATCGGAACATGAGCAGCCCATCTGCGACCCCAAACGCGTCTCCTTTTCAGAACGAAACGAAGTGGTCGAAGTCGGAAAAGGCAATCGCCCGGACAGTTTTCGACGCTGCTCTAAAGCGGGAATTTCATCAAGTCATACAGGAAACAAAGCAGAAGGCGAACCAGATCAAAGAACCCGCGGATCTGTGGGATTTGGAACATTACCTTAGCAAACGCCGTAAAGAGATCGACCTCAAGTACGACTATCGGTATTCGCAACTGACGCACGTGTTTGGGAGGCTCTTGTACGAAGGACGAGTCAGCGAGGAAGAGCTGCGCGGTCTGCGTGAAGACAAACTGAAGTCCATCCGTTCACTCGCTGCAGTTTTTGCGAAGTACGCGGCCTGACCTCGGCTCTGAGCGCTATCGCCTGTGGCTGTTGAAAAAGGAACCAGCCCAGTAATTTCGCCCAAGTTTTGTGGGATCGTCGCATGCAGAATCAACAACTTGCAATCTACACCTTTCCTTAAATGGGCCTAGGAAAGAGT
>Ga0126371_10001553_pt1 | contig 19499 bp, 18 predicted proteins | sample PanSoiMetaPlot_4_FD_110145 | JGI IMG/M metagenome (GOLD analysis project Ga0126371, IMG submission 110145) | Tropical forest soil microbial communities from Panama - MetaG Plot_4 | ecosystem: Environmental > Terrestrial > Soil > Tropical forest > Bulk soil | place: Panama | collected 2016-02-17 | reverse complement strand
GCGCAGGCTCCTGGAGGAGCGACAGCTGCTATCTGTGAGCGGGGTCACGCGGCGGGCCGCAGGAGCGTGCGCAGCGCACACAGCGAAGCGATGCGCCGCACCCGGATAATCGGCGCCCATGCACGCGCGCCTGGTTCTGTTCGCCGCGCTGGCCGCGGGGAGCCTCTGGCAGGGCTTCAGCCGGTGGCAGCTGCGGCCCGTGCATCCGCCGGACGGAGCCATCGCTGCGGCGGACCCGCTGCAGACCGAACTGGAGGAGACTCCGGCGGTGACGACCCTCGGCCGGTGGCGCCTCACGCCGCGGGCGCACTACGACATCACCGCCCGGATCTTGAGCCGCGAGGACTACCACTTCGATCCGCTCTCCGATCTGATCCCGGAGGATCTGGCGCTCGGCTGGGGGCCGATGTCGGACAACCGCGTCCTGAGCGCCTTCGAGATCACGCAGGGCGGACGCTTTTATTCCTGGATGCCGAGACAGCACGAGCTGCCCGTGCCGCGACAGGTCGTAATCGAGCACAGCGCCAACACCCATGTGATTCCCGCCAATCCTGCGGCGCGCCATCAACTCGCCCGCCTGCGCGTCGGCCAGGTCGTGCATCTGACGGGCTTTCTGGTCGACGGCGTGCGCGATGACGGGACCTACATCCGCACCTCGCTGACGCGCAGCGACACAGGACCCGGGGCTTGTGAGGTCGTCCTCGTCGAGCAGGCGGACGTGGAGTGAGCCAGCGGCGTCACTCACGTCTGAGGATTCCAGAGCTCCGGATTCAAGTGATCGACGCTCGCTTCCCGCAGCAACGGTGAGGCGCACAGGTGCGATTGCTGGCCGGAAAGGACCGCCGCGAGTTGCCGGCGGCGTTCCATCGCGGGGCTGTCGTACGGGGTGTCTTTCAGACAGGCGAGCAGAGGCGCAGACACGTCCCTGCTGAAGTAGCCGGAGAAGCTCACGCGCGTCACGGCGGCTTCGATTGCCGCTGCTGCAAACCAACCGCGAACGTCGCCCGCGATGGCCAGGTGGTCGTAACGTCGGTGTGCGGGCCAGCATGGATACTGCGGCACACCGTCTTGCCCCAGCCGCGACAACAGCGCCTCGAGCAGCTGCACGGAGAGCTGACGAGCGCCCGCTTCATCGGCGATACGCGCCGCGCTGCTCAGCACGGCGCTCGAGGGTGACTCCTGCGCGGCAGCGCAGACCCTCTCGAGCGCGCCGCGCAGGGCTGTCGCCCGGATGTCCCAGCTCGCGGTCTCATCCCGCCACAGAGCGTAGTCATCCAACGCCTGTTGGTACGAGGCCGGTGCCTGAGAGCTTCCGTGGGGGAGATCCGGCCAGAAAGCCTGCGCGGAGCACAGAGCCACACCCGTACCCGGTTTGGGGCTCGTGCCGCCAGCGCAGGCGCGTATGAGCAAGCCGCGCGCGGCCAGCTGCGCAGCTCGCTCCTCCTTGCACGCAAACAGATTGAGCTCGAACGGATCGAGAGCCTCTCCTTCTGCGTGCGGCACGAGCAGACGGTCGGGTCCGATGAGCCTGTAGATCCCGTAACCCAGCTTTCTGAACGCGGCCGCGAGCCCATGGTTGTGCTCAGTGCCCACTTTGACCTCGAACATCACCAGCGGCGACTCGCGATGCATGAAGTCCCGGCCGGCAGCCAGAATATTCAGCTCTTCGCCCTCGGCATCCAGTTTGAGGAAGTCGATGTTGGTCGCGGCGGCCGTTGCTGCAAAAGCATCGAGGGTTGCAAGCGGGACCTCCTCGGTCGGCTGACCGGCCCTGACGGTGAGGCTGTTGAGCTCAGAATTTCGATCGATGCCGAGGCTCGCTGTGCCGGAACGGTCGGAAAGCGCGATGCGAACCGCATCGACCTGACTGAAGGAATTGAGGGCAATCGTCTCGGCGAGGCATTCGAGGGTGCTGCTCGCCGGCTCGAGGGCCCACACGCGGCCACCCGGCCCGACGCCACGGGCGAGCACCGACGTGTAGATGCCGAAATTCGCGCCCACATCGACCGCACGCATTCCGGGCTGGATCATCCGCCTCACGAAGGCGACCTCTTTCTCGAACCAGTCCTCCTGCTCGAGCAACACATACGTGGTCAGGTATTTCGGTGAGGCCGGAACACAGATGGTGCTGCCGCCGTGTACCCTCACCCGCCACGTCTGCATCAACCCCTCCTGCTGCGCCACTGCTGGATTGTGCCGCGATCCTGCGCCGGAGGCACGCCGTGTGAATAGCGGATTGGCTCACGAAACCGGCCCATCCCGATCGCGCTGATCGGGATCCCGGTAGAATGCCGATCGGCTATGGGGCTTCTCCATCGACTCACGCGCGGCCTTCGCTCCCTGACAGAGGGTGGGCCGGCTGAGTCCCCGGCAGGAGCGCCCCCGGCCGCGTCGCCCGCAGCCACCGCACCTCCACCAAGCGCGAGCGACCTGATCAGCGAGGGGTTGCGACAGCGTCAGCAGCAGGGATCAGCGGCGGCGCTGCCCTTCTTTGAGCGCGCGGCACAACTCGCGCCCGATTTCCACATGCCCTTCCTGATGCTCGGCAATGCGCTCACCGAGCTCGGTGAGCTCGACTCCGCGGTCCCGCACTACCAGCGGGCACGCGACATCCAGCCCGGCAATCATGTGATCCGCTACAACCTCGGGTTGATCCAGATGTGGCGCGGATATATCGACGCGGCAATCGAAGAGCTCGGGATTGCCTGCCGCCTGAATCCCGCGTACCTGCAGGCGTGGACCTCGTACATCATGGCGCTTCACAACTCCGATCGATTCACTGCGGAGGACATCGCCGGGACCATTCGCGAGTGGGCTGGGTTCTTTGCCCAGCAACATCCGGAGCAGCCGCAGCCCGAGCGGGCGGAGGGCTCCCGGCGACTGCGCGTCGGCTTTCTCTCCGGGGATTTCCGCACGCATTCCGTCGCCCATTTCCTCGAGCCGATCGCCAGTGCACGCGACCGCGATGCCTTTGAATACCTGTTCTACTCGAATTGCGCCCTGCAGGATTCAGTCACCGCGCGTCTGCGAACCTACGCGGACTCCTGGCGCGAGGTGCACCAGCTCGGGGATGATGCTCTGACCCAGCAGATCCAGGCGGACCGGATTGACGTCCTCGTCGATCTGTCGGGCCATACTGAATTCAATCGCCTGGCGGTCCTCGCGCGGCGAGCGGCGCCGGTGCAAGTGAGCTACCTCGGATACCCCAACTCGACCGGGCTCGCGGCGATGGACTATCGGATCACGGATGCGGAAACCGACCCGGAGCCGTTCGCCGACAGCCTGCACAGCGAGCGCCTGTTGCGATTGCCGGATGCTCAATGGTGCTTTCGGCCTTTCGGAGCAATTGCGGAGCCGGGTCCCTTGCCTGCCCGCGAAGCCGGCTTCGTTACCTTCGGCAGCTTCAACAGTCTGACCAAGGCCAGCGATACGCTGCTTCGGTGCTGGAAAGAGATTCTGGCCTCCTCGGCCACATCGCGCCTGCGTCTGACCCGCGTTCGCAGTGCGACGCGTGCGGCCGAGATCGTCGCGGAATTCGAGAAAGCCGGCATTGCGCGAGAGCGCATCGACTGCATTCCCTATCGCAGCGACGTGCCTCACGGGCTGCAATACCCTGGCGTCGACATCGCGCTGGATCACTATCCCTACAATGGCGTGACGACGACCTGCGAGACGCTATATGCCGGCGTGCCGGTGGTCTCGATGCACGGGCGCCACTGCGCCTCACGCAGCGGACTCAGCATACTGCGCAGTGTGGGGCTCGGTGAGCTCGTGGCTTCGACGCCGGAGCAGTACGTCAGAATCGCGCTCGACCTCGCCGCCGATCTTCCGCGGCTGGAGCAATTGCGTGCGGGGCTGCGCGGCCGTCTCGAGCGATCTCCATTGCGCGATGAAAGGCGCTTCGCGGCCGACTTCGAGGAGCTGTTGCGGACGGCATGGCGAGAGCGCCGGTAGGCCGGCTACGTCACGGCTGAACAGGCGCCGTGAGCCGCGCCAGGTACTGCCCGGCGAGCGAGGAGCCCGTACGCCGATCGTAAGTGGCCAGCACCAGATGGCACAGATCGACGGACGCATAGGCTTCGTGCATGAGCGCTGCAAGCTTGAGAAGCGCCGGCGGCTCGATGACCTCCCAGCGCGCCAGGTCGAGCACATAAATCGCGTCGGCCCACAACGCCTGGCTCAAGGGACGGTTCTCATCGTTGTGGGCCACGAGCGGCTTGAAGGCGCGGCCCGCGAGACCGAAGAACCGGTGGAACATGAAGCCTCTCGCGCGCAGCAGTTGATCGACATCGGCGAACAGCGGCTGCTTCTCGTAGAGCGGTACGAACTCCACCTCGGTCTGCACGATCAGGCAGCCACTGAGCGTATGCAGGGCATTCGACAGGATCTCGAGCTCGCTGCCCTGCGTATCGAGCTTGAGGAGGTCGCAGCCCTGCTCACGGACCTCCGCGACGTCGTCGAGCCGGTGCGTCTCGAGCTCCTGCGTCGCCACTACCTGCATGAGCTCGGCCAGATTCTGGAACAGCTCGGCGAACTTCAGATTCGGACGCAGGAGCGACGAGGTCATCCCCGTATTCGTGACGTACAGCGTCCGGCGCCGGCCGTCGGCGATGGCGTACGGCAAGTACCGGCGGCCGCGCGAACCGCGAGCGTTCAGCTTCTGACATTCCTCAGCGAGTGGCTCGAAGCCTGTGACGGTGAGCAGGCCCGCGTCGCTCAGCCGTGCGAACGGGTCGCGCGCGCCCGGGATGTCCATGGCCCCGATATCGACTACCGCCATCGCCGGAGGCGTGACTACATCCAGAAAGCTGAACATCCATGAGCTCCCGTGCGGTGGTTGCCGGGGTAGATTCGGCGAAGGAGCCGTTCCCCGCTTCAGGTGCGAAACAGTCGCCTGGCAACGAGGAGCGCAAGGAGCGCCCCCGCGAGTTCTGCGACGATGAAACCCGGAACGTCTACCGGCCGGATCCCCGAGAAAGTATTTGTCAGAGAGCGCGCGATTGCAATCGCGGGATTCGCGAACGAAGTCGAGGCGGTAAACCAATAGGCGGCTCCGATCCACGCTGCGACCATCCAGGCAGCATCCTTCGGCCGTTGCTGTCCGAGAATCACGAGCAGCAAGCCGAAGGTTGCCACGGCCTCGGCGAGCCATTGACCCGCCCCGGTCCGGACGTGTGTCGACGACTCCAGTGCGGGCAGGTCGAACATTGCGTGCGCGAGGACCGCGCCGAGGCAGCAGCCGAACACCTGAATGAGCGCATAGGCGCCGGCGTCACGCCAGGGTAGCGAACCGCGGAGTGTTTCGACGAGGGAAACCGCCGGATTGAAGTGCGCACCGCTCACGGGTCCGAAGAGTGCAATCAGCGTTGCCAGCATAGCCACCGTCGCGCCCGTGTTCGCAAGCAGCGCGACCGCGGCGTTGCCGCCTGCGAGGTGCTCGGCCATGACCCCCGAGCCGATGACGGTCGCAGCCAGGAGCAGCGAGCCGATCCCCTCGGCAGCCAGGCGTTGCCGCAGGCTCATGCCGTCTCGGCGGGCGGCCGCGCCTTGCCGATGGCGTCGAGGCGCTCTTTGAGCTTCGAGCGATCAAACGAAGGGAGCGGGAGGCTCGTGAAGATCTTGATGCGGTTGTCCAGCATCCTGAACGTATCGCGAAAGGCCACCCACTTCTCGGTCTCGGATCCTTCCGCCGCTGCCGGATCGGGCACACCCCAATGCGCCGTCATCGGCTGTCCGGGCCAATAGGGGCACACCTCACCGGCCGCGTTGTCGCAAACGGTGAAGACGAAATCGAGTGGCGGCCCGTCCGGCGCAGCGAACTCGTCCCAGCTCTTGCTCCTGAGACCTTCGGTCGGCAGATTCATTTTCTTGAGCAGCTGCACCGCAATGGGATGAACCGCCCCTTTGGGGTGACTGCCCGCGCTGAAGCCGCGAAAGCGACCCTTACCCCACTGGTTTATCAAGGCTTCCGCAATGATGCTGCGGGCAGAGTTCCCGGTGCACAGAAACAGAACGTTGTAGGGCCGGTCTGTCATGGCACTGTTCCCGAGCGACTATGCGAATCTGAATCGCGCCAGGGCGCTACGAGCCAGCACATCTCGGTCGAATTTCGGGCCCCGGACCGCGATTAACCTCACGGTTGCACGCGTGTCGGGCGTGTAAGGTGTATTCCGCCTCGAGCCATGGGATGGAATGGAGTGCGAGTCTCATGAGGAAATCCTTAGCGCTGGTCTCCGCTTTGTTGGCCGCCGCGGTTGCCCTCGCGCAGACCGCGACGACGACTGATCTGCCAGGAGATCCTCGGGTTCAACTACGACAAGTGCTCTGCGGCAGCCAGGGCATGCCCCCCACCAGCACGGAGATCCCGACCATAGGCTGCTTTGCTGTACCGAGTGGGGGAAGCGCGCGCGGCGTGTTCGATGGGCATCAGTTCATTGTAGCCGTGGGTCCCGACGGCAAGCCGCAATGCAGTTTCGACGGAGCCCAGCAGGCGTGCTACGCCTGCATTCCCGAGCGCTCCCCCGAATGCCCGGTGGTGCTCGTCGAAATCTCGCGGAACTCCGATAAGTCAGTGTCATTCAGCGTAAAGCGCAAAGCCGACGGCAACAGGTACGTGTTCCGCATCGATGCCTGGAACAGCTATCTCGAGCACAAACAGATTCGGCAAGGCGTTGCTGCAACTCAAGCCCCACCTGTAGCGGGAACGCTGCCGCCGGGCGCGGTCCTGATACCGCCTCCCATGCCGCAAGACTCGGGCCCACCACCTCCACCGGGCCTGATTCCGGGTTCGATAGTGCCCACGGACGGCCCGGCCGCACTGTCCGCAGTCGGCTGGAATGCACAAGGCGCATATGCCTCGGGTCAATTCGCCAGGCTTGACGCTTTGATCGAGACCCTATCGCAGCCTGACCAGCTGACCGACGATGGTTTGCCCCGTTCGCAAGGAGTGTTACTTGGCTTAGAGCAGTTTATGCAGGTCTGGAAAAAGTGGGAGATGGATTTCGACAGAGTAGCCGAATGGCACAAGGAAGAACCGGATTCGTACGCAGCTGATCTTGCCGAAGTGATCGTATGGAGAATGTGGGCCTGGCATGCTCGTGGAGAAGGATTTGCGTCGACGGTGACCCCTGAGGGCTGGAAGCTGTTCAGCGAGCGGCTCGCGCATGCACAGCAGGTGCTCGATCGGTGCAAGGCGCGCGCGATGAAGTCACCCCTTTGGTACCAGCTGAGTCTCGTGATTGCACGCGATAGCGGTTGGGACACCAAACGCTATAGGGCGATGCTCGATGAAGCGACCTCGCGCTTCCCGTGGTACGTCACGTTCTACACATCGACGTCTAAGTTCCTTTCGCCTAAGTGGGGCGGAAGTTATGAGGCGCTTGACGAGTTTGCCAGGCAAACTGAGCGAACCCGGCTCGGCAGCGACCATTCCCTATACACGCGTGTCTATTGGAGTCTTACCGATGAAGCGAGGGGGGAATTCGATCCCTTCCGCGATTCACAGGCTGACTGGAAGCTCATGAAAGCTGGCTTTGAGGGCCTGATGAAACGGTACCCAAAGAGCAAGTGGAATCTAAACGCCTATGCCTATTTCGCCTGCCGTGCCAACGATGGTTCGACCTACGGAGCGCTGCGTGCTCGAATCGGGCAGGACGTTATTCCGGAGGCTTGGGCGGACAACTATCCAACCGAAGTGTGCGATGAGCGCCTCCTCGGACGTACCTAACTTTGTGGCAGTCCAAAGACGACGTAAGCGTTGCGATAAGTCGTTGATGAATTGGCGCGCCCGGAGAGATTCGAACTCCCGACCCCCTGGTTCGTAGCCAGGTACTCTATCCAACTGAGCTACGGGCGCGCCGATTTTGAAGCGTCGATGCAGGCCGGTCCGCGGACCCCTGCCCTTTTCGGGGGCGCGCATCCTACCACATCGCCGGACTCACTCAGCAGTCAGCACTCTGCTATCGCGCTGACGCCACGCCCGGCACCATCAGTGCGCCAGGTGAGTCCACGCCCACAGGGCGATCACGGCGCCGACGATCGACAGCAGGATCCCCGCCGGATGAAACGGAGTGCCGGGCGCGGGCCTGCTGAAGAGCCGGGCGATGAAGCCCCCGATGAATGAGCCGACGATACCGAGCACGCCAGTCATGAGGAGACCCATGTGCCCGGCGGCCGGATCGATCATGCGCGCGATCAGCCCCACGACGACGCCGACGACGAACATCCAGAGATAGTGCAACACGGCGGTTCTCCTTCCCGGCCGGGACCAATCTGCCGAGCCGATCACATCTGCCTGGAGTGATGCCCGGACATAATGAGAGTATTGGTTTTGTGCCGCTGCCGCCAGTCGCCCCCTATGGAATCAGCCCTGCCCGCCGCGCGCGCAACGATTTCTGACCCCGCACCGCGCGGGACCGATGCAGCTCACGCCGTGGAAGCGCGCGCTCTGGAGCTGACCATACTCATGCCTTGTCTCGACGAGGCAGAGACGGTCGCAACCTGCGTGCGCAAGGCGCGCGCGTTCCTCGAGCGGACCGGCATCGCGGGCGAGGTGCTGGTCGCCGACAACGGCTCCAGCGACGGCTCGCAGGAGCTCGCCACCGGCGCCGGCGCGCGGGTCGTGCCGATCGCGCGTCGCGGCTACGGCAGCGCGCTGCTCGGCGGCATCGAGGCCGCTCGCGGCCGGTTTGTGATCATGGCGGACGCCGACGACAGCTACGACTTCTCGCAGCTCGACGGCTTCGTCGACGCGCTGCGCGCCGGCAACACCATGGTCATCGGCCACCGCTTCCGCGGCGGCATCCGGCCCGGCGCCATGCCCTTCCTGCATCGCTATCTCGGCAACCCCGTGCTGAGCTTTGCGGGGCGCCTGTTCTTCTCCGCGAGGATCGGCGACTTCCACTGTGGGCTGCGCGGCGTCGAGCGCGCGGCGCTGCTGCGGTTAGGCCTGTGCGCTCCGGGCATGGAGTTCGCGAGCGAGATGATCGTGAAGGCGACCCTGGCGCGTTGGCGCATCGCGGAGGTGCCGACCATGCTTTCGCCCGACGGGCGCTCGCGGCCGCCGCACCTGCGCAGCTGGCGGGACGGCTGGCGTCATCTGCGATTCCTGCTCATGATGAGCCCGCGCTGGCTGATGCTGTATCCGGGTGCATTCCTGATCGCCGCCGGCACCGCGGCCGAGGTGGCGATCTTGCGCGGCCCGGTCATCATCGACGGTGTTGGTTTCGACATCCACACGATGCTCTACGCCGCGGGTGCCACCATACTGGGAGTTCAGCTGCTGTTGTTTTCAATCGTCGCGCGTACCGTCGGCGTGCTGAAGAACCTCCTGCCCGTGACGCCTGCGCTCGAGCGCTTCCTGCGCGTCTTCACCCTGGAGCGGGGAATCCTGGCGGGCTCGACGCTGGGCCTTTGCGGCTTCGCACTGGCGCTCGTCTCGGTCGTGAGCTGGGCGCACGCGCGCCTCACGGCGCTGGACCCGGTCACCATGATGCGTGTCGCCATCCCGTCGGTCACGCTCATGCTGGCGGGCGCCGAGATCGTCTTCGCCTCTTTCCTGCTCGGATTCATCGACGTCCGCGCGAACCGCTCGGGCGAGCCGTGAGCCTCGCGCCCGAGGCACTGCAGCCTGCGCGTGCCGCGGCGCTCCGCTCAGAGCGCGATCCGGTAGCGCGCCTCAGGCTGCCGGTCTATGGCGCCTGCACGCTGCTGTGTCTGTGCGTGAACTACGCTCTGGGCAACGACATTGCCTGGGACACGATCAACCACCACTACTACGCGGGATTCAGCGCCGTCCATGACCGGTTCTCGCAGGATTATTTTGCGGCGGGACCGCAGACCTACCTGAACCCCTACGCGTACGTGCCCTTCTATGGCCTGGTCAGCGCCGGCCTGACGGCCCTGCAGGCGAGCTCGCTCCTGGCCATCGTCCACAGCGTCTTCCTCTGGCTGGTTTATGAGCTGGGAGTGTGTGCCTGTCCGTCGGCGCCGGCCCGAACCAGGACGGCGATCGGACTGTGCGCCGTGTTCCTGGGCGCACTCGATCCCTCGCTCCTCGACCAGGTGGGTACGAGCTTCTCCGACATTACGACGGGTACGCTGGTGCTCGCGGGCTGGCTGCTGCTGGCGCGCGCGATTCAGGTGGCAGCGCTCGTGCCCGTGCTGGTGGCCGGTGCGCTGCTCGGGGCCGCCAGTGCGCTGAAGCTCACCAACGCAGTTCACGCGGTGGCCGCCGCGGCGTTGCTGCTGTGGCTGCAGCGGCCGTGGCCCTCGCGATTGCGCTTCGGTGCGGCCTACGCCGGGGCGGTCGGCGTCGCCTTCCTGGTCCCCACCGCGCCGTGGTCGTACAGATTGTGGCAGCAGTTCGGCAATCCGCTGTTCCCGATGCTGAACAACGTGTTCCGATCCCCGGAATTCACCACGCAGCCCTGGGTGGCGCTGCGCTTCATTCCCGCGAGTCTTGGCGAAGCCCTGTGGCGCCCGTTTGCGCTCGTCAATCCCATCCCCATGGTGGATTACGAGCTCATCAGAGCCGACGTGCGCTACGCCGCGCTCACGCTGCTCGGCGTCGTGCTGCTCACCCGTTGGCTGTGGCGACGGATCCGCGCTGCCCCCGCTTCGCCATCGGCTTCACCCGATAGCGGCTCGCGGGTCCTGGCCGCGCTCGGCTGTGGGCTGATTCTCGACTGGATTCTATGGTTGGCCAGTTCCGCGAATGCACGGTACTTCCTGCCGATGGCGGCGGTCGCAGCCGTGGTGCTGGTCGCGTTGCTGTTTCAACTCCTCGGCCGCTGGCCGACTGGCCGCAACTACCTGCTGGCGGCCATACTCGGGACGCAGCTGCTGCAGGCCTCGATGGCGGCGGATTACCGCGGGGGATCTGAGCCGCTGCCCTGGAGCGGGCCATGGACCAAGATCAGCGTGCCGGCTGCGCTGACCGTCGAACCGAATCTGTACCTGAGCTCCGGCAGCCCGTCGACCTCCTTCCTGGCGCCGTATCTGGGCGCCGGTGCGGGCATGATCGATTTCTCGGGCAGCTACGCGCTCGGTCCCGACGGGGCGAGCGGCGCACGGGTCGAGGCGCTCCTGCGCCGCTACGCCCCTCGTGTGCGGGTGCTGGTCGAAGGGGCGCGGCTCTACACGGCCGCCGAAGGCCGGGCGCCGACGCGCAAGGGGCTCGATCAGGTGCTGGCGCGGTTCTCGCTGCGAGTCGATCCGGGCGACTGCCAGACCATCTGGGCGCAGGGCCTGCCGCCGCCGCTGGAGGTCCTGGTCGCCGGAACCGACCCAGGTCCTGCCGACAGGACCCCATACCTCACCTGCCGTGTGGTCAGCGACCCCGAGGCTCATCGGCGCCTGATGGCCGAACAGGCGCCGATGGATACGGCTCTCGACCATCTGGAGGACGCGTGCCCGCAATTGCTCCAGGCACGCCGGCCGCACACCGAGCACATCGGCGCGGTGTGGCGGCGCGTCTACTTCAATACCGACCTGGCGGCCTGGGTCTTCAATGGCGAATTGAAGCTCGCCGATACGCTGCGCGGTGACGACCCGATCGACCTCGGGGCTCTGAAGGATTGGGAGCAGGCACCCGTGCCGCTTGTCTGCGGTCGGCGGGACGGCCACTATTTCGCGCGAGTGCTCAGCAGATAGCAGCCGCGGCGCCCATGGCTATCGCCCCATTACCCCCGGTTCCATCGCTGCGTTATACGCCGCTGGAACGGCTCGACGTCCCGCGGCCCGTTGACCGCGTGGGGTATGTTGCGGCCGCCTGCACGCACCGCCGGGTTCTGGACCTTGGCGCGATGGACGAGACCGCCTGGCAGGCAAAACGCGGCCTGGGCACGTGGCTGCACGAAGAAATCAGCCGCACGGCGCTCGAGGTCGTCGGGATCGACAACTCCCCCGTCGTCCCGGAGGAAGGCCTGCGCACGGCGCCGAATGCCGTCATCCGGCGTGGCGACGTCGGTGACCCCGAGAGGCTCGTGGCGGCGCTTCAGGGCGCGCCCGATGTGATCGTCGCGGGTGAGCTGCTCGAGCACCTCGAGAACCCGTTGCAGTTTCTCAGACGCTTTGCCGGCAGCGCGCCGCTGGCCGGCAAGACGCTGCTGCTCACCACCCCTAACTCCACGGCGCTGCACAACGTGCTGATCGGCCTCGCCCGGCGCGAGTCGACACACCACGATCACCTGTTCATATTCTCGTACAAGACGCTCGCCACGCTGTGTACGCGCGCCGGGTTCGCCCGCTGGGAGATCGTGCCCTATTTCGCGCGCTTCACCGAGATGCAGCAGCGCCACCGCGGGCTCGCACGGCTCGCGGTGCGCGCCACTGAGCGCATCGTCAACCTGTTCGAGTGGCTCTTCCCGCTGTTGAGCTTCGGCTACATCGTACGGATCGAGCTGTGAGCGGTCCGCCCGACGGCCATCGGGTCCGCCCGTGGCGTTAGGACCGGCGATCCGGCGTCTCCTCGGGCAGCGCTCGGCGCGGCGCCTCGGCCGCTGGTACCGCTCGATCTTCGTCGACCTGCACAAGGAGGCCGCCGCGCTCGCGGGCGCCATCCCGAGCGGCGCCCACGTGCTCGATGTCGGCGGCGGTGACGGTGAGCCCCTCAATCATCTGCTGGCCATCCGCAATGATCTGCGCATCACCACGCTCGATCCGGGCGCAGTCGTCGGCCAGTGGATCGAGCCGCGCTTCGCGCCGCGCGTGGTTCGCCTGCCGGGCACGAGCCTCGCCGACTACCTCGCCTCGGGCCGTCCCAGGCCGGACGCGGTCCTGATCGCCGACGTCCTGCATCACGTGCCTCAGGCCGAGCGCCCCGCCTTTCTGCAGACCGTGCGAACGTTGCTCGAGCAGAACGGGAAGGTGCGCATCATCGTCAAGGACGTCGAACCGGGCTCGTGGCGCGCACGGCTCGGCTACTGGTCCGACCGCTACGTGACCGGGGACGCGGGCGTGAGCCCGGTCTCCCGCGCGCAGCTCCTGCAGCTGCTGCAGGACGCGCTCGGTCCACTGCGCCACGAGCACACCAATCTGTTTGACACCGACCGCCCGAACTACGCCATCGTGTTCTACCGCTGACCATGTCGCTCAGGATTCTGTTCGCCGTCTTCACCGTCAACGCCGTCGTCAGCCAGCTGCTGTTGCGTCGCGCCACCCTGGGACTCGGGCGAGCGCCCACCAGCCTCTCAGCTCTGCCGCAGTTCGTCGCGCAGGCGGCTCTGTCGCCGTGGATTTACGCTTCGGTGGTGCTGCAGGCACTCGGCTACCTGCTGTGGCTGGTCATCGTCGCACGCGAGAAACTCGGGGTCGCCACCGCGACCATCGGCGCCGGGTTCTACGCTCTCATGGCGCTCAGCGCCTGGGTCATCTACGGCGAGGCGCTGTCGGCTCTGCAGTGGCTCGGAATCCTGCTGGTCACCTGCGGCGTGGCCTGCATCAGCCAGGGACACGCCTGAGCCGTCGCTCGCCCCCGACCCGATTGGCGAGGTAGCCGAGCGTGTAGAGAGCGCCGATGAGCGCGGCCACCGGCCGCGGCCAGAGGAGCTCGAAGATTGCGCGGTCCTCGCGCGCACGCGCCTGGTCGGCGATGGTCGCGGTGGTCTCGCTGCCCGGATGGATGCCCTTCGAGACCAGTGGCTCGGGTACGTAGACGAATCCGCCCGGTCGCCCTGCCAGCGTGACCCATGCCATCCAGTCGAGATTGGTCCGCCAGCCTTCGGGAAAGTGGAACTCCCCGAGTGCCGTCCGATTGAGCATGACGCTCGGACAGCAGATCGGATTGCCGAAGGAGAGCAGCCGCAGCTTGTCCCGCGGCTCGCTCAGGTATTCGTGCGCGCCGAAGGCGCGCCGGCACAGGAGTCGCTTGATGCGCACGTTGACGTTGAGGGGGCGCGCACCTGCCGGCGTGTGCTCGGTGAAGTCGCTGAATGCGATGAGCGCCTGCGGGTTGCGGTGGAGCGAGCCGGCGAGTCGCGCGAGGTAACCGGCGGCAAACACGTCGTCCTGGTGCGCGACGGTTACCAGCGGCGTCGGCGACGAATCCAGCGCGAAATTCCAGTCCGCGGCGATCCCCGCGCGCTGCGGATTGACTCTGAGGGGCAGTTGTTCCCGGCGCGCGAGCTCGGCGAGCTCCGCCGTCGGCGTCGAGGTGGTGAGGACGATCGCGCTGCGCGCCCCGGCCTGCGCGCGCAGCGATGCGAGCAGCGCCGGAAGGCCCGGAGCCTCGCCGTATACCGGTATCACGAAGCTGTGGTCCATGGGCGCCGCGGCGGGTCATCAACCCCGTTCAGAGTCGGGAGCGGGGCGGCCGGATGATCAGGCCCTGACCCGTGGGCAGCGCGCAGACGCCGACCCCACGGCTGCGGGCGAACTCGTCCATCGCCTGCTTCTGCGCCGCGTAGCCGAGGTAGGCGTAGTCGTCGAGCAGCACCGGCGCGCCGGCGGCCAGCCGATCCCAGAAGTAGGTGATCGCCGCGACTTCGGGCGCGGCGCTGTTCATGTCGAGGTGCAGGTACGCGACTTGCCTCGCGCCGGTCTCGGCGAGCGTGTCGGGCACCGTGCCCTGCACGATGCGCGCGCGCGGCCACTGGGCGAAGTTGGCGCGCACGTCCTCGACGCCGCGCACGTAGAAGCCGCTCGCGAGGTCTTCGGCGTTCTTCGCCAGGGCCCCGGCGGCGCGCTCCTGCTCCGACACCAGCCGCTCGTCCACGCCGGCAAAGGTGTCGAGAAGGTAGAAGTCGCGGTCGAGTGAATTCCAGTCGAGGTATTCCATGATGGCGCTGCTGAGAAATCCGCGGTTCACCCCGCACTCGACGAAGTCGCCTTCGAGCCGCGCGCCCAGCTGCGCCGCCCAGAGACCCAGGTGAATCCGCCAGTGCCAGTGGTAGGTGTCGGTGCCGCCGAGCGCCTGCACGCCGCGCGCGTAGGCGCGCCTGAAAGCTGCGTCCTGCATGAAGTCGTGCGCATGCACGCTGATGAGGCCGTCCTGTGCGTACGCCCCGGGGGCCACGGCGCGCACCAGCGCGTACAGGGTGCGCGCGAGTGTGCGGCGCGCCGCGCGCGCGGCGCTCATGGACGGAAGGCGATGATGAGCACGTGCAGCATGTCGGCCTCGGAGTGGCGGAGAGAGAGGGATTCGAACCCTCGAAGGGCTTTTGACCCTTACACCCTTAGCAGGGGTGCGCCTTCGACCACTCGGCCATCTCTCCGCTGGCTGCCTCTGCGCGGGCGCGCCATGATACTTAAGCGTTCCGCGTGCAGCAAAACGGCGTTGCGCGGCGGCCTCCGGGGCTCCTCAGGCGGTGAGCCGCGCCCGCACGAACTCGCGCACCGAGGCGAGCGCGGCATCGAGCGCCTCGGGCCTGCTTCCGCCGGCCTGGGCGAAGTCCGCCCGGCCGCCTCCGCGGCCGCCCACCTGGGCCGCCACCGCCCCGGCGAGCTCGCCGGCCTTGACCCGGGAGGTCTGATCGTCCGTGACACCGACCACCAGCACCACCTTGGCCGGGCTCTCGACGCTCGCCAGCACGACGACCGCCGACTTGAACTTCTCCTTGAGCTGATCGACCGCGCTGCGCAGCGCGCCGGCATCGGCGCCGTCGACCTTGGCCGCCACGACCTTGACGCCCTGCACGTCGACCGCCGCGGCGGCCAGATCCACGCCCTTTCCGGAAGCCAGGCGGTCCTTGAGCGCACGCACCTCGCGCTCGAGCTGCTTCACGCGCTCGAGCTGCTCGCGCACCTTGTCGCCGACGTCCTCGCGCGAGCCGCGCACCAGCCCCGCGAGGTCCCTGAGCAGCGCGTCGCTCTGCTCCACGTGGGCGAGGGCCGCCTCGCCCGTCAGGGCTTCGATGCGGCGCACGCCCGAGGCGACGCCACTCTCGCTCACGATCTTGAACAGTCCGATGTCGCCGGCGCGCTGCACGTGCGTGCCGCCGCACAACTCCATCGAGAAATCGCCCACCTTGAGCACCCGCACGTCCTTGTCGTACTTCTCGCCGAAGAGGGCGATCGCCCCCGCTCCCACCGCGGCCTCATAGTCCATGACGCGGACTTCGCCCGGTGCGTTGAGGCGGATCTGCGCATTCACGACCCGCTCGATCTCGAGCAGTTCCTCGGGAGTGACGGCCTGGTAGTGCGCAAAGTCGAAGCGCAGGCGGTCGGGCGCCACCAATGAGCCCTTCTGCTGCACGTGGGTGCCGAGCACCTGGCGCAGCGCCGCGTGCAGCAGGTGCGTCGCGGTGTGGTTGAGGACCGTGGCCTGACGCCGCCCGGCGTCCACTCGCGCCTCGAGCGTGTCGCCGACGCGGATCGTGCCCTCCGCCACTTCGCCGAGGTGCGCGTGTGCGGCGCCACGTTTCTGGGTATCGGCGACCGCGAAGCGTACGCCGGTTCCGGTCAGCTCCCCCGCATCCCCCACCTGGCCGCCGGACTCGGCATAGAACGGCGTGCGGTCGAGCACCACCTCGCCCTTGTCGCCGGCAGCGAGCGCCGGCACCGAGGCGCCGTCCTTGAGGAGGGCCACCACCTGACCCGCGCTGCTCAGCTCCTCGTATCCGCGGAAGACCGTCTGGGCATCGACCTTGACGCTGCCGCTCTGGTCAGCGCCGAACTTGCTCGATTCCTGCGAGCGCTTTCGCTGCTGCTCCATCGCCGTCCCGAAGCCTTCGCTGTCGATGGTGAGCCCACGCTCACGCGCCACGTCCGCCGTGAGATCGGCCGGAAAACCGAAGGTGTCGTACAGCTTGAACACCGTCTCGCCGTCGATCACCTTCCCGCCACGCAGATTGCGGATAGCGCTCTCGAGCAGCACCATGCCGTTCGCGAGCGTCTCCGCGAAGCGCTCCTCCTCCTGGCGCAGCACCCGCTCGGTCACCGCGCGGCGCGAGAGAAGCTCGGGGTAGGCGCCGCCCATCTCCTGGGCCAGTACCGGGACCAGTTTGTAAAAGAACGGCTCGTGGATGCCGAGCTTGTAGCCGTGGCGGATCGCGCGGCGGATGATCCGGCGCAGCACGTAGCCGCGGCCTTCGTTCGAGGGCGTTACGCCATCGACCACCAGGAAGGCGCTGGCGCGGATGTGATCGGCGATCACGCGCAGTGAGCTCGAGGTGAGGACCGAGGTGCCGGCGAGCTTGCCGGCGGCGCGGATCAGATTCTTGAACAGATCGATGTCGTAGTTGGAGTGCACGCCCTGCATGACGGCGGAGATGCGCTCGAGGCCCATGCCGGTGTCGACCGAGGGCTTGGGGAGCGGCGTCAGCTTGCCGTCGGGACCGCGGTCGTATTGCATGAAGACGAGATTCCAGATCTCGACGTAGCGGTCGCCCTCCTCCTCCGCCGACCCCGGCGGGCCCCCGGCAACTTCCGGCCCGTGGTCGTAGAAGATCTCGCTGCACGGGCCGCAGGGGCCGGTGTCTCCCATCGCCCAGAAGTTGGAGGCTTCGCCGAGCAACGCGAAGCGCCGCGGGCTCACGCCGACTTCCTTCAGCCAGATGTCCGCGGCCTCGTCGTCGTCCTTGTACACCGTGCACCAGAGGCGCGCCGGATCGAGCCCGAGGTTGAAGATGAGGAAGTCCCAGGCGAAGCGGATCGCCTGGCGCTTGAAGTAGTCGCCGAAGGAGAAGTTGCCGAGCATCTCGAAGAACGTATGGTGGCGGGCCGTGTAGCCCACGTTCTCGAGGTCGTTGTGCTTGCCGCCGGCGCGCACGCAGCGCTGGCTGGTCGCGGCGCGCAGGTAGTCGCGCGTCTCACGCCCGAGGAACACGTCCTTGAACTGCACCATGCCGGCATTGGTGAAGAGCAGCGTCGGGTCGTTCGCGGGCACGAGTGAGCTCGAGGGCACGATCGCATGAGCGTGCCCGCGGAAGAATTCGAGGAACGCGGCGCGCACCTCCGCTGCGCTCATGTAGGTCGGTTTGCCCAAGGTCCTTCAGTCCGTGTCGGGATCGGCTCCGGTAGCCGCGCGGATATGATCGGCCGAAAAGCCACGATACTGCAAAAAGCGCGCTTGCCGCGCCTTCTCGCGCAGGCTCGCCGGGGCGGCCTTGCCGAAGCGGCGCTCGCGGACGGCGGCCGCCGCGGCGCGCCAGTCGGGGCCGCTCTCGAGCGCCGCCTCGATCGTCTCGGGCGGCAGGCCGCTGGCGCGCAGGTCCGCGCCGATGCGGATGGGACCGCGGCCGCGGCCGGCGTGGTACGCGACGTAGTTATGTGCATAGCGCTCGTCGTCGAGCGCACCCTCGGCGGCGAGCGCCGCGAGCGCCGCCGCCGTCGCCTCCGGTCCAAATCCCCGCGCGCCGAGACGCTCGCGCAGCTCGCTGCTCGGCAGGTCCCGCCGCGCGAGCAGCGCTACCCCGGCTGCGCGCGCCGCGTCGAGATCCCCACGGTTACGGTCCGTTACACTCGCTCGTCTGCGCAGCATTCTTTCGATGGTATATTAACGAACCCATTCGAAGGTCGAGCAATACTCATGCGATTCGTCGTTGCAGCCTGGTCCCTGATCTCCCTGGGCGCGTTGCCGCTTGCCGTCGCGGATCCCGCGACGAGCAGTCAGCCGGCCGTCTCGGCCGCCCAGGATACAGCCGCCACGCCTGCCCAACCCGCTGCCGCTCAGCCGGCGCCGGCCGCGAATGCGAGCACGCCCGCGAGCCCGCCGCCGGCGACCAATTCGGCCGCCGCGAGCGACAAACCCCAGATCGACCCGCGGGAGCAGCGTCTGATCTCGATGGGGTACCACGCGCAGATGCGCCACGGCGAGAAATTGTTCTGCAAGCGCGAAGTCGACCTCGGGTCACGTCTGGCAAGCACCGCGGAGCACTGCGGCACCGTCGAGGAGCTCGCGGCGCAGACGCGGACCTCGCGCGACGTGACCGAAAAGGTGCAGCGCACCGAGTTCAATCCGCAGGGGCACTGACGGCGCGGCAGCGCGCCGCCTGTGCTGCTGCGAGCCGCAGCAGGTTCGGCCGGTCTCAGCCGGCGTTTGCGGCCTGTTCGCCGTTGCGCTGCTGGCGCACCGGCAGGAGCCGCGCCCGGACCTGCTCCTCGATCTCCCGCGCCACGTCACGGTTCGACTGCAGGTAGGCGCGCGCGTTGTCCTTGCCCTGGCCGATGCGGTTGCCCTTGTAGGCGTACCAGGCGCCGGACTTCTCGATGATGCCGAGCGAGCTCCCGAGCTCGATGATCTCGCCTTCGCGCGAGATACCCTGGCCGTACATGATCTCGAACTCCGCCTCGCGGAACGGCGGCGCTACCTTGTTCTTCACCACCTTGACGCGCGTCATGTTGCCGGTGACTTCCTCGCCGTTCTTGATCGCCCCGATGCGGCGGATGTCGAGGCGGACCGAGGCGTAGAACTTCAGCGCATTACCGCCCGTGGTGGTCTCGGGGTTGCCGAACATCACGCCGATCTTCATGCGGATCTGGTTGATGAACACCACGATGGTGTTGGAGCGCTTGATGTTGCCGGTGAGCTTGCGCAGCGCCTGCGACATGAGGCGCGCCTG
>Ga0126371_10001551_pt1 | contig 19503 bp, 17 predicted proteins | sample PanSoiMetaPlot_4_FD_110145 | JGI IMG/M metagenome (GOLD analysis project Ga0126371, IMG submission 110145) | Tropical forest soil microbial communities from Panama - MetaG Plot_4 | ecosystem: Environmental > Terrestrial > Soil > Tropical forest > Bulk soil | place: Panama | collected 2016-02-17 | reverse complement strand
GGCTGATGCCTGACGGTTGCTTCGGCTGATCCTTGACACTCCCTTGGCATGAGGGAGCTGAGTGTGGCTGAGCAGCGGTATCAGGCTGTCCTGGCGGTGAATCGGCGAGGGCGGCACCGTGACTGAGGTGGCTGGCCGGTGGGGTGTTTCCCGGCAGAGCGTGCATACCTGGCTGGCCCGGTCAAGGTTGCGCGCCGTTTGCGGAGATGGTCTGCCTGGGATACGGGTATGTGTTGTCCACCGCGGCGCCCATCGATCGCGGGGGGCTGCTGATGGGTCTGGCTGTTAGGTTGCGTCGGGCAGCGTGCTTTCTTGGCTGCGCGGCCGCCAGCGTTGCCGTCACGCCACCGCCACTGACCTCAACGCCCTCGGCTGGACCGGCCGCGACTCCTTCGTGGACGGTGTATCACGGCGACCCGGCGGGCAGCGGGATCGCGCCCGGAGCGGGTTGGGTGGACACGGCAACCAGGGCATGGACGTCACCGATGCTGGACGGGCAGCTGTACGGCGAGCCCCTGGTGTTCGGTGACAAGGTGTATGTGGCGACCGAGGCCGATACCGTGTACGCATTGTCGGCGGCGACCGGCGCAATAGCCTGGCGGGTGCGGCTGGGCACCCCGGTGCCGTCCACACTGCTGTCGTGCGGGAACATCAACCCGGCTGTCGGCATCACCGGTACGCCGGTCATTGACCAGGCCCGTCACGAGATCTTCGTCGTGACCGAAGAGCTGAAGCGCGGCAAGCCAGCCCACCTGCTGGTCGGGCTGGACACCACCTCCGGTCAGGTTGAGCTGTCGCAAGACGTGGACCCGCCGGGCCAGCCTCCCGCGAACGGTCTGCAGCGCACCGCGCTGACTCTGGACGACGGGCGCGTGTACTTCGGGTTCGGCGGGCCCTCCCATGACTGCGGGTTCTACCGAGGCCGGGTCGTGTCGGTCTCTGAATCAGGCGGGACACCGCGCTTCTTCACCGTCGATGCGGGACCCGGCGAGAAGCAGGGAGCGATCTGGATGGGCGGTGCGGCACCCGCGGTCGACGCAGACGGTGACCTGTGGGTGGCCACTGGCAACGGATCGATGGCCCCAGGCGTGCACGCCTACGACGACAGCGACGCGGTCGTCGAGCTCTCCCCGTCCCTGCACCTGCTGCAGTTTTTTACCCCGGCTACCTGGCAGGTCGATAACTCTGAGGACCTGGACATGGCCATCGAGCCGGTGCTGCTGCCCGATGGCCAGGTCATCGCGGCTGGCAAAAGCCAGGTCGTGTACCTGCTCAACGGCGCGCACCTGGGCGGCGTCGGCGGGCAGCAGGCCGAGCTCGGCCCGGCCTGCAGCACCAACATCGACGGCGGCAGTGCCGACCGCGGCATGACCGTGTACCTGCCGTGCATCGGCGGCATCATTGCTGTCAAGGCTTTCAGCTCCGCGCCCGCGCTGCACCTGATGTGGAGCTCCGCCGGCGGCGGGCCTCCGATCATGGCCGATGGCCTGGTCTGGACGATCGGGCAGAACGGCCAGCTGTACGGTCTCGACCCGGCCACCGGCAACATACGCCGGCAGGCAGCCATCGGCGTGCCCGCGAACCACTTCCCGACGCCCGGCATCGGCGACGGGCTCATGCTCGCCACAAGCGCCCAGAACGTGGTTGCCTTTCACATACTGGCCACCGGGGCAACAGGCTCAGCGGCGTTGGCTGGACTGGTGTTCGCCGCATGCCTGCTCGCCCTCGGCGCATCCGGCTGGCTCATCTTGCACGTCCGCAGGCGGCGCCGGAATAGGACCTAATTTCAACTAGGCCGAATCGACTGCCCGTTTTAATTGCATTGACGCTGTTCGTCGTTCTCGCCCACCCGCGGGATAGCCCAATCACCCTTGAGCTGACCGCGCCCCTTTCTCGCGCAGCCAGGTCACGAGCGCCTCGCGGCCGGTGTCCAGGCCGGGGCCTTCCGGGCCGCCACCCGCAACGTCCAGCGGCGTCCGCTCGGCCCAGTCGGGCACCGCGTTCACGTCTGCGCCGCGGGCGAAGAGGTACTCGGCCACCCGGCGGTGACCACCGCCGCACGCCTGCCAGAACGCGTCGTTGATGTCTCCCGGCGTCGGCGCCGGCATCGCCGCGAGCATCTCCTCCACCCGCGGCGTCATCCCCAGACCGGCGGCCTGCCACAGCTTGGTGATGTGGGCTCCACGCTCGACGAGCAGGTACGCGACTCGCCAGCATCCATACCCCACCGCGTTGTCCAGTGCCGTGCCGTCAGCGATGGAGGCTCCGGCGACCTCGGTACGGGCGCCACCGTCCAGCAGCGCCCTAGCTACCTCGACATCGTCGCTGCTCGCCGCCCACTGCAGCGGCGTCTCAGGCCACCGCCCGCCCTCGAGCGCGGGATCGGGGTCGGCACCCGCCTCGATCAGCATGGCGACAACGGCCGGCCCGCCGGGAAAAAAGCCAGGCCAGTCCGCCGCCATGTGGAGCGGTGTCCCCGAGCCGCCATTTTCGTTCACGAGCCTGGCGTCAGCCAGGCCGGGATTCTCGCTCAGCAGTCGCCGTAGCGATTCAAGATCACCTGTATGGATCGCCTCGCTCAGCGCCACGGCAACCGGGTGGTCTTCCGGCAGCCTCAGTCTGGCGCCCGTCCCGTCGGGCGCCGCCGATTCTCCAGCCATGCTCCACGCTCCACGTCTCTCCACGCCGTCGGCGTCGGGGCCCGAGCCCCTGCAGCCCACAGTGAATGTTTACTACGCTTCAGCGCTGACGCCGCCCACGGCGTGCATAGCGACGGGCACCGCCTCCGTGGTGGCTGCTATCCGTGGGATGTGGCCGGCGGACTCCGCCGGAATATGCACCAGCGAGCGCGGACGTCCGCTGACTTCGCCTCGGCGACGTCTCGCGCAGGAGCACAACGAGGATGTACAGCAGCAGGAGCGCCACTCCGTCGAAGAACAAGCCCGCGACGATGTCCGGGATCGCCGCGCCGTCGCCGCTGATGAGATTCCGCCCGGTGCCCCAGGCCCACAGCGGGTCGCGGACACTGAAGGGCCGGTCGAGTGGCACGCGGCTGGTCCACGTCACGTGCCCGCCGCTGCTCGAAAGATAGCCCTCGGTCACGGTGATGCAATTGCTTTTCGGCAGCCGGCCGGTGCCAGGGGTGCAGTTCCTGCTGTACGACACCGGGTGGAAGACGTCCTGGTGTTCCGCGCCGACCACATACGCCCACGCGTTCACCTCGGCGGGCAGGTAAAACGCGGTGATACACGTCATCGCGACGAGCATGAAGACGCCGGCTATCCAGCTGGCAGGGTGACGCGGCGGCCAGCGATGCGCGTGAGCGTACAGCGGGTAATGCGAAACGCCGCCCTTCGCGCTCGCCCGGACGGCCGCGTCAGCGCGGTGAAGGCGTGATGTGTCGACGATGACAACAACGAGCCCGCTCAGAGCAAGAGCGAGCAGCACGAAGACCGGGATAACGCTGAGAGCTGCCGTCGTACCGGTGAGGCTCGCGAACACGTGCACGTCGATCGCCACGTATACCACGAGGCCGATCGCGCTGCCTGTCGCCGCCCAGGCCCACCCGCGCCGCCGGTGATGGAGCCTGACGAGCTTGGCGACCTCCGCGGACTGACTGGTATCCCGCCGTGCTGGCGCTTGCGGCATCGGCTGCTCCTCGCTGAGATGACGGGTGCTGAGTCTGGGTACGGGAACCAACCGCGATCAGCCGGACGGAGCGCCCGCGATGGCTCCGCTGACATGCCCGGTGCGAGGGCAGCGGCCAGGCACCACCATGGCAATAGCCGTCAGCTCGCGGCATCGCGCACGGTCGCCTTGATCCTGCCGAACAGGTCCTTGTAGTCGTAGGCGGCTTCAGGCCTGTCACGCACCGCGGCGTCTATCAGCACGGCGTCCCGTCCTACGAGGATTCGCCAGGCTCCTGATCGCACGCCATCAAGGATGATCGTGGCTGCCTGGGCCGGAGTCAGCGGCGCCTTCTCCCGGAAATCGGTCTCGATCCGGGTAAGCGCCTGGCGCAGGTCTTCAACCGACGGGCCTGCAGGCAGCCAGCCGGCCCGGACCAGTCCTGCGCGGGCACTGGGCGGAATCAGCTCCTCAAGCTGCTCGCGGCTCATGGCCTCAGGCTCCGGCAGACCCCGCGCCCGTCGGCTGTTCGCGATGATATCGGTCCCGACGTGTCCTGGCAGGACGACGGCTACCCGGACCTGCGGCGCGTTGATTCGCAGGTCTTCAATCAGCGCCTCGGTGAAGCCCTTGACGGCAAACTTGGCCGTCGCATACGAGGTGTTCGGCAGCCCTGGGCCTGCCGTCGCCCAGAATCCGTCCACGCTGCTCGTGTTGACCAGCACGCCGTCCCCGCTAGCGATGAGCAGCGGCAGGAACGCCCGGGCACAGTAGTACACGCCCCACCAGTCGACCGCGAATGTGCGCTCCCATGCCTCGCGACTATCGCGGACGAAGCTAGGGCCACCGCCGATCCCCGCGTTGCTGAACATCAGGTCGACGTGGACGGCCGAGTGCTGCTCAAGCACCTCGTCGCGAAACTGCAGCACTTGTTCTTCCACGGAGACGTCGCACGCGTGGCTGCTTACCCGCGCGCCCGAGCCCGCGCCGGCCCGCGCGAGGTCCGCAGTCTGCGCGACGGCCTCCGGGTGCCAGTCGCACGCGGCGACGGAGCATCCCTCGGCCGCCAGCTGGCGGACCAGCTCGCGTCCCATGCCGGAGCCGCCGCCGGTCACTACCGCGAGCTTGCCGGTGAACGAGTCCACCGCCGCCACCTCCAGCCGCCAGTGCGCACCTCGCCTGCGGACAGTAGCGCAGGCCAGCGCTGAGAGCCAGACCCGTGAGGCCAGTACACGATCACCCGGCGAGCCGGCGGCGCGGTGCTAGGCGTCGGACGGGTGACCACGATCGCCGTGAAGGCGATAAGGCCGGCGGCAAGCTCGCGTGGCCGGCCGCGTCGCGTGATGGCAGGCCGAGGCCGTCGCTCAGTCGTCAGCCCGCTGCCGGGCCGCCATCGCCGACATCACCTGGAGGGCGAACGTCGGCGTCTCCTGGACCAGGAAAAGAAACCTGTGCCTGTTGATCACCGCGAGCACGGTGTCCTTAGTGGCCACGGCGGTAGCCGACCGCGGGGCGGAATCCACGATCGCCATCTCGCCGAAGACATCGTCAGCGCCAAGAGTTCTGATCACCCGGCCGTTGATGCGCAGCTCGACTTCGCCCGACACGATGCCGTACATCTCCTTGCCCGAGTCACCTTGGCGGAAGACCTCCTTTCCGGCACCGACCTGCACGACCTGCTGCGCGTTGGCGAAGAGACCGGGAACCTTCATGGTTGCCTCCGTCGAACCGCATTCACGCCGACTTGGACTGGCTGAGCTCTCGGCACCATTGCAGTGTACGGAAGCTATGCGGCGCGCCGCCCGCCGCTGGGCCGTGTCAGCCTGTTCAGCGGTCGCGTGGCCGGCCGAGCAGCGTGATGCGCGGGCGCGCTACAGATGGCTGAGGAACGTCGACAGCGCGTTCCCGGCATGCTTCAGGCCGTTGAGCAGGTGAGAGCCGAATGTGGCAGCGCCGTCCGGGTTGGTCAGCAGGTACCAGACTACGAAGATGACGAGCAGCCAGCCGACGATCTTCTTCACCGGCATAGCAGGCTCCTTCTCGATCGCCTACGGCTGCAGTCGCCTACAGTCGAGGGATCGCTGGCGTCCGGAGGCTTCTGTACGAGTGCAGGTTAAATTGTGCACCTGCCAATGGCCAATAGCCCGTATCTCGCGGCGTGGCGCGCTGACATTCCCGGTGCCGGTAACCAGCGGCAGGGCACTCGAGCGCTGCGCCGCAGCGAAGCGCGGAGTCAGCGGAATCAGAGGCCGTAGGCCTCGAGCAGGTGCAGCCAGACCTCGCTGATCGTGGGGAACGACGGCACCGCGTGCCAGAGCCGGTCCACGGGCGCCCCGCTGCAGATGGCGATGGTGGCCGAGTGCAGCAGTTCCTGCACGCCGGGGCCCGTGAACGTCGCGCCGACCACCCGCCGGGTCGAGTCATCGACGACGAGCTGACTGGTGCCCGCGATGCCGTTGCCCTGGGTGTAAGCGCCGGGCACATCGCCGGTCGGCGTGCGGACGGCCGTGACGGCCATCCCGGCGCTGCGGGCCGCCGCCTCGGTCAGGCCCACGGCGCAGACCTGCGGATCGGTGAACGTGACGCGCGGAACGATCGTGCCGGAAGCGAGGTCGGTGGCCCGACGCCCGGCGATCACGTCGGCCGCAATGCGCGCCTGGTACTTGCCCATGTGCGTGAGCGGTGCAAGCCCGTTGCAGTCCCCGATGGCGTACAGCCAGCCGCCGGTGACGCCGATGGCGCGAAGTTTGCCATCAACCCGGACCGGCGAGCCAGGCTCCAGGCCGACGGACTCGAGCCCGATGCCCGAGGTGGCCGGCCGTCGGCCGATGGCGACGAGGACCTCGTCGGCGGAGAATGCCCGGTCGTTGTCCAGGGTGGCGATCACCCGGCCATCCCGGCCGTTGCGACGGGCCGCCGTCATCCGGGCTCCCGTCACCACGCTGATGCCCTCGGCCTCGAACGCTGCCTGCACTTGCTCGCCTGCGAATGGCTCCTCCCGGGCGAGCAGACGGTCAGCGGCCTCGACGACGACCACGCCCGCCCCCAGCCGCCGGAAGGCCTGCGCTAGCTCGACGCCAACCGGCCCGCCGCCGAGCACGAGCAGTCGCTTCGGCACCTCCTTGGCGCTGGTGGCGGTCTGGTTGTCCCAGGGGTCGATGCCGCCCAACCCCGGAATCGCCGGAATAAACGGAGTGGTCCCCGTGGCCAGCACGACGGCCTTGGCGGCGCGGAGCGGACGGGGCGGCTTGTCCGCAGTGCGAACCTGCACGGCCAGTTTCCCGGTCAGTACGCCGCTGCCGCGCGCTAGCTCGATGCCCTTGTCGGCCAGCCACTGCTGCTGCCCATCGTCGTGCCAGTTCGAGGTCATGTAGTCGCGCTGCGCGAACGCGGCGGCGGCGTCGACGCCACGCGTCACAGCCCCGGCGGCGCCAGGCGCCCGGCGCGCCGCCGCGAGCACGTCACCAGGCCGGATCAGCGTCTTGGACGGAATACAGCCGTAGTAGGAGCACTCGCCGCCCACCAGCCGCCGCTCCACGATCACCACCGACATGCCCGCGTCGGCAAGCCGGCCAGCCGCCACCTCGCCGGCCGGGCCCGCGCCGATCACGATCACGTCGTAGTCGTCGGCCGCCATGTTTCCCCCATCGCGCGCGTACGTGGCAATAGTCGGCCGGCTGAGGCCGGCTGTCACACCGCACTGCACGGTCGGATGGTTAAGTCTTGGTTAACTTCGAGGGTAACGGGGGACTGGTGGCCGGTCTCGCACCCCACTGACTTCCGTGGCGCCGCATTTCAGCCGGCGCTCGACTCCAGCCACTCTCCTCGGTTGGCCGGCACGGAGACCACATGGAGTCGACCGTCACCGGGCTGCCAGAGTCCGATCTGCGTTGGCGGATTCGGGTTCCGCGCCCCCTGGCCTGGCCCCAGATGACATGGAATGTGGTGTCGGACGACGCAGACGCTGGCGCGGCCGTCTGCCACGAGGAGAGTCGGCCCGCCCGCCAGCCAGTGGACCACCGTCCAGCGGCTCGTACTGAGGGCGGGTATCACCGCCACCAGCCGGTAGCCAGAGCTGGTGGTGCTGATGACGTCCACGGCACCGTCGGGGAGTGTGAAGGAGGAGCCCACAGTAACTGGGCGGTATTCCAGCAGCAGTCCGTTGTCGCTGAAGGACGCGTTGTATCCCCAGATCGTCTGCGGTCCGGCCGGAATCGACGTGCTCACGTTCTTGCCCGTTGCCACGTTCAGGATCTGCAGACGGCAGCCTCGGCAGCCCTGTGTCCACGCGATCTGGTCAGGGCCGGCGGCAAACGCGTCGACGATCCGGCGCACGACCCGGTTCGTCGCCGGATCCCAGAGCAGGAAGACTGGTGGTCCTGCCACGTACCCCTGGGGTGCGGGGTCGAGTAGCAGATAGCTCCCGACGCCGGCCTCCGGCAGATAGCCGACCGGGAGCTGGTAGCGCGGACCGAGCGCCCGTCCCGTGGTGCTGACCAGCTGCGTGACGGCCGACGTCGTTGCCACGATGTCCGAGGAGTGCGGGTAGCTGGTCAGCCAGACAGCACCGGCGTGGCCCGACGATGCGACGCCCGTGTCTACCAGTCCAGCGCCGATCTTTGTCGCGACGCTCGCGCCGTCGGCGACGAAGTAGTAGTTCTGGGCCGGGCCAGCGCAGAGCTGGCGAGCGCAGACGAAAGGTCCGCGGTGCAGGAGGAAGGTCGTGACAACGAAGCCACCCTGCACGCGGCCGAGCTGAGCGTTATTGCCGACCGGGTCTGACGGGAAGCCAGCTATCGGCGTCGTCGTTCCGGTTGCCGTCGAGTACCACTCAGCCCAGCCATTTGGATCCGGCACCAGGAGCTGCACGTTGGTGCCGGGCGTTATGGGCAGCCCGCTCAGTGAATACAGCAGCAGCCCAGCCCCGGCCGCGCATCCCGCCACGGCCACGATGATCAAGGCCGCCAGGCACGCGAGCATCCGGTTGCGGCGCCGGTGCCGCTTTCGCACGGCAGCGATCAGCGGGCCGGGCACGGCCTCGCTGGCGTCGACTGCCCTGTGCATCGCCGCGCGCAACTGCTGCTCGATTTCCGTCATTGCAGCTCCACCTCCGGCGTAGCCGCCGCCTGCGGTGGGATCCGTCGGCTGACCGGCCACGGGCCGTCCTCGCTGGCGGCTTCCCGCAGCCGCGCCAGCCCTCGCGCCGCGTGCGCCTTGACCGTGCCGACGGTGCACCCCAGGATCCGCGCCGTCTCGATCTCCGAAAGGTCATCGAAGTACCGGAGCACGAGAACCGCGCGCTGCCGCGGTGGCAGCGTGGCGAGCGCCCGCATCAGGTAATCCCTGTTCTCGACCTCGGCCGTCCGGTCCGCCACCGCGGGACCCGTGTCGACCGCCAGTAGCGGCCGCTCAGCCCGCCGGGCTGCCCGCCGCCAGCGATCAGCCGACGCGTTCGCCAGGATCGCCCGCACATAGCGCTCTGGCTCTCCGGCCCGGCTCACGCGACCCCAGTGCCGGTAGGCTCGCTCGAGCGCCAACTGCAGCAGATCCGCTGCCTCCGCCTCGTTCTGACCGGCCAGCAGCAGTGCCGTGCGCAGCAAGCTTCCCGATCGGGCCCGCACGAAATCCTCGAAGGTCAGTTCCGCCTTCGGGACGCGCATACTCCATTAACGCCGCTGCCACCCAGAAGGTTGAGTCAGGGCTGATCTCGAGCTGCGTGTGCGGCGCTCGAGCGCCGCTGCCTGACCGAGCGCTGCGTCACGGGCGGCTGACGGTGATTCCTGCTCGTAGGTGTCCATTTCCGGCCGTCGTGTTCGTCGCATTGTCAGAGGGCCGTGACAAGGTAGTTCGGCGGGTGCGGTGGCGGGGGCCCGGCACTGGCGGGACGATGGTTCGTGGCGGCTCACTCGGATCGATCTGGAAGGGACGCATTCATGACCGGGGTACGGGTACTCGTGGGCACCCGAAAGGGCGCCTTCATCCTCAGCTCGGACGGCGCGCGCCGGAGCTGGGATGTCACCGGGCCGCTCTTCGGCGGCTGGGAGATCTATCACGTGAAGGGCTCACCTGCCGACACCAACCGGCTGTACGCCTCGCAGACCAGCGGCTGGTCGGGACAGGTCATCCAGCGCTCAGACGACGGCGGCAAGACGTGGGAGCCGGTCGGCAACAAGTTCAGCTACGACGGGACGCCGGGCACGCACCAGTGGTATGACGGCACTCCTCATCCGTGGGAGTTCGCGCGGGTCTGGCACCTGGAGCCGTCCCTGCACGACCCGGACACCGTCTACGCGGGCGTCGAGGACGCTGGTTTGTTCAAGTCTGCCGACGGCGGCCAGACCTGGCTGGAGCTGCCCGCTCTACGCAGCCACGACAGCGGCTCGTCCTGGCAGCCTGGGGCTGGCGGGATGTGCCTGCACACGATCATCCTTGACCCGGCGACACCGGATCGCATGTTCACTGCGATCTCGGCGGCTGGCGCATTCAGGTCTGATGACGGCGGCCAGACGTGGCGACCGATCAACCGAGGCCTGCACTCCGAGGGCATCCCGGACGAGGACGCGGAGGTCGGGCACTGCGTGCACCACGTCGCGATGCACCCGGCGCGTCCTTCGGTGCTGTTCATGCAGAAGCACTGGGACGTCATGCGCAGCGACGACGCTGGCGAATCGTGGCGGGAGGTCAGCGGCAACCTGCCGACTGACTTCGGCTTCCCGATTGACGTGCACGCCCACGAGCCCGACACGATCTACGTGGTGCCGATCACCAGCGACTCTCTGCACTATCCGCCCGACGGAAAGCTGCGGGTGTACCGGAGCCGGACCGGCGGGGAGGAGTGGGAGCCGCTGACCAATGGCCTGCCGCAGCAGGACTGCTACGTCAACGTGTTCCGGGACGCGATGGCCGTCGACGCGCTGGACGACTGCGGCATCTACTTCGGCACCACTGGCGGCCAGGTCTACGGCTCCGCCGACGGCGGCGACACGTGGGCTCCCATCGTCCGCGATCTGCCAGCCGTGCTGTCAGTCGAGGTACAGACGCTGCCGTGACTGAGGGCAACGAAGTGATCCGGGTCGTGTTGCCGTCGCACCTGCGCCGGCTGGCTAGCATCAGCGGCGAGGTGAAGCTGGAGATCGCCGGCGCTGTCACTCAGCGCTCGGTCCTCGACGCGCTGGAGGCCGGCTATCCGATGCTGCGCGGCACCATCCGCGACCAGGACAGCAAGCGGCGGCGGGCGTTCATCCGGTTCTTCGCGTGCGAGGAGGACCTTTCGCATGAACTGCCGGACGCCCCGCTGCCAGCCGCGGTCGCGGCCGGAACCGAGCCGTACCTGATCGTCGGCGCGATGGCGGGCGGCTAGCAGAAGCTAGCTGGTGCAGGACGGGTCCGCCGGCTGGGACCGGCTCGTACGCTGCTGGCCGGAGCCGGGAATCGCGGTCGCGCTGTGGGCGGCCCTGGCCGGCTCGAGCGACTTTGTGCTGCTTTCCTCGCCCTGGATCAGGTGGCTGTGGCTCAGTGCCGACACGCCCGCGACCAGCAGCGCCAGCGCCGCTGCCTCGAGAACCAGGTCCCCCCGGTCGGTCTGGAAGTGCTCGCCGAACACGAACAGCCCGAGCAGGCTCGCGGCCAGCGGGTCCAGGATGGTGAAGCCCGGCTGTGAGGCCGCCAGGGGACCGGCAGCCAGGGCGTGTGAGGCGAGCAAGAGGCTGGCTGCGCCAGCGCCGATCAGCACGTAGACCGACCAGTTCGTGAAGATCTCGGCAGCCCCGCCGCCGAGGTGGGAACTGAACTCCTTGATGACGGCGGCGACGAAGCCCCACGCGATCCCGGTGACGGCCCCGAGGATCGCGGCCCGATGCGCCCCGGAGGCCGACGGCCGCCGGCCGAGCCCGAACGCGAGCCCGAGCCCGAGCAGCACACAGCCAAGCGTGACCAGGCCGGCAGGCAGCCACAAGTAGGCAGGGGCGTGCTGGCGCCCGCCGGATGGCGACGCCGCGAACAGGAACACGGCGAGGCCGGCCGACATCGCAGCGGCGGCCATCCAGTCGCGCCGTTTCACCGCGCGGCTGCCGAGGATAGCCATGTAGCCGAAGACGAACAGCAGCTCAAGGGCGAGGATCGGCTGTACGAGCGCCAGCGGACCGTAGTGCAGGGCCGCGAGCTGGAAGATGAAGCCGAGGATCATGCTCGCGATGCCAGTCAGCCAGATGGGGTGGCGGGCGAGACGGAACACGAGCAGGAGGTCGAACTTCGTCCCCTGGCCCGTAGTGCTAGCGCCGAGGCGTTGGCACACCGATGATGTCGCGGTGCACAAACTCGCAGCGACCGCGAACAGAATCGCCTTATCCATCTGGCCCAGCCGTGATCTCCCCGCGTGCAGTGCTCGTGCGATCTAGCCAGCGCGACACCGGTCGACAGCCAACGGTCACCTTCAACAGCGCGACCCTCACGTTTCTTTCAGGTCTGACGCTGACGTTAACCCCGTCGCTTTCGCCGCCCCGCGCCGGCACCGGTGGTTGTACCGGTACGTTCTATGATCGCACGCCGCACTGACAATCGGGTTGGACTGTTGCACGCAAGGCATCACGGGCGGGGCCAGCCTCGACGGTATTGCGCGGTTAGTGTCCTGCTCACGCCTGAGTAATGCGCGGTCGTTCCTGGCGATCAGCCGGCCAGGGGTCCGCGATACTGTAACCCGTGTCCATCCTCCCCTGGCCCGGTCGCGCTCGCCTGGCGGGCGCGGCGCGCCCGGCTAGCCGGACGCTCCTGATCGCGGGAGCCGTACTGTTCGCCATGACGCTGGCGGGCTACTGCGCGTACCTGCTGACACACCTGACGCAAGGCACTCTGAATCCCGTTGACCTGCACGTGTACCGGCTGGGCGGTCGGGTCGTGGCGCACGTCCATCCCCGCTACAACCCGGCGCTGGCTGCGCCGCTGTACGACTGGCCAGGCCGCGGGCTCAAGTTCACCTACCCGCCGTTCGCCGCGATGGTCTTCACGATCTTCGTGCCAGAATCGTGGGGCCTGCTACCCAAGCTGTGGCTCGGGGTCAATGTCCTCGCCCTTGTCGCGACGATCTGGGTCACGCTCGGCGGCCTGGGTTACCGGACCAGGCTGGCCAGGCTCGGTGGCACGCTGCTGCTGGCTGCGGCGCTGTTCTGGACCGAGCCCGTTCAGCGGACACTGTTTCTCGGCCAGGTCGAGCTCGTCCTCATGGCGGTGGTCATGTGGGACCTGTGCCAGCCGGCTGGCCGCAGATGGCAGGGCATCGGCATCGGTGTCGCGGCCGGTATCAAGCTGGTGCCGCTCATCTTCCTTCCTTACCTGCTGCTGACCCGGCGCTACCGGCAGGCCGTCGTGGCGGCTGCTACGTTCGCCGCCACCGTGGTCATCGGGTTCGCCGTGCTGCCGGCCGATTCGCGCGCCTGGTGGCTAGACGGACTGCTATTCCAGAGCAGCCGGACCGGGTTCACCGGCTGGGAAGGCAACCAGTCGCTCCAGGGCATCATCACCCGGCTAGCTGGCAGCATCGCAACGGGTCAGCCGATCTGGATCGCGGTCGGCCTGGTCGCCCTTGCCGCTGGCTTCGCCAGCGCAGCGATCCTTGATCGGGCGGGGCACCGGGTGATAGGCGTCCTGGCGTGCGCGCTGACCGGCCTGCTCGTGTCTCCGATCAGCTGGGACCATCACTGGGTGTGGATCGTGCCCGGGGTGACTGCGCTTGTCTGCTACGGCCTGCGGGCTACCAGCTGGCAGCGCTGGGCCTGGCTGGGCGGCAGCGTCCTCGTCGTCGCGGTGTTCGGTGCCTGGCCAGGCTCCCTGTGGGGCCAGCCGGCCGATCTTGGCGGCTTCTCGGAAGGCCTGATCTGGGCGCCGCCCAACACCAACCCCGGCACCTTCGCCAGGCTCGGTGACCGACCCTCCTACGTCGAGTACCACTGGCACGGCGTCCAGCTCCTGATCGGCAACCTCTACGTGCTGACCGGGCTGGCGGCGCTGGTGGTCGTTACCTTCCTGACGGCACGCCTGATGCTGGTGCGGCGGCGGGAGGCGTCCGCCCGTCGCGCCGGCCTGACCGGCAGCACGGCAGGTGAGGGGCCGACCAGGGTAGCTAATCGCCCGTTAAAGGCTGGGCCGCCGGTCATTTCGTCTCCGAGTGGTGGCCAGGCCGGGATACTGTAGCCCGTGCCAACCCTCATGGAGTCTGGCGGCGGCCGGGCGGAACGTGGAGACCAGTCCCACGACGCGCGGCCGTCCGGACAGACCGCGCTGATTGCGGGCGCTGCCCTGTTCGCGATCACGATGGTGTGCTACGGCACGTTCGTCTTTACCCATCCGACGAACACCTGGCTGGCGCCGGTCGATCTCCATGTTTATCTGCGCGGCGGCCGTTCCGTGTTGCACCACGCAGCCTTGTACGACTGGCCGGGCACGACGATGCAGTTCACCTACCCGCCGGTCGCTGCCCTGTTCTTCGCCGTGCTAGCGGCACTGCCATGGCACCTGGTCCTGGGGCTGTGGACCCTGGCGAGCCTCGTGGCCCTGCTGGCGACCGTCTGGGTGACGCTCGGCGGGCTCGGGTACTCCGGCACGCGCGTCCGGGCTGGTGACGCGCTGCTGTTCACCGCGATGCTGTTCTGGAGCGCGCCCGTTCTGCACGTGGTGTACCTGGGGCAGATCGAGTTGCTGCTGATGGCGCTGGTCATGTGGGATCTGTGCCAGCCTGAGCAGCGCTGGTGGCAGGGCATTGGCGTGGGCCTGGCAGCGGGGATCAAGCTGGTACCGCTGATCTTCATTCCCTATCTGCTACTCACGGGGCGGATCCGGCAGGCCCTGGTGGCCGCCGCCACCTTCGCGGGCACCGTTGTGGCCGGCCTTATCCTGCCTGCCGACTCGCGGACGTGGTGGCTGGACGGACTGTTCATCCAGGGCAGCCGCACTGGTTTCCCCGGCCGGGACATCAATCAGTCGCTGCCCGGCCTCATCACCCGGCTTTCCGGCAGCGTCGCGGCCGGGCGGCCGCTCTGGCTGGTCGTGTCGGTGCTCACCCTGATCGCCGGGGTGGTGTGCGCGGCGCTGCTCCACCGGCTTGGCCATCCGATGGTCGGCATCGTGACCTGCGCGATCACGGGCCTGCTCGTGTCCCCCGTCAGCTGGGACCATCACTGGGTCTGGATCGTGCCAGTCATCGTCGTGCTCGCCTGCTACGGGCTGAGAGCCAGCGGCGGGGCGCGGTACGCGCTGCTGACCAGCGCAGTCCTCATCGCCGGCCTGTTCGCGGCCTGGCCGGGACTGGTCTGGGGCCAGCCGCGGACCGTAGGCGACTTCTTCGAGGGCCTCATCTGGTGGCCGCCGGGCACCACCAACGCCACGTACCTCCGGCTGGGGGATCGCGCGAGTTACGCCGAGTACCACTGGCACGGCTTCCAGCTCCTGGTGGGCAACCTTTATGTGCTGACGGGCATGGCGGTGCTGCTGGTCGCAGCGGGGTTCGCCATACGCAGGCTGGCGGTATTGCGGCGGGACGCGTCGGCCGGGGAAGTCGGCCAGGTCAGCGCCGCGCCTGCGATCAGCGGCTAGCAGCCAGCCAGCTCGAGCCCTGGCGGACCGCGGCTCGAGTCAGGCGCCCGAGGCTGCCCAGGCCAAAGATCGTGCCCTCCCCGTCAGGGCCTGCTGCCCATGTCCGGCCGGCCAGGCAGAGCACCACGAGCACGACCGCGGCGGAAAGCAGCACGATCGGCGCCGCCAGCGTCAGGATGTCGAGGGAGAGCCGGGCCAGCAGGTGCGTCGGCGGCGGTCGCGATCCGCCCGGCATGAGCGCGATGGTGGCTGCCGTCAGTCGCGCCACGACGAGCCAGTCCAGCCAGCAGGCCGGAGTGAGGATCAGCAGGCAGATGATCATCGCCTCGTAGGACGGCAGCTGGTACTGGAAGGTGAAGAGCCAGGCAGTGCTGAGGCCGAGGGCGGCGAATAGGGCAGGCTGCGCTGCCGCCCTGATCGGAAGCCTGGACAGCACGACGATAGCCACGCCGACGCCGATGACGATCGCAATAACGCCAACATTCGCCATGAGGAAGCTGTGGCGGCCGAACAGTAGCTGGTAGAAGTTGTCAGCCGTGGTCCTGTCGCCGCGGTGGATCAAGGGCTTGATGGCGGGCGGCCCGAACCAGGCGTAGCTGGGCAGCACGACACCCAGCATGCCGACGGCCGCGACAACGCAGGCGGCCGGTGAGCGCCGGAGAGCCCAGGCCAGGCCGAGTCCGAACAACGCGAACGTGATCTTGATATCGGACGCGATCCCGATGAGCGCACCGCCCGCCAGGACCCGGCCGATACGCTCGGTTCCTGGCGCCGGCATGGCTGGCCATCCAGTCGCGACCAGCAGGCCGAGCAGACCGGCGGCCGCGGCCAGCACGTCGATGTGGGCGGCCGCGATGAGCTGCCAGATCAGCAGCGGGTTGATGGTCCACAGGAGATGGGCCCGCAGCCGGGCAGCCGGGTCGGAGCGAAGCAGCCGGTCGGCGACGAGAGCCACGATCCCGAATGCGATCGCGTTGCCCAGCTTGAGCCAGAACACGATCCTTGCCGCGGACGTGCCGCCGAGGACGGCGGCAACGTACTGCTCGACGGTGGCTGCAGGGCCGTAGGTGCTCGGATCACGGCCCCACTCCCACGGGATCGACCGTCCGACGGCATCGTGCATGTGCCCGAGGTTCCACGGCACCATCACGTAGGGGCTATGACCGAGCACTGCCATCCGGCCGAACGCCATGTAATCAAGCGAGTCAGTCGACCCGGCAGGTGGCAGGACGGTCAGGACCGCCACGATCACTGCCGCGGCGACGAGCAGGACGTGTATGGGCGGCCGGGCGCCGCGCCTGACGGCGACCAGGGCGGCGGCGAGGCCCAGCCCGCCGGCCAGCGCCGATAGCCACAGCGCAACGGTGGCCGAAGCCAGGGTCAGATGCCAGGTGCTCAGCTCGAACGGGGGCCCGGTCCTGGGCATCGGCAGCGCTGGCCCGGTCCAGGTGGCCCTGCCCAGCGACGTGGCTACTGTAACGCCGAGCGATGAGGCGATGCCCGCGGCGGCGAACCAGCCGAGCCACTGGGTCGCCCTGCGGCGCCCCGGTGCCGCGGATGCGGGCGCCCGCACGGACACGGCGACAGGGGTCGGCCGGGGCCGGGCGACCCCGGAGACGTCAAAGCCCATTCAACGCCCATTCTGCGGTTGTGCAAAGTTGAGTAAAGGCCCTGTAACTCAAGGTTGCGGTAGTTGCCCTCTACCGCAGCGCGACGTTGCCCGTGACCGGGAAAGGCAGCGCTTCCGATGTTCAATTTATCAGCGGTCACGCCGACACTAGGGCGAGGATACACAAGCGTAATCTATTTAACACCCGAGCTTTTCTCCGCTCGCGCCAGACGAGCAGCGTGGCTGCCACGGCACCGGTGGCCAGCGCGGTGAGGTGCCCGACCGGCGCGACCTCCAGCCGGCTGAGGCCCGCGAAGATCTGACCGACGAAGATCAGCAGGAGCAGGTCCGCTGCCGCGGCGGCGCGGGCTAGCGAGCGCCCGTACAGCAGCGCGGTGGCGATCGCCGCCATCACCACGTACGACGGCCCGACGTCGAGCAGGAACCTGTCGGCTGGCGGCAGGCTGCCGTGGGCGACCCGGTAAGCCACGATGCCCTCACTGGCTATCGTGCCGACGACCTGGCCTGCGGCGCAGGTCAGCGCCGTGCGCCAGGAGCCGAGCACGCTGGTCGCGGCGAACATGGCGAGGGCGATAACAACGGGCCAGGCGGGCAGGAAGCTGGTCGGGAAGAACGCCGAGGCGATGAGGCAGCGGGCCGGGTGGTGCTGCAGGTTGTACACGCTGGTGCTGGCCCAGGCGAGCACTGCGGCGCGATCGTGACCGGGGAGCAGGACATAGGTTATCTCGGCCGCGCAGACGCCGGTCAGGTACAGCCACGCGGTGGCGTGCCTGGCGAGAGCGCGTCGCAACGCCGATCCTGATATGCCGGCGCGCATTGCCGGTGCTGTCACGTTGCCGATATCTCAGTGTACAAAAATAAAGGCCTGGCCTCGAGAGGGTCACGAAATTACTTGTGAATAGTAAAGAAACGGTGTGCTGAGGTTGTCGCTCCTTAGGAATTGCCGAGAGGTATCCTCATGGATCCTGGGCGGCCGCTAGCCGTCCGTTCTCCGGTCCACTGGTTGCCCTTCGCTATCCGGCAGCCCTGCTTGACAGCTTCGAATACAAGTTCGATAGTGGTGTAGTGGGGACGGAGATAGCGCAGGTCATCGAGCTGTCTCCGATGCGCCACCGGGACGATGTGCTAGCGGGGGAGGGCCTGCTGCCGGTGCTCCCGGCGCTGCAGGCTCTGTTGCCGGGCGGCGGGCTGCACCGCGGGTCGGTGGTGACGTCGGAGGACTGGGGGCTGCTGTCGCTGGCCCTGTTGGCCGGGGCAGTGGCCGACGGGGCGTGGTGCGCGGTGGTGGGCGTGCCGATGATAGGCATGCGGGCGGCAGCCGAGGCTGGCGTGGACTCGGACCGGGTGCTGCTGGTCGCCGAGCCCGGTCCGCGCTGGCCGCAGGTGGTGGCGTCCCTGCTCGACGGCTTCGACATCGTCCTGCTGCGCCCGCCAGACCAGCCGTCAGCATCGCTCCGGCGCAAGCTGGAGGCGGCAGCGCGAAGGTACGGCAGCGTGCTGGTGGTCGCCGGAGACTGGCCGGGAGCGCAGTCCCGGCTGCTGGTGACGGACGTGGAGTGGACCGGGATAGGCGCCGGGTACGGACGGCTGCGCGCGCGCCGGGCTCACGTCAGCGCGTCCGGCCGCGGTGCGGGCGAGCGCCCCCGGTCGGCCTGGCTGTGGCTGCCGGGCCCGGACGGCGCGATCACGTTGGCGGCTGACCGTGCCGTGGCCGCCGGCCATCCGGCCGGACTCGAGGCCGGACGGCTTGCGAGCAGCGGATGACGCGCCGCGGGCCTGGGGCCGCGCCGCCGCGGGTGCTCGTGCTACGCTGCCCGGACCTGCTGGGCGAGCCGGGACCGGAGTATCAGCAGGATCAGGAAGGCAGTGCCGCGGCCCGGGCCTTCGAGCCGGTCGTCGCCATCGTCGAGAGGTTCTGCCCGCACGTCGAGGTGCTGCGACCGGGGATCTGCGCCATCCCGGCGCGCGGTCCGGCGCGTTATTTCGGTGGTGAGGCGAAGCTGGCCGCCGGTCTGGATGCGGCCATCCGCCAGGGCGGCTTCAGCTGTCAGGTAGGAGTTGCCGACGGCCTGTTCGCCGCCGGGCTGGCGGCCCGCACCGGGCCGGAGGTAGTCCCGCCCGGGCAGACGCCGGAGTTCTTGTCGAGGTTCGGAGTCGGCGTCCTCGGCATGCCCGAGCTGTGCGAGCTGCTGCCCAGGCTGGGCATCGAGACGCTAGGTCAGCTGGCCGAGCTACCACCCGCCGAGGCAGCCAGCCGGTTCGGGCCGCCGGGGAAGCTCGCCTGTCGGCTGGCCCGCGGGCTCGACCCGCGCCCGCTGATCCCGCGTCCGCCGGCGGCTGACCTGTCCGCGGCGATGGAGTTCGACCCGCCCGCTGAGCAGTCGGAGCCGGTGGTCTTCACGGCCAAGACACTGGCCGGCCAGATGCATGACCGGCTAGCGGCTGCCGGGCTCACCTGCGTCCGGGTCCGGGTTGATGTGCGCTGCGCGGACGGGACGGAGATCAGCAGGCTGTGGCGGCATGATGGCCTGTTGTCCGCACTGGCGGTCGCCGAGCGCGTCCGGTGGCAGCTCGACGGCCGGGACAGCCCGGGTGGCATCACTCTGCTGCGCCTGGTGCCTGACCAGCTGGCGCGTGCAACCGGGCGGCAGCTCGCGCTGTGG
>Ga0126371_10001549_pt1 | contig 19507 bp, 11 predicted proteins | sample PanSoiMetaPlot_4_FD_110145 | JGI IMG/M metagenome (GOLD analysis project Ga0126371, IMG submission 110145) | Tropical forest soil microbial communities from Panama - MetaG Plot_4 | ecosystem: Environmental > Terrestrial > Soil > Tropical forest > Bulk soil | place: Panama | collected 2016-02-17 | reverse complement strand
GCTTGAGCGCATCCTTGCGCTTCGTCAGCGTCGCCACGTTGGTGAGGTTGACGCGGCCCGTGCGGGTGCGCAGCGCGGCGACGTCGTTGCCGGTCGCGATGATGCGGATCTGCCCGTCCGCGGCCTTGTCGAGCGCATACGGCACGGCGCTCCAGCCGACGTCGATCTGGCCCGTCATGGTCTGCGTGATGGTCGACGCGAGATTGCCGGTCGAGACCGGCTTCACCTGCAGATGATGCTGCGCGATCAGGGCGAGCAGTCCCGCATGGCTCGACGAGCCGGGCAGCGAGAAGCCGACCGTCTTGCCGTTGAAGTCCGCGACCTTGCGGATCGGCGAGGCCGTCGGCACGAACCAGTACAGGTCGGGCGAGCCGACGATCTCGCTGCCGATGATGCGGATCGGCGCGCCCTTGGCATAAGTGGCGAAGGCCGCATAGGCGCCCGACGCCGTCGCGATGTCGACGCTGCCGGCGATCAGCGCCTGGATCGATTCAGGACCCGCCGCCGTATAGAGAATCTCGAGCTTGAGGCCGTGCCGGGCGAAAATGCCGCTGCGCTCGCCGAGTTCCTCGATCCCGGTGTCCCAGGCGCCGCGCTGCGGCACCGCGAGCTTGAGCACGTCCGCGGCGAATGCGGGCGCGGCGGCGCCGGCGAGCAGCGCGCAGGCCAGCAGCAGCATGGTTAATCGTCGCATGTGGCACCTCCCTCGCTCGATCGACGCCCGCGATCATTGCGAATCAGCGTATCATGTCGCTGCGCGTCCCGTTGCCGCGGAATCCGAGCGCCGTCCGCTACGCCATGTCGCGGATTCCCCAACGGATGCATGGCTGTATTGCATCGCACAATTTTGATATTGCAGCGCGGCGGTTCGGCCATACAATCCGGTCGTATCGATGGAGCGAAGAGTGGCACGATGAGCGTGTCTTGGAATACGAAATACGGGCCCCGCCGCGTGCGGAAGGACCCGCCGACATTGCAGGAGGCGATCACGGCGGCCAAGGGGCTGACCGACAGCCTGCAGCAGCAGGCCGAGATCGCGGCCTCGCTGATGGGCCTGCCGGTCGACCAGGTGAAGCCGGAAGTGCTGAAGACCGCGCACGATCGCGCGCGCCCGACGCGCACGATCGCGAGCGAGCGCGGCGCGCGACGCACCGTGGTGGTCGAGCATCGCACGACGCGGCGCATGCCGCGCAGCACCTGAGGCGCGTCGCCCGCCACCGCCGTTAAGATTTAGAACAGACGCGGAACTCCTGCGCAATCAACGCGTTAGCTGATCGCGACCGCGAAATTTCGAGACCGACTCTTTACGTTTGGGCAGCTATAATCGGCCCCGTGTTTCGCGCGCACCGGCGCGCCGATTTTTTGTCCCAGGAGTAACCCATGGCCCCGCGAGCCAACTGGAAGGGCTATCTGCGCCTCTCCCTCGTCTCGTGTCCGATCGCGCTCTACCCGGCGTCGTCGAGCACCGAGAAGGTGAGCTTCCACCGCATCAACAAGAAGACCGGCAACCGGCTGCGCCAGCAGCTCATCGACGGCGAGAGCGGCGACGTGGTCGAGCGCGAGGACATCGGGCGCGGCTACGAGATCGGCAAGGGCGAGTACCTGATGGTCGAGGACGACGAGCTGGAGAAGATCAAGATCGAGAGCACGCACACGATCGACATCGACAGCTTCGTCCCGCGCGCCGAGATCGACGACCGCTACATGGATAGCCCGTACTACATCGCGCCGACCGACAAGGTCGGCCAGGAGGCCTTCGCGGTGATCCGCGACACCATCCGGGCGAAGAAGATGGTGGCGCTCGGCCGCGTGGTGATCAGCCGGCGCGAGCGCGTCGTCATGCTGGAAGCGTTCGAGAACGGCCTGCTCGGCACCACGCTGCACTACGCCTACGAGGTGCGCGAGGCGAAGCCCTATTTCGAGGAGATTCCCGAGCTCAAGCTGCCGAAGGAGATGACCGAGCTGGCGGCGCACATCGTCGACAGCAAGGCCGGCCACTTCGATCCGACGAAGTTCGAGGATCACTACGAGAATGCGCTGGTCGAGATGCTGCGCGCGAAGCAGGCCGGCCGCGCCCCGCAGGAGCCGAAGGAAGAGAAGACGCCGGCGCGGGTCGTCAACCTGATGGACGCGCTGCGCGCGAGCATCGGCGCCGACACCAAGAAGAAGCCCGCGGCGGCGAGCACGAAGAGCCGCGCGGCCGCGGGAAAAAGGAAGACGGGACGCTGACCCAGGCCGAACCGGATCGCGGAACGCTGCAAGGCACGGTCGCCTTCACGGGGCGGCTCGCCTCGATGAAGCGGGCCGAGGCTTTTGCGCTGGTGCGCAAGCAGGGCGGCACGCCGCGCGAGGGCGTCACCAGGAAGACGGACATCCTGATCGTGGGCGAGCTCGGCTGGCCGCTGGTCGACGATGGCCGGCCGTCGAACAGCCTCGCACAGGCGAAGAGCTACGGCGTGCCGGTCGCGAGCGAGCGGCGCTTCCTCGAATGGCTCGGCAAGCGCGCGCCGGAGGACCAGACCAAGACCTACACGGCCGAGCAGCTGTCCAGTCTCGCGAAGGTGCCGGCCGCGATCCTCGACCAGCTCGCGATGTTCGGGCTGATCGAGCCGAAGGACGCCCGCTACGGCTTTCGCGACCTCGCGGCGGCGCGCCAGATCGCGGCCCTCCTCGCCTCCGGCGTCGCGCTTTCCGCGATCACCAAAAGCCTGCACGAGATCCGCAAGTGGCTGCCAGACGCGCAGCTCTCCAACCTGCGCCTCTTTCCCGAAAGCGCCGACCGTCTGCTGATCGAGCAGATGCAGGGCCGCACGGAAAAGTCCGGACAGTTCGTGCTGCCGGTCGAGCCGAGCGACGACGATGCGGACGCGCTGTTCGCCGCCGCCCAGGCCGCCGAGGAGGCCGGCGACGCGGAGAATGCCGAGCGGCTCTACGGACGGCTGATCAAGATCGATGCGGCGGACGCCGCCGCGCGGTTCAACCTCGCCAACCTGCTGCGGGCCGCCGGCCGCGCTGTCGAGGCCGAGGCCATGTATCGCGACGCGGCCAAGGCCGACGCGGGTTTTGCGCCCGCCTGGTACAACCTCGCCGATGCGCTCGACGACCGCGGCCGCACCACCGAGGCGATCGCGGCGCTCGAAAGCGCGCTGAAGGCCGATCCAGATTATGCCGACGCGGTGTTCAACCTCGCGCTGATGCTGCAAAAACTCGATCGCCACGCCGAGGCCGCCGTGCAGTGGCGGCGCTATCTCAAGCTCGACGCGGACTCGCCGTGGTCGGCGCGGGCGCGGCGGGCGCTGAAGTTTTGCGAGATTCAGGTTGCCGAGGAGAAGCGGCAGACGTCGTGACCCCATCGGGAGCCATGTCGTGAAACGCCCGAAGGTGGAGCTCGGCCGCGGGCCCAAGCGGGCGCTCGAGGCCTATGCGCAGAAGCGCGACTTCGCGCGTACGCCGGAGCCGACGCCCCAGGTCAAACCGAAACGCAATCGCGCCGGCAAAGGCGCCGCCGCCGGGCTCGCCTTCGTGGTGCAGCGGCACGCGGCGCGGCGGCTGCACTTCGACCTGCGGCTCGAGCTCGACGGCGTGCTCAAGAGCTGGGCGGTCACGCGCGGCCCGAGCCTCGTCGCCGGCGACAAACGTCTCGCGGTGCACACCGAGGACCATCCGCTCGAATATCTCGACTTCGAGGGCAACATCCCGAAGGGCGAGTACGGCGGCGGCACCATGATCGTGTGGGACCGCGGCACCTGGACGCCTGAAGGCGACCCGCACTTCGGCATCGACAAGGGCCATCTCGCCTTCACGCTCGACGGCCACCGGCTCAAGGGAAAATGGCATCTGGTGCGCCTGCGGCGCAAGCCGGGCGAGAAGACCGAGCCGTGGCTGCTGATCAAGTCGGACGACGCGTTTGCGCGCGCGCCGGGCGCCCCCGAGATCACCGACGAGGCGACCTCGTATCTCTCGGGGCGCACCTCGGACGAGATCGCGGCGGAAGGCGCGCTGCGCGAGGACCATGCGGCGCGCACGAGCGCGAAGCGCGCGCGCAAGGCCGCGCTGCCGGACATCGGCAGGATCGCGGGCGCCCGCAAGAAGCTGCTGCCGACCTTCGTCGAGCCGTGCCAGGCGTCGCCGTGCGACAAGCCGCCGAGCGGACCGAAATGGGTGCACGAGATCAAGTACGACGGCTATCGCATCCAGGCGCGCATCGACGGCGGCACGGTCAAGCTTCTCACGCGCAAGGGCCTCGACTGGACCGACCGCTTCGGCGCGATCGCCGAGGCGCTGCAGGCGCTGCATCTCGGCTCGGCGCTGCTCGACGGCGAGATCGTGGTCGAGACGGAAAACGGTGTCGCGACCTTCAACGGCCTGCAGGCCGACCTCTCGTCGGGCCGCCAGGATCGCATGCGCTATCATGTCTTCGATCTCATCTACTGCGACGGCTACGATCTCACCCGCGCGACGCTCGTCGAGCGCAAGAGCCTGCTGGCGCAGGTATTGGCAAATTTGCCCGGCGGCTCGCCGATCCACTTCAGCGAGCACCTCGATACGGACGGCCCGACCATGTTCGAGCACGCCGGCCGGCTCGGGCTCGAAGGCATCGTGTCGAAGCGCCGCGACCTGCCCTATCGCTCCGGCCGCAGCGAGGACTGGCTCAAGAGCAAGTGCGTCGAGCGGCAGGAGCTCGTCGTCCTCGGTTACAGCCCGTCGAGCGTCGCGGCCGGCGCGGTCGGCGCGCTGCTGCTCGGCTACTACGAGGGCGGCAAGCTCATGTATGCGGGGCGCGTCGGCACCGGCTGGTCGGGCGCGGAGGCGCAAAAGCTCAAGCAAAGGCTGGAGACGATCGCCGGCGCCAGGCCGGCCTTCGCCAAGCCGCTGCCGGCGGGCGCCGACAAGGGCGTGCGCTGGGCGGCGCCGCAGCTCATTGCCGAGGTGCAGCACCGCGGCTGGACGCATGATCGCCTGATCCGGCAGTCGTCGTTCAAGGGATTGCGCGAGGATAAGACCGCCGACGAGGTGGTGCTGGAGGCGAAGCCCCCCGCCGCGAAGGAAGGGAAGACCGGCCGCACAGGCGCCGAGGCCGCGCAGATCGCCGGCGTGCGGCTCACCCATCCCGACCGGCTGTTGTGGGACGAGGGCGTGAGCAAGCAGGCCCTCGCCGAGTTCTACGCCGAGATCGCCGACCACATCCTTCCGCATATCACGGGGCGCGTGCTCAGCGTCGTGCGCGCGCCCTCGGGCGCGCAGGCGAAGAGCTTCTTTGCCAAGCATCGCTGGGCCGGGCTCGCGCATGTGCGCGAGGTCGAGGTGGGCGAGAAGGAACCGATGATCGCGATCGACGATCTCGCGGGGCTGATCGGGCTCGTGCAGGGCGGCACTGTCGAGATCCATCCGTGGGGCTCACGCGATGACGACCTCGATCGGCCGGACCGGCTGATCTTCGACCTCGATCCCGGCGAGGATATACGCTGGCGCGACGTGATCGCGGCCGCGCAGGCGCTACGCCGCGAGCTCGAGGCGATCGGGCTCGAAAGCTTCGTCAAGACCTCGGGCGGCAAGGGCCTGCACGTGGTCGTGCCGGTCGAGCCGCGGTTCGACTGGGACGCCGCCAAGGCGTTCACGCAATCGGTCGCCGAGAAGATGAGCCGCGACCATCGCGACCGCTACGTCGCGACCATGTCGAAGCGGGCGCGGCGCGGCCGCATCTTCATCGACTATTTCCGCAACGGCCGCGGCGCGACCGCGGTCGCGGCCTACTCGACCCGGGCGCGCCCGCGCGCGCCGGTATCGACGCCGATTGCCTGGGAGGAATTGTCCGAAGGACTGCGGCCGGACCATTTCACGGTCGACAACCTGCGCGAACGGCTGGATTTTTTGCGGCACGATCCGTGGGAGCGATTCTTCAAGTCAAGGCAGAGGATCAAGACGTGAAAGCGACTGTGGCCCTGCGTGTTTTCATCCTGGTGGATCAAATGGTCCGTCACGCAGAGGCCATGCGCGCGGCCCATGTGTCACTGAGTCACAAAAAAGTTCACCATACTGCAACGTACGATCCGGCCTGGCAGTTATTCTGAGCTTGCTCCGTATGCAGTTGAGATCATTGCCGCACCCATCTGTCCGCGCGCGCAAATTTGCTTGGGCAGCCTGACACTGACGCAGATACGGCCCTCCAACGATCCTGTATTCTTTGTTCTCGCAGTCGCAATTCGGCCATCCAGACGCTTCTCGACGATCCGAACGGGAGAGATACAGTCCAGCCGCAATCGCCAGGAGTACCAGACCAACGAGAAGCGCGATTCCACGGGGGCTCATAGGCACATTCACGACTCTCCGCCGTCGAGGGCCCGGTCGGAGGGGAGGAGGCTTAGGACGAGGTTTGTCACCCTTTTGGACGCTTTCCACTATCGCCTTTGCCGCTTTGACAACCTCAGGAGGCAGGCTGGGTTCGAGAAACTGCAATATCTCCATGACTTGCGAAGATTTGTCCGGAAACGCCGCCGAGAAATAGCGAATGACTTTGATTATTTCGTCCGCTCGACCTTTGCTGACGAGCTCGGCAATCAGTCTGCGAAGTGCGTCGGTATCCCCACCCTGAGATGCGCGTTGCATGAGTTCATCGATGACCCCATCCATATGCGACTCCCCCTGATTGTCGAGTTCGCGTGAGATTCGGGATTCCGCGCACTAATGCTGCGCTCAAGGCTGACCTTGGCGCGGTTTGGCGTCTCCCGTAGGTCCGTTGCGGATCGCAGCGATCGCGCTAATGATAACCGCGCCCGCACGGACCAACAACGACCTGCTGGCGAGTGTAATCGACGCCCAACTTTGATCCTCGATCAACGCCCAATTTCGTGCCCCTTGAGCATGTCGTCAGCAAAGGCCGAATGCATCTCGATCATGGACGGCGCCATCCGCGTGTCCGGCCTGCTGCAGGCGCCGGCACACGCGCGCGCGTGCTACGTGCTGGCCCATGGCGCCGGCGCCGGCATGGCGCATCCGTTCATGGCGGCCGTCGCCGCCGGGCTCGCCGAACGCGGCATCGCGACCTTTCGCTACCAATTCCCCTACATGGAGCAGGGCGGCAAACGGCCCGATCCGCCGAAGGTCGCGCAAGCCGCGGTGCGCGCCGCGGTCACGCAGGCCGCGCGCGCATTGCCACAGCTGCCGCTGTTCGCCGGCGGCAAATCGTTCGGCGGGCGCATGACCTCGCAGGCGCAGGCGGCGGCGCCGCTCGCCGGCGTGCGCGGCCTGATCTTCCTCGGCTTTCCGCTGCACCCGGCCGGGAAACCGTCGCACGCGCGCGGCGAGCATCTGTCCGCCGTCGACATTCCGATGCTCTTTTTGCAGGGCACGCGCGACGCGCTGGCGGCGCTCGGCGAGCTCGAGCCGCTGGTCCGCGGGCTCGGGCGCCGCGCGACGCTACGGCTCTACGACGGCGCCGACCATTCCTTCCATGTCCCGGCGCGCTCCGGCCGCACCGACGCGCAGGTGCGCGGCGAGATGCTCGACGCGCTTGCCGCCTGGATCGATGAGGTTGCAGCGCAGCGCTGACGATTGCGCGTTCCACAACCACGCGGTGCAAGCCGTCACGGATTTGCAGCCCGTGAAAGGATACGAAGTAACATTAATCCTTCGCCGATGGCGCTCGGATAACCGAAGTAGTGGCGGGATACGCACGCGCGCGATACCGTCCCGGCGCGGATTCGGCCGCCGGCCGGACGCATTTTGCCCACGGGAGAAATTGCACCATGAAAGTCACTATCGCGGCTCTGCTGGTCGCCGCGCCCCTGCTCGCCAGCACCGCCGCCATCGCGCAGACGATGAACGCCGACGACGTCAAGTGGATCAACCAGTGCATCAACGACAACAAGGGTGAGAAGGGCGCCACCCCGGAGATCATCCGCAAGTACTGCATGTGCATGAACGAGAAGATGTCGAACAACGAGACGCAGTCGATCACCCAGTGGGAGAAGAGCCATCCAGCCGAGCGAGCGGCGTGCGACAAGGAGTCGGGCTGGAAGTAGCCGCGTGCAGCGCGATGAGCATGTCGGCGTCGCGACGACGCCACATGCAGTGAATTTATTGTGTTGAGAAGCCGCGGGCCGACACTTTTCTGTTGCTACTGACTGCCCGCCGCCGCATGAAGGAATCTGCGGAGGGAGGGAACCGGCCCACGAGTCGGCACAACGTCCGCCAGGCCGTCCGGCCGATCTGATCCCGGACGGCCTGTTCCGCCCTCGTGCTCCGCTCACAGCAATCAGCTCGCCACGGTCGGCGCTCAGCCGGTCGACGCCCGGTCAGCCGCGCTGTTTCGCGCCTGCAGCATGGCGAGCGGAATCGGATCGAACAGGCTCGCGAGCGATACCCGGTCGACTCTCGGCCCGGGCGCATCGCCGCCGCCCGGCGCGAACGCGCCAAGCTCTACCTCGCCTTGCCAGGCTTGCGGTTGCGGCCATTGCCGTCCGGCGTCCGTGAGCGCCGCAAAGTGGCGGCCGACCACCACGATGACGGCCGCCTCGCGGTGGCAGCGCGCGAACGCGATGACATGGTCGCGATGCTCCCCCGCGACCGCCAGCGGCCGGTAGTCGCCGCGCGCAAAAACCTCGGCGAGCGAGCGGCGAAAGGCCAGCAGGCGCTGCGTCAGCGCGAGCTTGATGCGGCCGTCCGGCCACGTCTCGGCGAGCGCGCGCATCCCCCGGCCCGACAGCTCCGCCAGGGCATTCGCGCGCGCGGAAAAATCCACCGGGCGGCGGTTGTCGGGATCGACCAGCGAGAGGTCCCAGAATTCGGTCCCCTGGTAGAAGTCGGCGACACCCGGCATCGCGACCTTGAGCGCGAGCTGCGAGAGGGAGTTGAGCGCGCCGATCAGTGCGGCGCGCCGCGCCATCGCGTCGAAGCTGCGAACGAAGGCCGGGTCGCCGAGAATGCCGGCAATGAAGCCCAGGAGGCCGTTTTCATAGAATTCGTCCGGATCGAGCCAGCTCGTCTCCTCCTTGCCCTCGCGCGCCGCCTTGCGTGCATAGGCCTGGAAGCGCTCGACGCCGAGACCGTCGCCATCGAGCGGCCAGGCGCCGATCAGCGCCTGGTAGATCATGTATTCGTGTGCGGCCGACGGCGCCCGCCGCCCGTCCGCCTGCTGCACGTGGCGCGCATTGGCGGCGCGCCACTCGCCGACCGCCGCCGCCCAGTCGCCGGGAATCTCGGCGAGCGCGAGGATGCGGGTGCGCGCATCCTCGCCGCGCTTGGTGTCATGGGTCGCGGTCGCGCTGAGACCGGCGGAAGAGCCCGCGGCGCGCGCCTGCATCGCGCGGTGGAATTCATCGATCGCAAGGCCGGGCGCGGCCGGATTGCCGCCGACCTCGTTGAGCGCGATGAGCCGATGGAAGCGATAGAAGGCGGTGTCCTCGAGCGACTTCGCCATCACGGGCCCGGTGAGCTGTTGCAGCTTGCGCACGAAGCGGCGGGCCCGCGCCCGGCTGAAGCCGGCCTGACCGGGCGCGATGAGATCGAGCGTGAGCAGATTGCGCAACAGGTCGAAGATCGGCGCATCGGCACGTGGCCCGCCCGCCCGCGCCGCCGCAACCGCGCGCTCGATCACGGCGCGGTCCGCCTCGCTGGCGCCGTCCGCCGTGACATAGGTCCGGTAGACCGGAAAATGGACGACGCACGCCGCGAGCGCCGCGCGCAGGCGGTCCGGCGCAAAATCGCGCGTGACCGGATGGCCGGCGGCGATCCGCGCCAGCAGGCGGGCGAGCGTCTCGAACTCGGCCGCGAGCAGCTTCTCCAGCACCTCGCGCTTTGCGGCGGCGAGCAGGTCGGAGAATGAACGCGCATCGCGGCTGACCTCGCGCCAGAGCTGATCGAGCGCCGGCAGACCGCGCGAGTCGAGCAGCACCTGCGCGATGACGTTGAGCCACTCGTAGCCGGTGGTGCCGGCGACGCCGGGAAGCCGCGGCAGTGCCTCGCCCTCGCCGAGAATTTTTTCCACCAGGATCGGAAAGGGCTGATCGGATTGCGGACGTAGCCCTGTGATCGTGTCGCGCAGACGCGTGCAGTAGCCGGCGGGATCCGCGAGCCCGTCGATGTGATCGAGCCGCAGGCCGTCGATCGCGCCCTCGGCGATCAGCGGCCCGATACGGGCGTGCACGGCCGCGAATGTTGCCGCGTCCTCGACGCGCAGGCCGGCGAGCGAACTGATGTCGAAGAAGCGCCGATAGTTGATCTCACGACTCGCGAGCCGCCAGTGGGCGACGCGGAAGTGCTGGCGCTCGAGCAGGAGATGCAGCGCATGCAGGCCGCCCGCGGCGTGCGGCGCGTAGGCGGGCAGCCCGGCCGCGATGACCTCGCCGCCCCCCGCGACCGCGGCGAGCGCCGTCTTGAAGGCCCCCGCCTCCGCGCGGGTCGGGTGGCCGAACGCGCCCTGCGCATCGGCGAGCGCCCGGAGTGCGCGGCCGGCCTCGCTGTCGCTCGCGCCGGCATGGCGCACGGCGGCGCGCAGGATGCCGCGATAGTCATGCGGCGCGATCGGCAGGCGATGCTCGAAATACCAGGCCGAGAAACTCCCCTCGCCTGCGTCGTAGCGCAGCGCGATCTCGCCGGCCGCCAGCGCCTCGCCGTAAGGCCGTCCGAGGATCGGAACGAGGATTCCGGGCCGCGGGCGGAACGGCAGGCCGCGCCAGTCGATGTCGAAGGCGCCGGCGTGCGGCGAGGCCGGTCCCCATTCCAGCACGTCGAGCCACCACGGATTGTCGGCACCGAGGACACCCATGTGGTTCGGCACGAAATCGACGATCAGCCCGAGGCCGGCGGCGCGGAGCGCAGCGGTAAGCTCGGCAAAACCGTCGTCGCCGCCGAGCCCCGCATTGAGGCGGGTCGGATCGACCATGTCGTAGCCGTGCGTGCTGCCGGCGCGCGCCTGCAGGATCGGCGACGCATAGACGTGACTGATGCCGAGCGCCGCGAGATAAGGGGCGACCTGCGCCGCCGCGCGAAAGCCGAACGTGCCGGTGAGCTGCAGCCGATAGGTCGCGATCGGCGCGGCCGCCATCACGTAATGCTCCAGAACACCGACCACGGCGGGAGATTTGCGCCCGGCTCGCCGCCCCAGATCGGCGCGCCGTTCTTCCAGTCGGCGGGGCGAGGCTTCGCCTCGCCAGACAGGTTGGCGAGAAGACGCAGGCGCGCCTGCGGATGCGTCCACTCGGCGCGCAGCAGCGCGGCGCGCGCCCGCGTCGCATGCGGATCGAAGCGCAGCGCCGCGAGCAGCGGGACGACCTTCTCGCGCCGCACGCGCAGCAGGTCGCGCACGAGCGCGAGACGCTTTCTTGCCGACTCGCCCTGCGGCTCGCGCCAGTCGAGGGCGGCGGCGCGGAAGGTCGCGGGATCGAGCGGATCCGGAATGGCATCGCCGTAGCGCGCATAAGCGTCCTTGAACTCGGCGCGCCGGCCCTTGCGCACCGCCTCCGCCAGCCCGCCGTGGAAATCGCAGAAGAACGGAAACGGCGTTCTTGCGCCCCACTCTTCGCCCATGAACAGCATCGGCGGCATGGGCGCGAGCAGCGTCACGGCGAGCGCGGCCTCGATCGCGGGCGCCGCGGCGAGCGCATCGATGCGATCGCCGAGCGCGCGGTTGCCGACCTGGTCGTGGTTCTGCAGGAAATTGATGAAGGCGATGGGCGAAAGCTCGCCGCTGCGCTCCCCGCGCTTGCGGCCGCCGCGATATGGGGAGCGTTCGCCCTGGTAGTCGAAGCCCGCGCCGAACACGCGGGCGATGCGCCCGAGCGGCGTCGCGGCGTGGTCCGAATAGTAGCCGTGCGTTTCGCCGGTGAGCACCACGTGCCAGGCGTGATGGTAGTCGTCGTTCCACTGGGCGCGGAATTTTCCCGCCGGCTGCGACGTGAGCGCGTCGAGCAGAGAGGCGGAATTGTCGTCGTTCTCGACCACCAGATGGATCATGCGGCCGGTGCGGGCCGCGAGCGCGCCGGCCGCGCCGGAGAGCTCGGCGAGCACGCTCGGCTCGCCGCGCTCGACGATCGCCTGAATGGCGTCGAGGCGCAGGCCGTCGAAGCGATAGCGGTCGAGCCAGTGCAGCGCGTTCTCGATCGCGAAGGCGCGCACCTGCGGCACGCGGTAGTCGATCGCCTGACCCCAAGGCGTCGAGCCCTTCTCGAAGAAGGCGGGCGCGTAGCGGCCGAGATAATTCCCCTCCGGCCCGAAGTGATTGTAGACGACGTCGAGAAGCACCATGAGCCCGCGCGCATGGGCGGCGTCGATCAGCGCGCGCAGATCGTCGGGGCGACCGTAGGCGCTGTCGGGCGCATAGAGCAGCACGCCGTCATAGCCCCAGTTGCGGCGGCCGGCGAAATCGGCGACCGGCATCAGCTCGATCGCCGTGAAGCCGGCGTCGACCACGTGATCGAGCCTGTCGATCGCGGCGCGAAAGGTGCCCTCGGGCGTGAAGGTGCCGACGTGAAGCTCGAGGATGACGGCCTCTTGCCACGGACGGCCGCGCCAGTCGGCCGTGTGCCACTGGTAGGCCGCGTGATCGACGACCTCGCTCGGGCCCGTCACGTCGTCGGGCTGGAACGCGGAAGCCGGATCCGCAACCTCGAGCTCGCCGTCGATGCGGAATTTGTAGCGTGTGCCGGCGCGCGCATCCGCGACCTCGAGCGTATGCCAGCCGTCCGGCCGCGGCTGCATGCGTGCGGCGCGATCGCCGACGAGCTCGACCGATTTCGCCGCCGGCGCCCACAGCCGAAAGGTCGTTCCGGCGGCCGTGAGCGCAGGCCCGAACCCGAAGCCGCTCATGCGGCCCCCGCGTACACCAGCACCGAGCGCGGCGGCGCCTTGGCGTCCGTGCCGGACGGATGGGTTTCGGTCTCGCCTCCGGACGCGATCGTGGTGTTGAGCAGCAGCGTCCAGCGCGCATATTGCGGCAGCTTCGGCAGCGTGTAGACGATCGGCTCGGGCGCGGCGTTGAGCACGACGTAGACGGGCTCGCCGCCGGGCTCCTCCTCGCCGAGCACATAGGCGAGGAAGCGCCCTTCCGGAAACTGCCAGTCCTTCTCGACCATCTCGGTCGCCTTGGGCGTCAGCCACAGCACGCCATAGGTGCCGTCGGGGCGGCGGCCCTCGGTCCAGCGCCGCGTGCGGATCTGCGGGAAGCGGCGGCGGATCGTCGTCACGCGGGCGATGAACCCGCTCATGTCGTCGTCCGCATGGCCGAGCGCCGACCAGTCGGTCCAGCCGATCGCGTTGTCCTGGCAGTAGGCGTTGTTGTTGCCGCCCTGACTGTTGCCGACCTCGTCGCCGGCGAGGATGAGCGGCACGCCCTGGGCCAGCATCAGGCTGGCGAGCTGGTTGCGGCGCAGCTGCCGGCGCAGCGCGAGGACCTTGGCGTCGGTGGTCGGCCCCTCGACGCCGCAATTGGTGCTGTTGTTGTCGTCGGAGCCGTCGCGGTTCTGCTCGCCGTTCGCCTCGTTGTGCTTGGCCGTATAGCTGACGAGATCCGCGAGCGTGAAACCGTCATGCACGGTGACGTGGTTGATGCTCGCCTGCGGCGCGCGGCCGTCGCGGTTGAACAGATCGGACGACGCCGTCATGCGGCCGCCGACGTCGCCGATGATGCTGCCGACGCCAGCCCAATAGCGCCGCAGCGTGCCGCGATAGCGGTCGTTCCACTCCGACCAGCCCGGGGGAAAGTTGCCGACCTGATAGCCCTCCGAACCGACGTCCCACGGCTCGGCGATGAGCTTGACGCCGGCGAGCACCGGATCCTGGCGGATCGCGGCGAAGAACGGCGCGCCGCGGTCGAAGCCGTTGCCGTGGCGGCCGAGCGTGCTGGCGAGATCGAAGCGGAAGCCGTCGACGTGAAAGGCCTGCACCCAGTAGCGCAGCGAGTCCATCACCAGCTGCAGCACGCGCGGATGCACGAGGTCGAGCGAGTTGCCGGTGCCGGTGACGTCGTCGTAGTAGCGCGGCTCGTCGGGCTTGAGGCGGTAGTAGGTCGTATTGTCGATGCCGCGGAACGACAGCGTCGGCCCGAGATGGTTGCCCTCGGCGGTATGGTTGTAGACCACGTCGAGGATGACCTCGATGCCGGCGTCGTGCAGCCGCGCGACCGTCGCGCGGAAATCGGCGAGCGCATTGTCGGTCGCATAGCGCGGCTCCGGGCTGAAGAAGCCGAGCGTGTTGTAGCCCCAGTAGTTGGAGAGGCCGCGCTCGGTCAGATGGCGGTCGTCGACGAAGGCGTGGATCGGCAGGAGCTCGATCGAGGTGACGCCGAGCCGCTTGAGATGATCGATCACGGGGCGTGCGCTGAGGCCGCTATAGGTGCCGCGCCACTCGGGCGGGACGTCCTCGCGTTGCCTGGTGAGGCCCTTGACGTGCGCCTCGTAGATGATGGTGTCCTGCCACGGGATGCGCGGCCCCTCCTCGCGCCGTGTCGCGGCGGCCTCGTCGACGACGACCGCCTTGGGCATGCCGCGCGCATTGTCGCGGCGATCGAACGAGAGATCGGCGCGCGCATGGCCGGTGCGGTAGCCGAAATGCGCATCGCTCCACACCAGGCGGCCGGCCAGCGCTTTCGCGTACGGATCGAGCAGCAGTTTGTTCGGATTGAAACGGAAGCCGCGCTCGGGCTCGTAGGCGCCGTGCACGCGATAGCCGTAGAGCTGGCCCGGCGTCACGTCGCGGAAATACCCGTGCCAGACGTCCTCGGTGCGCTCGGGCAGCGCGACCCGTTGGGTCTCGCGCTTGCCGGCGCGATCGAACAGGCACAGCTCGACCTTCTGGGCATTGGCGGAAAACAGCGCGAAATTGGTGCCGCGCCCGTCCCAGGTGGACCCGAGCGGATGCGGATTGCCGGCCGAAATTCCCGAACTAGCTCTCTGGAACCAGAAAAATTGCCGCGAGAGGAGGGACGACAAGGCTCACCTCTGGAACTGGATGGTCATTCAACGTGTTTACTTCTCCCGCGTTCCCCGCGTTGCTGCCGCCATAGGCGGCCGCATCGGTATTGAGCACCTCCCGCCAGCGCCCGACGAACGGTACCCGCACACGGTAGTCGCGGTAGACCTGCGGCGTGAAGTTCACCAGCACCAGGCAGCGCTCGCGCGGCTCGCGGCCCTTGCGCATCCAGGCGAAGACGCCGCGGTCGGCGTCGTGCATGACCAGCCACTCGAAGCCTGCTCCCTCGCTGTCGAGCTCGTGCAGCGCGGGCAGCTCGCGATAGAGCCGGTTGAGATCGCGGATGAGCGCCTGCACGCCGGCGTGACGCGGGCTCGCCAGCAGGTGCCAGTCGAGCGAATGCTCGTGCGACCACTCCTGCTCCTGCGCGAACTCGCTGCCCATGAACAGGAGCTTCTTGCCGGGATGGCCGAACATGAAGCCGTAATAGGCGCGCAGGTTGGCGAAGCGCTGCCAGTCGTCGCCCGGCATGCGCCCGAGGATCGAGCGCTTCCCGTGCACGACCTCGTCGTGCGAGAGCGGCAGCACGAAGTTCTCCGAGAAGGCATAATGCAGGCCGAACAGGATGTCGCCGTGATGATACCGGCGGTAGATCGGATCCTTGGAGATGTAGTTGAGCGTATCGTGCATCCAGCCCATGTTCCACTTGTAGCCGAAGCCGAGCCCGCCCCAGTCGACCGGCCGCGATACCATGGGCCATGCGGTCGACTCCTCGGCGACCGTCGTCGCCTGCGCGAAATGCCCGAATACCTCCGCATTGAGCCGGCGCAGGAAGGCGATCGCGTCGATGTTCTCGCGGCCGCCGTATTTGTTGGGAATCCAGCCACCCTCCTGGCGGCTGTAGTCGAGGTAGAGCATCGAGGCGACCGCGTCGACGCGCAGGCCATCGACGCCGTAGCGGTCGAGCCAGAACAGTCCGTTGGCGAGCAGGAAATTGGCGATCTCGGTGCGGCCGAAATTGTAGATCAGCGTGTCCCAGTCGAGATGGCGACCCTGGCGCGGATCGGCGTGCTCGTAGAGCGCGGTGCCGTTGAAGCGGCCGAGCCCGTGCGGATCGTCGGGAAAATGTCCCGGCACCCAGTCGAGAATGACGGCGAGGCCGGCGCGATGGCAGGCGTCGATCAGCGCGGCAAAATCGGCGGGCGAGCCGAACCGGCTGGTCGGCGCATAGAGGCCGGTCGGCTGATAGCCCCACGAGCCGTCGAACGGATGCTCGCTGACCGGCAGGAACTCCAAATGCGTGAAGCCGAGGTCGCGCGCATAGGCGGGCAGCGTCTCGGCAAGCTCCTGATAGCTGAGCCAGCGGTCGCCCTCCTCGGGCCGCCGCCGCCACGAGCCGAGATGCACCTCGTAGATCGAGATCGGCTTGTCGAGCGCGTTGGCATTCGCCGGCGCCGGCGCCGGACGCGGCAGGGTCGCGGGATCGACGATGATGGAGGCGGTCTTCGGGCGCAGCTCGGCCGCAAAGGCCACCGGATCGGACTTGAGCGGCAGCAGCGCTCCGTCGGCGGTGACGATCTCGTACTTGTAGTGGTCGCCCGCCTGCGCGCCCGGAATGAAGATCTCCCAGAAGCCGTTGCCGCGCACCCGCATGGCATGGCGCCGGCCGTCCCAGAAATTGAAGTCGCCGACCACGCTGACGCGGCGCGCGCCCGGCGCGAACACCGCGAAGGCGGTCCCCGGCACGCCGTCCATCTCCATCGGATGCGCGCCGAGCTTGTCGTAGAGGTGCAGATGCGTGCCCTCGGCGAGGAGATAGAGGTCGACGTCGGAGAGCACGGGCGGGAAACGGTACGGGTCTTCCATCTCGACGACCCGGTCGCCGAAGCGCGCGCGCAGCCGGTAGCGCGGCTTCTCGCACTTCAGCTTCCCGGCAAAGAGGCCGGCGTCGTGGATGCGCGGCAGCGTCGTCGCCCGGCCCTTCTCGTCGATCGCCGCGACCTCGGACGCGTCGGGCAGGAATGCGCGGACGACCGGCGTGCCGCCGTCGGGATGCCAGCCGAGATAGTGGAACGGATCGGGATGGCGGCCTTCGATCACCGCATACGCTTCCGGTGAAAGCGCGCTCATGCGGGCACCTCTTCTTGACGTGCCGCAAGGATGCGCACGATGCCGGCCAGCGGCACGCGCAGCCATTGCGGCCGATGCGACAGCTCGTATTCGATCTCGTAGAACGCCTTCTCGATCAGGAACAGGTCGAGCAGCCGGTCGGAATCCTCCGGGGCCTGCGGCCACAGGCGCGCATCCGTCATCGCCTCGCGATAGGCGCGCACGAAGGTCGCGGCCGACACGTCGCGCCAGATCGCGAGCGCGCGGGCAAGCTTGTCGTATTCCTCGGGCGTGCTCTTGGGCGCGCGCTCCAGCGCCGCCGTGGTCGAATAGTCGATGGAGCGGAGGAGGCCCGCCACGTCGCGCGCGGCCGGCGCCTTGGCGCGGCGGTCCGCGATGGTGCGGGTGGGCTCGCCCTCGAAATCGATGATGAAGACATCGTCCTTGGCGATCAGCACCTGGCCGAGATGGAAGTCGCCGTGGGTCCTGATCTTGCGCGCCGCGAGGCGATCGGGGACGAGCCCGCGCAGCGTCTCTTCCAGATTCCGGGTCGCCTCGATGAGCTGCTCGGCCATGGCGCGATCCGGCTCCGCCAAAGCCGCGCGCTGCGCCGCCAGGCGCTCGCGCACACGCGTGCCGCGTGCCACGATGCCGGCGATCCATTTCGACAGATCGCGCTCGGTGATCGGATCGGGGCGAAACTCCGCGATGTCGTCGCGGCTCGCGAGCGCGATCTGCATCTGCGCGAGACGAATCCCGATCTGCGCGATCAGCCGCTGATAGGCGCCGAGCTCGCTGCTCTCGCCGGCGTCGTCGGTCCCGACCAGGCGCTGCTCTTCCACGAAGCGCTCGAGAGCCGCGCTCGTGACCGTCCAGGCCTCGCCCTGGTTGCCGATGAACTCGTGCACCACCGCGAGCGAGTTGCGGGCATCGCCTTCGAAGAGCTCGACCGTGCCGAGCAGCGCGGGCGAATTGGCGAAACGCACGACATCGGTGAGGAAGCGCCCGACCTCGATCTCGGGATTGATCCCGGGCGCGAGCCGGCGAAACAGCTTGACGACGAGCTTCTCGCCCACGAGCGCGGTGGAGTTCGACTGCTCGGTGCTCACCGCGCGCACCGGGCCGTCGAACTCGCACATCTCGCGCGAGAGCCGTTCGCCCGGACGGAATTCAAGCCGGCGGTCCTCGGCCTCGACCGTGTCGGATGCGCAGATCTTGTCAAGCAGGAGGGAAATCCATTCCTCCTGCGCCGCGACGTCGAACAGCGTGCCTTCGCGCGGTCCCTGGCGCACGGCCGCAACGGCGTTCGGATGCTCGCGCTCGCGGTCGAACCGGCTCCAGCGCACCGCGAGCGGCATGACGTAATCCGCCGTGGCGCGCGTCCCGGTCGCGGCGAGAACCGCGAGCTCGACGCTCTTGCCGCGGCTCGCGAGCGGAATGGCCGCCTTGACGTGGGCGCGGATGAGCGCGGCGCCCTTGTCGGCGAACCAGCGACTGTGCGCCAGATAGGCCGGCAGCACGTCGCGCTCGAACACGGTGCGGGTGCGCGCCTGGTGCAGCAGCGGCTTGCCGGGCGAGAGCACCAGCGTCTCGAATTCCGGAACGATGGGGAGAATCTCGCGATGCTCCGGCGCCTCGACCAGCCGGAACCAGAGGAAGCCGTAGGGCGCGAGCGTGAGCAGATAGGGTTCGTTGCGGATCGGCGGAAATTCCGAGCGGCCGATCATCTCGGTCGGCGTCCAGCCGCGCCAGGGCGCGAGGTCGATCTCGGCGGCCTGCGCCGAGCGCGACAGGTTGGCGACGCAGAGCAGCACCTCGCCCTGATATTCGCGCACGTAGCAGAAGATCGCGCGGTTGGCCGGGCGCAGGAACGCGAGCGAGCCGTAGCCGAACACCTTGCTCGACTTGCGCACCGTGATCATGCGCTTGGTCCAGCTCAGGAGCGACGACAGGCTGCGCGACTGCGCCTCGACGTTGACGGCGCCGTAGCCGTAGACCGGGTCCATGACGGGCGGCGCATAGAGGCGCGCCGGATCGCAGCGCGAGAACCCGCCGTTGCGGTCGGGCGTCCATTGCATCGGCGTGCGCACGCCGTTGCGGTCGCCGAGATAGATATTGTCGCCCATGCCGATCTCGTCGCCGTAGTAGATGATCGGCGTGCCGGGCAGCGAGAACAGGAGCGAGTTCATCAGCTCGATCTTGCGCCGGTCGTTGTCCATCAGCGATGCGAGGCGGCGGCGAATGCCGAGATTGAGTCGCGCCCGCGGATCGGTCGCGTAGGTCGACCACAGGTAGTCGCGCTCGACGTCGGTGACCATTTCCAGCGTCAGCTCGTCGTGGTTGCGCAGGAAGAGCGCCCATTGGCAGTTCGACGGAATGTCGGGGGTCTGGCGCAGGATGTCGGTGATCGGGAAGCGGTCCTCCTGCGCGATCGCCATGTAGATGCGCGGCATCAGCGGGAAGTGATAGGCCATGTGGCATTCGTCGCCGGCGC
>Ga0126371_10001548_pt1 | contig 19515 bp, 12 predicted proteins | sample PanSoiMetaPlot_4_FD_110145 | JGI IMG/M metagenome (GOLD analysis project Ga0126371, IMG submission 110145) | Tropical forest soil microbial communities from Panama - MetaG Plot_4 | ecosystem: Environmental > Terrestrial > Soil > Tropical forest > Bulk soil | place: Panama | collected 2016-02-17 | reverse complement strand
CGGCGAATGGTGCGCAAGCTCGATATCGATGGCGACGCGCAAGGCGATCTTGCGGGTCATGGCGGGGAGCAGCGTGCCGTTTTCGTGTATCAAATGGACTCCTATCAGTACTGGCAACGCTTTCTCGGACGTGACGACTTCGTCTTCGGCCAGTTCGGAGAAAACTTCACCGTCGAGGGACTTTCCGATAACGAGGTCTGCATTGGCGATCGCTACCGCATTGGTGGTGCTGTATTTGAAGTATCGCAACCACGCGTGACGTGCTACCGCGTCGGCATTCGCATGAATGAACCTCGCATGCCAGCCCTCCTCGTAGAGCACCACAGACCCGGATTTTACTTTCGCGTCTTACAGGAAGGAGAGGTTGGTGCAGGCGACGAAATTGTAAAAATAGCCGAGGGTCCGGAGCGACTCACAGTTGCGGAGATCGACGGTCTCTTATATTTGCCAGGACACTCTCGCGAACAACTGCAACGTGCGCTGCAGGTTCCTGCCCTTAGCAAGGGTTGGCAGAGTTCCTTTCAGGCAATGCTCCAACAAGATTCGGGCTCCAAAGCTGCGGCGGGGAATCCGGGACTGGCGAATGAGGAGCAGGCTCCGGCGTGGCCTGGATTTAGACAGATGCGCGTTGGGCATATCCGCAAGGAAAGCGCTAGCGTGACTTCTTTCGTTCTTGCGCCGATCGATGGGCAACCTCTCCCTCTTTTTCAGGCGGGTCAATTTATTGTTTTGCGCTTGCATCTCGACCGGAACAAACCGCCGGTTCTTCGCAGCTATTCGCTGTCGGATCTGCCGGAAGCCGACCATTTCCGCATCAGTGTCAAGAGCGAATTGAACGGGATTGGAAGTTCATTTCTGTGCAACCGTACGCACGAGGGCGACGTATTGGATGTGAGCGCACCGCGAGGAAGCTTTACTCTGCGTTCCAGCCAAAATCCCGTGGTTCTGCTGAGCGCCGGAGTGGGCGCAACGCCCGTGATGTCGATGCTGCACACACTTGCTGCCGAAAACTCGCAGCGAGAAATCTGGTGGATTTATGGGGCGCGCAACCGCGTCGATCATCCATTTGCAGAAGAGTCGCGTTCACTGTTGAAACAGCTCTCTCACGGGCGAGGATACATCGTGTACAGCAAGCCTGCCGCAGCGGATCAAGTCGCGGCAGACTTCGATGCTCCCGGGCACATTGACACGGCTTTGCTGGAGAGAATTGGCGTATCACAGGGTAGTGACTTCTACCTGTGTGGTCCGTCTTCCTTCTTGCAGAATATGCTCGATGGGCTGCGAAATTGGGGCGTGCCCGCCGGGAATGTTCACACCGAAATCTTCGGTGCTCTCGAGGCGATTACTCCGGGTATGGCGCAGGTCGAACACGCTCCACATGTACCACAGGGGACGCCCGGATCTGGCCCCCCAGTCTCATTCGCGCGCAGTGGAATTACCGCTGCCTGGGACCCCAGGTATCAGAGTTTGTTGGAACTGGCGGAAGCGTGCGACATTCCTGTCAGGTGGTCGTGCCGGACTGGAGTCTGTCACACCTGTATGACTGGCCTGATTGCCGGATCGATTGTTTATAGACCTGAACCGCTGGAGAGGCCCGTTCCCGGGAACGTGCTCGTGTGCTGTTCCCAGCCGAATACGGACGTCACCCTGGATCTTTGAGAGAGATGGAGGACTTCAATGCGCTCTGATATTGCGCCCGGAGGCATTTTCCCCGACTACGAACTGCCCGATCACACGGGCACTCTGCGGAAACTCAGCGAGCTACAGGGCGACGATCCGCTGATCCTCACACTCGCTCGGGGCCATTATTGCCCAAAGGAGCACCAACAGCATCTGGAGTTGGCCGCGTTTTACCCTAAGATCGCCGTGGCGTACACACAGATCGCCACGATCGCCACCGACGAACACCATACTCTCCAGGAATTCCGTGCGTCAGTCGGAGCCCAGTGGACATTTCTTTCAGACCCCGACCGAACAGTTCAGAAGGATCTCGATATTCAGGAGTACACCGACCCCGAGCATAACCCGATGATCCCACATACGCTCGTGCTCAAGCCGGGCCTCGTGATTTACAGCATCTATAACGGGTATTGGTTCTGGGGACGTCCATCAATCGCCGATCTTTGGCACGATCTGCGCGCCGTGACGAGTGAAATCCGCCCAGACTGGGATCTGGGTACCCCTGGACTCCGTGAGGCGTGGAATGCGGGTGATCTCTCGCGTTTTCATGGGTGGAACAAGCGTGGCAGCCAGGAAGATACCTCGACATCACGGAAGAAGTAAGACAGCCCCACCAACTCCGATCTCACGCTAATCCTCCGCCATCGACTACTAGAGTTGCGCCAGTGATCCAACTCGACATTGGACTCGCCAGGAACAATGCCGCGTTTGCGATGTCGTCGGGAGTACCTACACGCGCGAGGGGGCGATCTGCAGCCTCTCGCATGAATGTCTGAGCGTCTTCACCTAGCTGGGCACATTCGCTGTGCAGCATCGGCGTATCGACGTCACCCGGGCAAATGCAATTGACGCGGATTTTGTGTTTGCCGTGATCGATGGCCATCGCCCGCGTCAGGTTCACCGTCCCACCCTTGGCGGCACAGTACGACGCGGCGCGAGGACCTCCTTTCAGGGACCAGCCGGAACCGATGTTGATGATGCTGCCTCCGCCGCCGCGGATCATGTGCGGGATGACTTCATGGGAAAGCACGTAGATTCCCTTCAGTGTCACGTCGAGCGCACGATCCCACTCGTCTTCGGTCAACTCGACTATGTCTTTTCGAATGGCAATTCCGGCGCAGTTGCAGAGGATGTCAATCCTGTCTTTTTGCCGAACGACCGTCTCGGTCGCATTCCTGCAGTCAACCGCACTCCGGACGTCGCATTTCACCGACAGCGCTTCCCCGCCCTGCTTTCGAATTGCGGCTTCCGTTTGCGAACTGCCGGGCTCGTCAATGTCGAGTATGGCGAGCGACGCTCCCATTTCTGCAAGGCGCAGCGCGATGCCGCGTCCGATACCGGATGCGGCGCCGGTAACAATTGCGACTTTGTTTTCAAGCGAAAGTAATGCCGCGGCTCGCTGCGTGATGCCAGGCGTGACCACCTTTTCTTGCGCTTTCGTTGATTGAGAGCGACTACTCGCAGTCAAGAGTGAACCTCATGCGCTGAAGCGCCGGCGTATCTCAACGCACTGTCGTGGCTCCCACGTCTCGCAAAGACGGCGAGACGTGGGGCACCCGTTTTCATTTCCTTTGGGCACGGGCCCATCGAACTGATGGCGACTCAATCGGATCTTATCGATCGGACTGCACATCTTGGCCGATCTATACCAATGCTTTCTCCGCTGCTGCGAGCGTAAAGTCCACGTCGTCATCGGTGTGCGCAAGCGTAACAATCGAATGCAGAGCAGCCGAGGGCGATGCGTAGACACCCAACGGGAACAACGACAGCACGAACTTCTGAAACGCCGCGCGGTCTACGAACCGGCAGAACTCGCGATAGTCACGGATTGCGGACCGGGCAGTGAACATGATCTGAAACATCGGACCGACATTTTGCACGATGGCCGTGACGCCTTTCTTCCGGAACGTCTCACGCAGTCCGGCGCAAAACCGATCGGAAAGCTTCCATGTATGGCCGAACGAGGCGTTGTTGTCGCGAGTCAGCACGCGGAGGTTCGCGCGGGCAGCAAACATGCCGATGCGCGACCCATTGTGCGTGCCGTAGTGGAGCACGCCGCCCCATTGCAGGGCATCCATAATTTCGGCGCGGCCGACAAGCGCGGCTACGGGCAGGCCACAACCCAGCGCTTTGCCGAACGTGACCAGATCGGGAGAGAGCTTGTAGTACTCCTGGCAGCCGCCGGGAGCGATGCGAAATCCCGTTACCGTTTCATCGAGGATGCAAACGATGCCGTTTACCTTGGCCAGTTTCTGAACGGATTGTAGGTATCCGTCGGCGGGAGGAATCACACCTACGTTGGCCATGATGCCTTCGGTGATTATCGCCGCAATCTGGCCGCGATGATTTTCGACGGCCCGTTGAAGTCCGTCAACGTCGTTCCATGGAACGACAATCGTATCGTCGAGAGCAGTACGGTTCAGGCCGGAACTGTCGGGGATCTTGACGGGATCGGTTCGTAATCCGAGAGCCGTGGCAGGAAGCACGTTCGAACTGACGAGGACGTCGTCGTACCAGCCGTGGTAGTGCCCTTCGAATTTGAGAATTTTCGGGCGTCCCGTAACGCCGCGCGCGAGACGGATGGCCGCCATCATGGCCTCGGTGCCTGTGTTCGCAAAGCGCACTCGTTCGGCGTTGGGAACGATCTTCTGGATCATTCCGGCAACTTCGATCTCTACCGGTGTCGCGGTCGCAAAATGGGCGCCGGTCGACGCAGCTTCGGTGATGGCCTCGACCACTTCTGGATGCGCGTGGCCCAGCGGCAGGGCGCCGAAGGCCATCATCCAATCGATGTATTGGTTGCCGTCGACATCGTAAATCCGCGAGCCTCTACCACTCTCCATAAAAACTGGGTACTTGCCGAAGGTTGCGGGACCGCGAGATGAGGAACTGCTTGCCTCGATCAGCACGCCGAGCGTGCTTTCGTACATCTGGCGCGATTTTTCTGTTACGAAAGCCAATTCGCCTCCGGCGGTCAACGGTTTGCGACTTGCTATGGTACAGCAGAGCTGCCGTGATTACCGGTGTGCGTCCGTTGGGCCCGGAAGTAACCATCCGAAATTCTCTGCAATTTTCGACCTGCCCCTCATTCTTACTCTGAGCAGCTGGAGCGCCACATATCCCCAAGTATGCGGGGCGTTTCAGCTGAACTGTTGGAGTGAGGGTTGAACTATGAAACTGTCGATTCTCGCAGTGCATTTCCGAGACATCGGTTTTAGAAGGTTGTTTCCTTGCTTACTTGCGGTTCCCTTCTTGTTCCCGGTCGGAGCGCTTACTCAAGAGAAGCCTCCAGACACTTCCCACGCAGCAGGATGGGTTGTGATTCCGGTGGACGAATATCGGGTGTTGCGTGCGAAGGCTTATCCGGTGGAGCACGATCCGGAACCGCCTCCTCTGGACGCCACTTTGACAAGGGTTGATTACGACCTGCATGTCAGAGGCGAACTCGCTCAAGGACACGCTAACCTCACAGTCGATGTCTTGAAAGATGGATGGGTGCGCGTTCCGGTTCCGGCCGGGCTGCTGGTCCGCGAGGCTCGACTCGACGGCAAGCAGGTGCCGCTCGTTCCGGGACCACAGGGGAAAGCCGCTAGCCATCTTTGTGCTCTGCTCTCGCGCTCGGGGCGCGCCGTGCTCACGCTCGACGTCGACGTACCGGTAATGACATCGAGCGGCAACGAGAGCATATCCCTTCCCTCCACAGAGTCTGGCATCACGCGAGCTTCGGTTGATTTGGCGCGGCAAGGAATCGACTTGAAAGTCGATGGTGGATTCCTTTCCGAAAAATCGGAGGCGTCCGGCGAAACCAAGTGGCTGGCATATGCGCATGGCAACGAGCCACTCACCCTTACATGGCGGAAGAAGACTGAAGATCATCACGTCGAGTTGCCATTGAGGATGCGGGGATCACTCACGCAGCTCACCAGCCTCGGAGAAGATGCGACATCGGTCTATGCGGAGGCAAGTCTTGAAATTGTGCAGGGCGCCGCGCGCGAAGTGCACATTCAGATGCCACAAAAGATCACGATCAACCAGGTTTCGGGCGCAATGGTCGCCGACTGGGAGATGAAAGGCGGTGAACTCGCCATCACCTTCCTTGAGCCGGTCGAGCACAGTGCGCGTTTCGTCATCAATGGCGAAGCCCGACTACCACGCGATGGCGTTATCGACATTCCCTTGATGCGGCTCCTCAACACGGAGCGCGACAGCGGGGGAGTGGCGGTGGAAATCCTCGGTGCGGGCGAGATCAAGGAACAGAAAGCGCAAGGGCTGGAGGACGCGGACGCGAGCGATCTGGGAGAGATGATCGCGAGCCGGCAGTCTCCCGCCCTGGCGGCGTTCCGTGCGCGGCAGGGTGAGGCGGGAGCGACGCGCAGCCTGAGCCTGAACGTTGCGCGCTACGACCAGCAGGCTGTGCTGATGGCCAACATTGAGGAAGCCCGGTACGACGTCCTCATGAGCGCCGACGGGAAGGAATTAGTTCAAGCCCGATACGCGGTGCGCAACAACCAGCGGAATTTTGTGAAGATCACGCTGCCGCCAGGAGCTTCAGTGTGGAGCGCTACGTTGGGCGGACGCCCCGCACGTCCGGGTCAGTCGCCCGATGGCAGCCTGCTGCTCCCACTGGAAAAGTCCCGCGGCGGCGAGGATGCACCCGCGTTCGTCGTCGAACTGATGTATGTCACCAAGGCCACGCGCTGGGAGGAGAAGGGCAAGGAGATCGTGACGCTCCCGTCACTGGATCTTCCGATCTCGCGCACCGGAATGTTGCTCTATTACCCGCCGCTGTTCCGGGTGAGCGCCGAGCCGGGCACATTCCGAACGGAGCAATATCAAGCTCCTGTGTCGGCAGCGTTGGCTCCTACTGTGAACGAAAGCGAGGGATCGGGGGCCTTTGCGGCGGGAACTGTCGGCGGATCGATTGAGAACGCACCAGCTCCTGCGCAGTCTGGACAAGATTTCGATGCCCAGAAACAGGGCTCGCGGAGTAATGACGATAGGGAAAAGAAGGATGCTACGCAGGCGTTGCTTGATAGCTTCCGCTCGAAGTCGCTGGGAGGCAAGGTGACGGGCATCCTGCCGGTCAACGTCGATTTCCCGGCGTTTGGTCCATCGATCTACCTGGTCTCAGAGCTTACCAGTGAAAATCAGTCCCCCTCCGCAGAATTCAATTTTCAACACGACAAAAAGGGAGGTGCGCGATGAAAAGCAGACTCTTTCCGTCACTGTTCGCGGCATGTGTGTTCCTGATGTCGTTGTGCTGGGCGGAAGATAAGATGCTGCCCTTGCCGGATCCTGGCAATGTCACACTGACACTCGACGAGTACAACCGGCTGGTCGCATTAGCCGCAAAGCCTCCGAAGAAGCCTGACGTCGCACCGCTTCCGTATTCCATTCAGCACGCGGATGTGAAGCTACGCGTGGAAAATAACGGCGTCGTCGGTTCGGTGGAACTGGACGGTGAAGTCTTCCACAAGGGCATCAGCAAGGTGCCGCTTACCAGCGGCATGACGATTCTTGAAGCTCGTCAGAACGGAAAGGGCGTGCCGTTGATCCAGGAGGGCGGTGCCCATGTGGCCCTCTTGCCGGCGGGAGATTTCTCGATCGCCCTCGATACGGGGCTGCCGTTGAGAATTGACGCTGGACGCGCTTCGTTCAGCTTTCCGGCTCCGGTTGCCGGCAGCGTGCAAATGAGCCTGGTGATTCCCGGGGAACACACGCTTGCAAATATCACCTCCGGCGTCATCACCAGCCGCAAGTCGGAAAATGGGCACACAGCGATTGAAGCCACGCTGGTCCCCGGGCAGGCAGCAAACGTCTGGTGGGCGACACGCGAGGTGATCGCGCCCGTGGTTCCGCGCGAAGTTCGTTTCCTTGCGGATGCGAAAACACTTGTGTCTATCAGCGAGGCGGAGATGCGCATCGCTGTGCTCGCGGACATCACGATGGTCACGGGCGAAGCAAACATATTCGAACTTCAGATTCCCGACGGCTTCGAAGTCACTGGAGTTACTGGACCGAATCTGGATTCCGCTGAGACTCAGGCCAAAGTTGTGAAAGCGTCTGGCACAACGGAAACTGGTCCTCGATATATCTCCCTGCACGTGCTGAATCCCGCTCTGCGGAGCCATCAGTTTTTGATCTCGATGGAACGACCGATCCATGGCACGCAAGCGGCAGCGCCGTTCATCAGTTTCAAGGGGGCCCAGCGAGAAACAGGTGAGGTGCTGGTCGAAGGTGCCGGCACCATGGAGATTACTGCCACCGAGGGCGGTGGCCTCAAGCGCATGGATGTGAAAGAAGCGAATCCTTACCTGCGCGTCCTGGCGCACTTCCCGCCACAAGCCGCATTTCGCTATCACCGTCAACCGAGCGAGACACCAATGCTGGCTCTGAATTGGGTGCGATTTCCCGACGGCAGCGTGCTCGCCGCGGTTGCTGAGAGTGCAGACGTGACAACGATGGTCACCTCCGACGGCAAGTCGCTCACTGAGGTGAAACTGACGGTCAAGAATCAGGCACAGCCTTTCTTGAAAGTCTCGCTCCCAACCGGCGCGACAATTCTTTCCGCCGAAGTTGCAGGAGAGCGCGTGAAACCCGTGCAGGGTGCCGACGGCAACCGTGTTCCCTTACTCCGGCCGGGATTCCGTCCGAATGGTCCCTATATTGTGTCGTTTGTGTTCATGCACTCCGGAACTCCGTTTGAGAAAAAAGGCGGCGCGGATCTGACGATTCCAAGCATGGACATTCCGATCAGTTTGCTGAACTGGGAGGTGTTTCTGCCGGAGCGGTACAAGGTAAAAGATTTTGGTGGAGATGTGATCGCCGCCAATCGAGTTCCTGAGCCATTGCGCGAGGAGGCTACGAGACAGGAGCATCTTCCGCGGGACATGGCGTATTCCAGCGCGATCAATCTTCGATCTGCACCCATGCAGTCCCCGGCAGGGCAAATCGGTGGATATGTAACGGATCAGAGTGGCGCAGTCGTAGCTGGCGCGCAGGTCACAGTTACATCTTCTGACACCGGGATGAGCCACAGCACGGCAACCGACGCGAACGGTCACTGGACAATGCTTGGACTCCCCTCCGGGAACTACAAGCTTAAGCTCGAAGGTAGAGGCTTCAACACCAGCGTAAACAACATTCGGTACGACGCGACTCAGCCTTCGATGTACGGAGGAGTTCTGAGCGTGGGCGCCACGACGGAAACGATCGAAGTGACAGCGACGGCACCGCAGCTTGAGACCTCCTTGAGTTCGGTGGAGGTGCTGGAAGGCAGGAACTTCAGCCGAGTCTCACCGCTCGCTCCGGGGGCGGTCAGCCAGAGCGCTTCGGCGAACGTCGTAAATCTGCAGAAGAAAGTGGCCGGCGTTCTTCCAGTCCCGATTGATGTTCCGAGGGCAGGAACTTCGTTCAGCTTCGTCCGACCACTTGTGCTGGATGAAGAGACTAAGGTCACATTCAGCTATAAGAGCCGTTAAGAACCTGATTCAGCCTGCACCTGCGATTCAATCTTCTGGTCACGAATTTTTGAGTCATGGCATAGAATGTTGAATCGCAGGTTAGCAGCAAATGAGTAAACCCGAGACATGGAAATCGTGGGAAGGCCGCGTTGTGGAGGGGAAGTTCCCGCTTCGGCAGTGGCTGGGTGGCTCCGAGCACAGCGCCGTGTTTCTGACGGAATCGGCAAATCTACCCTCACAAAAAATCGCAATCAAGTTGACTCCCGTCGAATCAGGGAACACCGACACTCACCTTTCGCACCTGGCGTTGACCAAGAAGCTCTCTCACCCTCACCTGATTCGCACGTACGAGTGCGGATCTTGCCGAATGGAGGGGTCGCAACTCCTGTATGTGGTGATGGAGTGTGCCGACGATGATCTTTCCCAGATACTCCCGGAGCGGGCATTAGAACCGAAGGAAGTTTCCGATTTGCTCCCTCCGGTCCTCGATGCTCTCAGTTACCTGCACAGGAACGGATTTGTGCACGGGCGGGTAAAGCCGTCGAACGTCCTCGCAGTCGGCGATCAATTGAAGTTGTCCTCTGACCAAGCCACAGCTGTTGCGCAGCCGGATGGCGACCATAGGCGGCGGGATGTCTATGATGCTCCCGAAACCGCAGCGGGAATCGTTTCACCGGCAGGCGACATCTGGTCCGTGGGAGTGACGCTGGCTGCCGCTTTGACGCAGAACGTAACGGTTGCAGAGGCTGCCTCGCCGACCGATCGCGACCTTCCCGAGAGCGTACCGGAGCCCTTCCGCGGCATCGTGAAGGACTGCTTGCAGCTGGACCCGAACCGGAGAGGGTCGGTAAGGGAAATCCAATCGCGTTTGCGGTCTGGAGACCGCTATGTTCCAACGACTGCCAAGCCCGTCGTTGTTCCTCCGGCGATCGAGCCGTCGGAGGCAGCAGCTTCTCCCGTTGAGCCCAAGAGTCGAAGACCGCTCGTACTCGCAGCCACTTTCATCGTGGTGGCGGTTGGAATCTTGCTAGCGTTGTTCTATTCCCGCTCGAACAAGACTTCAGATGCGCCGGAAACTTCGACTGCGCCGGCCATATCCAGTTCAGGGCCTGCCAGCGCAGCACCTGGGAATCCTGCGCCTGCGGCTACCGGTCCTGCCCACCCTGCAGAGACGACGACGAAGCCGCAAGAATCGGCAGGTGGAGTGGTTCGTCAAGTCCTGCCCGATGTTCCCCGCAGCGCGCAAAACACGATTCGCGGAACAATCAAGGTCATAGTGCGGGTCCAGGTGGATCCTTCAGGAAAAGTTGCTTCTGCTGCATTCAAAATGCGTGGCTCCAGCGCGTACTTCGCGAGAGAAGCACTCAACGCTGCGAAGCAATGGGAGTTTTCCGCGCCGCAGGTTGATGGGCGGGCAACCGAGAGCACATGGCTATTGCAGTTTCGATTTAAGCGCAGCGGTACTCAGGCTACGCCGCAACGAGTGAAGGGTTAGTTTTCATTTCGCCTGGCGCAGTTTCCATACGATCTGCCGCACCATACCCAGCAGAATTTTGGCGTCCAGGGCTTGCATATTGAACCTGAGCATAAGCCGGCGGACTTTCTTCTCACTGACCGCATCATTCCCGGGCTTTACGTAATCGCTGATTTTGAGAGCTTCGTACAAACCTTGCGTGATTTTCTCAATTTCTCCAGACGCCGCCGGCTGATCCTCGGTGCGGAGTTCTTCATCGGGAACTCCGCTGGATACGCCGAAAAGGCAGACGGCGACAGCCTGCCCCAAATTCATCGAGATTTGCTGCTCGTGAGTTGGGACATGCAGAAGCCAGTGGCAATGGGAGAAATCCTCGTTCGTCAATCCGATTTTCTCTGAACCGAACAGCAAAGCAACACGCCCTGACGTCATTGCCGCGCGAATTGCGCCGGCCGATTCGGCGTTAAGACGGCGCAGGGGCTGCTGCAGCGCACGATTGCGCACCGCAGTCGTTCCCACCACCAGGGAACAATCTGCGACCGCTTCGGCGACCGATTTGAACTCTTGCGCGTTCCTGAGAACATCCGATGCTCCCACTGCGGAACGAACCTCGCGAAAAGCAACGGCGTAAGGATTCACCACGCGGAGAAACTCCGGGCCGAAGTTGCGCATTGCACGAGCCGCCGCTCCAATATTGAGCGGATTGCGAGGCCGCACTAATACGACTACCAGTTCTTTTAGCTGTGGAATTCCGGCAGACAAGCCGCCATTTTACGACAAGGATAGAGCAGGCAACGATTCGGCAGCGGCAAGTGAAAATCCGTGAGCAGTATCGGTATTGCTATTTTGCATCTAGCTGGCAAGTAGCTTGCGCCACATCATTCCCAGTGTGCCGACGCTTCCTGTGAAGAGCAGAGCGAGCGTGGACGGTTCGGGAACAGACGAAACTATTCTGGTGTCTCCGACCGCCATTAATGTCGAGTTCTGGAAAACCGCCGCGGCTATATTGATCGTCGACTGAACGGTCACCGCACTGACAAGCTGCCCAACTGTTGAGCCGACTACGACTCCGGTCACCGTGTAGTTGTGAGAACCATTGGCTAATGTGATAAGGGTCCGAGTCACAGGACCGGAGAATGTACCGGAGAATAAAACGTCATTCGGAAATCCGAGACTTCTGGCCATCGAGCCCGTGCTTAACGAAACGGAACCATGACTCCTGCCGACGAGCCTCTCGCCATTGAAGCCGATAACGGAAATTAACGCGGACGAGGAAAAGCTCAATGCCGCAGCCGTTCCGAATAGCTTGCCTTCCCTGTTGCTAAAGTCGACACCATTGGTCGCTGTTGCGGAAGCAGGTAGAAAGAAGAAGAACATTAGGAGAGTAGCAGCAGCGCCGAGACTTACGACTTTCATCAACGAACTCCGTGCGGAAAGCTTAGCGGACTACGAGTGATACCCCGAGAGTCAGCCTATGTTCCTGTCGCTCGCACCACCATACTGTGGAAATAGTATGAATCCAGTTGGTTATGCTTTGAGTCCGGTACTTGAAAGGCCCTTTGCAAGCTGGTCTCCTTACTGGTTTTGACACCGTTTTGAATATGTAAAAAGAATGTCAAAAGCCGAAGCTTTGACGGCCTATGTATCGTCAAACGTGTAAGCTTCCCTCAATCGGAGCTTCCGGACCGGGTAACCCCTTCCGGATCATCTACCCTAAACAATTGGGAAGATTGGAAGGTACTTATGGGGAATCTCGCAATTCCATTCGGTGTTGGTAAAACCTTGAGCCCGGTCCCTGCCACCAAGCCGAGCGGCCGAATCCTGGTGGTCGAGGATGATCCTGCAGTTCAGAAGGCGCTGCGGCGGCTATTCGAAACCGAAGGCTACGTCGTAGAGACACAATCGGATGGGAAGTCCGCTGTCGACAGTTTTCATGCTGCGCCGCCCTCTGCTGTAGTGCTGGACCTGCGTTTGCCCAAACTTTCGGGACGTGATGTTTGCAAAGAGATAAAAGCAATTTCGCCGACGCTGCCAATTGTGGTTCTGAGCGCAGCCAGCGATGTTTCCGATAAAGTTTTGTTGCTCGAGCTTGGGGCCGATGACTATGTAACGAAGCCGTTCAGCCCGCGGGAACTGCTCGCGCGAGTCCGCGCCGCGTTGCGACACACGACCCGTCTGCCGGAAGCTCAAGTTGTCAGTTTCGATGACATCACTGCGGATTTCAAAAAGATGGAAATCAAGCGCGACGGCAAACCGGTTGTGTTAACCGCCCAGGAATTCAAGACGTTTCAGTTCCTGGTGCAGAACGCCGAAAGGGTCATCAGCCGTGACGAATTGTTGAACGAGGTTTGGGGATACCAGAATTATCCGTCGACCCGGACCGTCGACAATCACATTTTGAAACTCCGCCAGAAATTGGAGAAGGATCCATCCAGCCCGGTACACTTCCGCACCGTCCATGGAATGGGGTATAAGTTCGTTCGTTGAGACTTGTGAACCCATCTTCCGAACTCGGGCTCCATTCGTCTGCCGATGCTCCAAATGCCATGGGTGGAGCTCTTTTACCGCGTGTGCGCCTGCGCACCCGGTTCCTGATCTCGATGCTGGTGATCACTGCCGGGCTGACGACGACCAGCTTTCTGCTGGTGCAGCGAAGCGTTCAGACGCATGTTCGGGAAAACATCGCGGTGAATTTGCATAATTCCGTCGCTGCGTTTCAGGATTTCCGTCATGAACGCGAGACGATGCTTACCAATGACATCGCACTTCTCGCGGACCTGCCGATCACTCGCGCTGTGATGAGCAATTCCGACCCTGTGACCATTGAGGACGCGTCCCGGCACATCTGGCAGATTGGCGCTTTCGATCTCTTCGTGTTGGTGAACGAAAGCGGTAAAGTCGTGGCTCTTCACACCAACACTCCCGGTTTCACTCGCGATGCCGCGGAGAAGTACTTCCAGCAATCGATGGAAGAAGATCGCAGCCAGACAAGTCACTGGTGGCTCGGCGAGCACCACCTGTACCAAACGTTTATCGCCCCGGTGTATCGCGGCTCCCGGACTGAAGGAACATTCCTGGGATATCTGGTAATTGGCTACGAGATCAACGAACCATTGGCAAAAAGAGTCGGTAAGGTGGCCGGAAGCCAGGTGGCGTTTTCCTGCGGCGATGAAGTCATCGCAAGCACGCTTCCCGCCGAGCAGATGCAAGGCGGGAACCTGCGCGCCTTTATCACCGGATCGCCCCAGGAAGCTCCCCATGATGTAGAGATCGGCAACGAGCGGTTTCTGGCGACTTCGTTGGATTTGTCCGGCTCCAAAACCACCCCGGTCCGGCTGAGCGTGCTCCAATCCTACGATCAGGCAACGAAGTTTCTGGATCAGCTCAACCGCTATTTGCTTCTGCTCGGTGTTGCTGCAATTCTGGTGGGAAGCGGATTGGTGTTTTTTGTCTCGCATACTTTCACCAGACCGTTGGGAAGCCTCGTAGCTGGCGTGCGCGCCCTAGAGGGCGGCGACTTCCATCATCCGCTGGATTCCAGGGGCCGAGACGAGGTCGCGGAACTGACTCGCGCATTCGACCGCATGCGCGCAAGTTTGCTTAAGAGCCAGCAGGATTTGCTGGAATCCGAGCAATTAGCCACCATCGGCCGCATGGCCAGCTCGATCTCTCATGATCTGCGACACTCGCTTGCAGCTATCGTAGCCAACTCGGAGTTCCTGGTTGACAGCCATCTGACTGCGCCGCAGCGCGAGGAGCTATATCAGGAAGTGCGAACCGGAGTGAATCTCATGACCGACCTGATCGATTCGCTCCTGGAATTCGCGCGCACCCGCGAATCCTTGACTCCGTCGTACGGGAATCTTGCGGAAACCATCCAGCGCGCGGTCCAGGCTGTGCGCTTGCATCCGCGCCACCAGGCTCGCACGATTGAGGTTCTGTGTGGATCGCATGTAACGGGCTGGTTCGATCAGCGCAAGCTTGAGCGGGCTCTGTACAATCTGCTCCTCAATGCATGCGATGCGGCGCCTCCGGTGGGAGGCAAGGTGGAAGTGATCGGCGGGGAGGCTTCAGGAGCGATCACAGTTGCGGTGGCGGATAATGGTCCAGGCATTCCGGATGCCATTCGCGAGAAACTATTCCACCCGTTCGTCAGCTACGGCAAGGAGAACGGCACCGGTTTAGGATTGACGGTAGTGCAAAAGATTGTTCAGGATCACGGTGGCGAGATCCTTGTGGAACGCACCGCAGAAGCGAGGACCGTTTTTCGCATTGTCCTGCGCGGTCGAGCTCACGATTCAGCGCGGACGAGCGATCTCGCCCTAGCAGTCGCACCCATGCCACGCGAGAATGCCAGCCAAAATTCGGTTTCACATCCGGGGGTTTAACCCGAGTCCAGATTTCTTAGAGGGTTAAGGCTCCGGACTAGCAGGAGGACGGTGTGAAGACCCCTGGAACTTCTACCCTTCGCGGGGCCGCATTGGCGGTGGCCGCAATGGTTTTTCTCCAAGCACATGGTGCTGCGCAGCAAACGACGGCGACGTCTGCGTCGGGTGAGGCTGCAATCCGCGAGTTACAGGATCAAGTCCGGCAGCTCCAGTCCATGCTCGAGGAGATGCGCACGGAGAGTGCGCAGTCCCGTGCTGAAATGCATCAATTGCGCCAGGACCTACAAGCCACGCGCGCCTTACTGGAACAGCCAGCAAACGTCCGCGCCTCTGAGACGACGCCTCAGGTTGCGCAGGAGACTCAACCGAGGTCTTCCGCAACGGCCGAGAATAAGCCTCCGATCGAGGAACGCGTGCAGAAGTTGGAGGAATCGACTTCGCTGATAGGTTCGAAGGTCGATGAACAATATCAGACAAAGGTAGAGACCGCATCCAAGTACCGGGCGCGCCTGCACGGAATGATTCTGATGAACGCGTTCCGCAACGTCGGCGGATCGGACAATCTGGACTTCCCCGATTACGCGTTGCCGCTTTCGCATTTCGTTTCTACGGCCACGGTTGGGGCAACCCTGCGACAGTCGCAGGTTGGGCTCGAGGTCTTCGGCCCCAATGTCGCCGGCGCGAAAACCTCGGCGGACATACAGTTCGATTTTGCGGGCGGATTTCCGGTGACCGGAAACGGAGTGAACTTCGGCATCGTTCGGCTGCAGACCGGAAATCTCCGGTTAGACTGGGAGCAAACCTCGGTCGTCGCGGGGCAGGATTCTTTATTCCTTTCGCCGCTTTCGCCCACTTCGTTTGCATCGTTAGCCACGCCGGCTTTCGCCTTTGCCGGAAATCTGTGGGGCTGGATACCGCAGATTCGCGTGGAACACCGATTCTCGGTTTCAGATCGACAAACGATTACGATGCAGGCAGGAGTTCTCGACAATCTCGATTGGGAATTTAACAATGATTTGTTCGAGCGTAAGCCGCAGGCCGGAGAAATGTCTGGACAACCTGCGTATGGATTCCGCACGGCATGGTCACATCCTGTGCAACAGCATTTGCTCAGCTTCGGAGCGGCAGGCTACTACGGGCGCCAGAATTGGACTTGGAGCAGATATGTCGACGCCTGGGCAGGTATGGCCGACTGGCAAATCCCCATCCTCGCGCGCCTTCAACTCTCGGGCGAATTTTACCGAGGTCGTGGAATCGGCGGCCTGGGAGGTGGCATTGGGACCTCCGTCGTATTCAGTGGCAGTGCCCCGTACAGCCCATTGCGTGGTTTGGACACGGTGGGGGGATGGACGCAACTTAAGTTTCAACTGACCCCGAAGATCGAATTCAACGGTGTCGTGGCACAAGACAATGCTTTTGCCGGCGATATCCGTGGGTTTGCCACCGACCAAAATAACGGCGGCTTGATCCTTGGACGAAATCGTGGAGCCCTGGGCAATGTCATATTCCGTCCTCGATCCGACCTTGTCCTGGCTGCCGAATTAAGACGTCTCCGGACATACCCCATCTATAGCAATAGCAATTCCCTGAACCAGGTAAATCTCGCTCTAGGAATCCTGTTTTGAGGCGACGACTGATACAACTCGCAGCAACCCTTGCTATTCAGCTCTTCCTGATAAGCAACCTGTCTGCTCAAGAGACGCTACGTGCACACGTCGACCTGACCAAAGCCGGACGCCGCTTGAAAGACTCCTCGCAAGCCGTGGTATGGCTGACTCCGGTTGGTGCAGCCGTAGAAACACCAAAACAGGCGCAGGTGCCACAACTTGTTCAGAAGAACAAGAGCTTCCATCCTTCCCTGCTGGTCATACCCGCTGGCGGGAAGGTGGAATTTCCCAACCACGATCCTTTCTTCCACAATGTTTTCTCGCTTTTTGAGGGCAAGCGTTTTGATCTTGGGCTGTACGAGAGTGGGACCACACGCTTCGTTCAATTCGATAAGCCCGGAATTTCATTCATCTTTTGCAACATTCATGCGGAGATGAGCGCGGTCGTCATCGCTCTGGCAACGCCTTACTACGCTATCTCCGATGTGCATGGGGATGTTTCTATCCCCGATGTTCCGGCAGGCCGATACCAGTTGCAGATTTTTCATGCCGGTGTAGCACCGGACGCGCTGCGTGCGATGTCCCGGGAGATCACGATCACACCGGGTCAGACAACGCTCGGTACGTTTGCTCTGGCCGAGTCCGATGTCACCGTCGGGCATAAGAACAAGTACGGGCGTGATTATGATCGGCCTGATCCCGACGCGCCGGCTTATGCCAGGCCTTGAGAACAGGTTTCAAAGTTGCGAAGCAACAACTTTTACGAGGGTCCTTAATTCTTAAACCCTGCCTTTAAAAGAAAGGCGTGCCATTCGGCACGCCCTTCTCGCCTCTATCGTTCACTTCGTTTACATCAACTTGCTGATCGCGTTCTAGTGGTGTCCACTATGTCCGCCGCTGGAGTGGCCTCCTCCTCCACCTCCACCGGAATGACCACCACCTCCACCACTGGAGTGGCCACCACCACCTCCGCCACCATAATGTCCGCCTCCACCGCTCGGGGCGTGGCCGCCTCCACCATAGCTAGGCGATGAGGGTCTTGAGCCGCCGCCGCCACCTCCACCGTAGCTCGGCCGTGAGTAACCAGGCGCGCTAGGCGATCCGCCATAGCTGGGGCCGCTGTAACCACCCCTCGGAGATCCGCCACTGTACGACGGACGGTTTACGATCGGCTGACGCATGTCGAGTTGTGGCCGCGACGCTCCGCGGCTAGGGCCTTCTGAATAACTGCGCTGTGTGCTGGAACTCGGTGCAGTGCGGTTCCAATATCCACTGCCACTGCTGCTGGTTCCGCCACGCGAGGTCTCGCTCCGCGAAGGAGGATTAAACGGCCGGAAGCTACCCCGGCTCTCAGCGGGGGCAGACTGGCTCGTGCCGCGCTGTGGCTCCGGTCGTGAGGCACTGCTGTTCCCGCCGAAGGAGCGATTGTTTTCATTGGATGAATTGAACGGACGGAAGCCACCGCGATTCTCAGCAGGCGCGGACTGAGCGGTCCCGCGCTGCGGTTCCGGCCGCGACGTATTGCCGCTTCCACTCGTTGAACGATTGCTTCCGCTCGGCGGCGTAAAAGGACGGAAGCTGCCGCGATCCTGCGAGGGAGCAGCCTGGCTGGTGCCTCGCTGCGGCTCACGGGAATTGTTGCTGCTGTTGCCGAATGGCCTGTACGCACCGCTCTGGGCATTTTGGTTCGACATGCTGCGATTTCCGGAAACGCTGTTCTGACGATTCGCGATCCCGGCACTTGGACGCTGCATCGTTCCAACTGCGTTCGGACTGCGAGTTAACCCTACGTTCGAACGGCCGCCGGCGGGAATCGCGCCCACGCGGTTCTGCTGCATCGTCTGACGCAAGCTCGAAGTTTGCTGTTGGAATGACGCAGGCCGCACGTTGTTGTGCGATCCCATGAAGCGTTGTGCGCCGCTATCGCGAATCGTGGACGGTGATGGTGCGCGCCCACTTGCAGATAGGCTGGCGCGCGTAGGAACAACGGGTAAGTTGCCCGCCATCATCCGCGCTCCGCGCAACTGCTCGGGCCGCGCCGCCACTGCGTTCACCCGCCCTGCTCCGAAGTGGCCAGCACCAACGGTCGACATTGCGCGGCCAACATGCACGTCGTGCATATTCGCCAGGTTCGAGAATCGCATACCGTTGTGAAGCGGATGAATGCCGCCATAGTTATTGACATGAATGTTCGTGACGTTCACGACGCCGAAGCGTCCGCGGTATCCACCCCACCACGGATGGAACCAATCACACGGGCCGAGCGGCATCCAGCCGAATCCGCCCCAGCCACCAAAGCCGACGCCGAAGCCCCAACCGCCACCCCAGCCCCAGAATGAGACATAAGCAGGAGCCCAGAACGGGCGATAATAGGAATAGACCGGTCCAGGCCACCAACCCCAAGCGCCCCCGGCCCACAGCCAACGACCATAGTGATAGGGTGCCCATCCCCAAGGCTCATAACCAACCCAGGTCCAACCGTAGTAGGGCTGCCACACCCAGTTACCTTGGCGATAAGGAACCCAATCCGACGACTCATTCGGATACCACACATCGCCATAGTCATCGACGTGGCGCCACTGCCCATAGGCGTCAAGGTCTTGCGTTCCGGTGTAGTAGCGGTTCGTATGCCGCCAGGAATTGGCGTCGCGGATGATATGGTCGCGGTCGCTGTTCCAACGGTCCCAATCATCGCGATCGGGAGCGGATTGAACTTTGTATTGCGCCTCTTCCGAAGTGCCGCGAATGGTCGCCATCTCTCCCTCGCGAACTTCCGTGGCTCCCTGCGGCGTAGAAATCTGCGCCTCGCCTTTCCGTACAATCACGATCGTATCGCCGTCGGGATGCACTTCAATGCGGAACGCGCCATCCTGATGTGAGGGATGAATGGAAACGTTCGGGGT
>Ga0126371_10001546_pt1 | contig 19531 bp, 16 predicted proteins | sample PanSoiMetaPlot_4_FD_110145 | JGI IMG/M metagenome (GOLD analysis project Ga0126371, IMG submission 110145) | Tropical forest soil microbial communities from Panama - MetaG Plot_4 | ecosystem: Environmental > Terrestrial > Soil > Tropical forest > Bulk soil | place: Panama | collected 2016-02-17 | reverse complement strand
TCGGCCTTCTGCCCGGCGATCGGGCGGCCTGAGGCGAGCAATCCGCGCATGCGGTCCGCGAACGACACGGTCGCGCGGATGTCCTCGAGATAGACCAGGTGCACGTCGCTCTCGATCTGCGCCACCAGCGGCCCAAGCCGGCCCCTGTCGATGAAGGCGCGCGAGGTGATGACCGTCTTGATCTTGGCGGCGCGGCAGGCCGCTTTCACGTTGGTCGGCCCGGACGAGAAGTTGATCATCGCCGGGATGCGGGCGGCCGACATCAGCGCCAGGATCGTGACCGCCGCGCCGTTCGCGTTGGGCAGCATCACCCCGACCGCTTCGCCCGGATCGGCGAACGGGATCAGCTTGCGGCCGAGCACTGCGATGCCGGCGAGGAGCTTGCGGTAGGTGAGGGTGCCGGCGACCGGATCCTCGATCGCGACGCGGCTCATGCCGTGCTCGTGCGCCGCTTCGATCACCGCCTCGACGACGGTGCGATCGAGCGGCGTGGTCTGGAAGACGAGGTCCGACATCACCTGGTAGAGCGCGGCGCCCGCCGCGATGCGGCGCTTCTTGCCCTTGAGCTCGGGATCGACCTCCAGCCTGACCGGCGGCAGGATCGTCGCCTTGACCTTCGGAAACAGGTGCTTGCGCACCTGGGTGCGGTCGAGGCGCGAGAACAGCGTCGCCTCCAGGCCCTCGATGCGGATCGGCACCACCATGGCGCCGGACTTGTCCGCGATCAGGCCGGCGCCGTCGTAGACCTTCATCAGGCTGCCGGTGACCGTGATGCGGCCTTCCGGGAAGATGATCAGCGACTCGCCGCCCTGCACCGCCTGGATCAGCGTGCGCGTCGCCATCGGCTTGGTCGGATCGATCGGCAGCGCGCGGGTGAATTTCAGGAACGGCTTCGCCCACCAGCGCTGCGCGATGCCGGTGTCGATCGCGAACAGCGGCTCGGTCTCGAGGAACGACATCGCGAGCGAGGCGTCGAGGAAGCTCACGTGGTTGAGCGCGATGATCGCGTTCGGCCCGCCCTTGGCGACATTCTCGATGCCGGTGACCTCGAGCCGGAACAGCGAGCGGAACGTGACGGTGAGGAAGTCGCGCAGCAGGTTGGTCGGCAGGGTGCGCGCGATCACCACCATGACGATGAGGTTGGCAACGCCGATGCCGAGGAAAATCGTCGGCACCGACACCTCGAGCGATTGCAGCTCGGCGACGCCGAGTGTGCCGACCGCCATGAAGCCGGCGTTGAGCACGTTGACGGCGGCGATCACCCTGGCACGCCGGTCGGCGCCCGCCCAGATCTGCACGGCCGAGAACACCGGCACGATGAACAGGCCGCCGCCGATCGCAAGGCCGGCGAGGTCGACGGAGACGTGCCAGGCGCGCAGGGTGGAAAACACCTCGGCGATGCCGGCCTGCGCGGCCACGGGCAGCCCGTAGGTCGTCCATCCGAGGTCGAGTGCGCAGACGCCCAGGATGAATGCGCCGACCAGCGTCGGAAACAGCACGATGCGGCCGTGCGCGAGCCAAGCGGCGAGGCCGGAGCCGATGGCGATCGAGATCGTGAAGACCGCAAGGAAGACGTTCACCACGTGCGGGTCGGCGCCGAGCACGTCTCTGACGAGCACCGAGCTCAGTTGCAGCGCGACGACGCCGACCAGCCAGAACCAGCTCGTCACGATCGCCCCCCAGAGCAGGCGCCGGTCGTGCCACAGCTCCTTGAGCAGGCGGCCGGTCGAGCGGGCGATGTTGGCATCGATCTGCAGGTCGGGCGCGCCCTGTCCGGTGCGCGGAATCAGCAGGCTCGAGCCCCAGCACAGCAGCGCGAACGCCATGATCAGGCCGCAGAAGACGGCCGGATGGCTGTCCTGCGTGGCGGCGAGCCCGCCGGCGATCGTGCCGAGCAGGATCGCCATGAAGGTCGCGCCCTCGATCAGCGCGTTGCCGGAGGGCACCTCCTCGGGGTGGAGGTGGTCGGGCAGGATGCCGTATTTGATCGGGCCGAACAGGGTCGCGATGATCCCGAACAGGAACAGCGCGACGAACATCACCGGGATCGACGAGAAGTAGTAGCCGGTCACCGCGATGGCCGCGACCGCGATCTCCACGAGTTTGATGTGCTGCGCCACGATCGACTTGTCGTAGCGGTCGGCCATCTCGCCGCCGAGGCCGGACAGAAAGAAGAACGGCGCGATGAACACCGCCGCGGTCAGCGTGTTGAGGGCGCCCGCGTTTGCGACGCCCGGCGTGAACAGGATCATGAACCCGAGCGAGCTCTTCAAAAAATTGTCGTTGAAGGCGCTGAAGAACTGGCACCAGAACAGCGGCCAGAAGCGCCGGGTGGTCATGAGGCTCATGGACATGCAGAAACCCTTCGGACGCTCGCGCCGATTGCCGAATACCAGATTGCGGCGGAGGCTCGCAAACGACGGGCGCCGTGCCCGACGGCGCGCCGGCCTCCGATCTTCCCCCCGGTCCGCGCATCGCCCGCGGCCGTCGCGACGCACCATAACCTCTAACAGGGCCTGCGGAAAATCCCCCGGACCGGGTTTTCTCACACCTGCGCCTCGTCTATGGTCCGCGGTCCTTTACCTCTGCCCGCCCGGGAGGCCGGACCGCCGGGGCGGAGCGATGGGGACGACTTTGAGGGAGAGGTGGACGATGGCCTGGACACGCGTCGCCGCGTTGGCGGATCTCAAGGAACGCGGCGTGATGGATGCCGAGGTCGATGGCGACGAGATCGCGCTCTATTGGGTCGACGATGCGCCCTATGCGACCGAGAACATCTGCACGCACGCGTTCGCGCGGCTGTCCGAGGGGTTTCTCGACGGGGATTGCATCGAATGCCCGGTGCACCAGGCCCTGTTCAACGTGAAGACCGGCGAGGCCGTCGCTCCGCCCGCCTATCAGCCGGTCAAGACCTTTCCCTGCCGCGTCGAGGGCGATGACGTGCTGGTCGACAAGTGATCTAGCCCGAAAAACGCGGACGGCCGCGGCGCTGCCGCGGCCGCCTCGACATCACGACTTGCTCAGGACAGTGAATGGTCGCGGGCGTCGAAGAGCAGACGCACCGACGTGGAGAATTCGTGCCCGCAGGCTTCGCACGACCAGATGTGGCGCACGCGGGTCTTGCTCACGAATTCGGAAGCTGCCGGGGCGAACACGAGATCGTTGCAATTGGGGCAGTTCGGAAGAGCGATACGGCGCGGCACAACGGTAGTGCAGTGCGTCTCGGATTGTCCGACCATGGAATCCTCCTCCGCTTGCTGTCCCCCTCCGTCCTTAGTTCCCGCGACTGGCATGTTGCCCTCGCTACGTGGCGAGAGCATGGCGCATGAATGAAGTTTTTATAAAATCGAAGCTAGCGCCAAACCACGCTGCGTGTTGCAACGCAATATGCAACTGATCGGAATGTCATTGTGGCAAGCCTGATTGCGCCATCGCGCGCGCGATCGTCATTTGCTCTCGACCCCAGTTGAGCTGCGCGTTCGCGAAACATTGCGGATACGCGGGGTGGGTCGGCGCGATGATGATCTGCTCCTGCGGCGTGCTCGGCGACCAGGATTTGCGCAGCAGCGCCGAGGACGCGGCGCGCGCGGAGTTCACGTTACGCCAAAACGGAGCACACTCCATGGTGAGGTCCTTCACCGATCGCCGATCGGTGCAACGGGCGCGCTACGGCGGATGCTACCCCTGATACCTCTGCAATTTTTCCGAGTGTTGCCCGAATGCACTAGCCGCCCCGGCTCGCCCGTGCACTCAGTCGGGCCGGGCGAGAGATTCGCTGGCGCGATCCCGGGGGCGGGTCATGGCGTTGCGCACGCTCGGTTGGGCATTACCGGTGTGGGTCGCTTTGGTCGTCCCGACCGCGGCCGCTGATCTCACCTTGCTCAAGGGCGCGGACACGACGGCGGACGACGCGCTCAAGGTCGAGACCAAAGTCTTCCTGATGTCCGACTACATCTATCGCGGGGTGAGCCTGTCGCAGCGCAAGCCGTCGGGGGCTGTTTCGGGCGAAGTGGAATGGCACGGGTTCTACGTCGGCACGAACATCCAGAGCGTGGACCTGCCGACCCAGCCGGCCGCGGAGATCACCTGGTCGGCCGGTTATCGATGGAAGATGGCGGGCTTCGATCTCGACCTCGGCGCCCAATATTTCTGGTACCCGGGCGAGATTCTCGCGGATGGCCAGCCGGCGACCAGCTACGTGGAATACGCGCTCGACGTGGAGCGCGAGATCATCACCGACCAGGTCACGCTCACAGGGCTGCTCGCCTATTCGCCCAACGTGTCGGGGACCGGCGCCTGGGGCGCCTATGCGGAGGCTGGGGTCGAGATCAGCCTGCCGGTGTTTCTGACCGACGTCGAGTGGCAACTCCTCGCCGGCGTGGGATACTGGCGTTTCGGCAACATATCGCCGGACCTGGGCGGCTTTCCGCTGCCGGCCTATGCGACTTGGCACGTCGGCCTCGAATTCACGTTCCAGAAGCATTTCATACTCAACCTGACTTACTCGGACACCAACCTCTCCAAGGAGGATTGCTTCGTCTTCACCGGCGACCCGTTGGCGACGCCGGGCGGGATACCGAACCCGATCAGCAACCCGGACGGCCTGCGCTCGCGGCTCTGTGGCGCCGCCTTGGTCGGAACGCTCAGTGTGAAGTTCGATCTGGCGGATCTCAAGAAATGAGGTGACGCCGCCCCGTCACGCGTGCCGCCGCGGCCTGGCGGCGCCGAGCCGCTCGATGCGGTCGAGGTCGAGCTTGCCCTCAGCGCCCCAGCCGGGCTCGCCGGCCGGGACTCGCGGGCGGAACTTCTCGTAGAGTTCGTCCGCCTCGGCGGCGATCTCCGGCGCCGACATCGAACGGGCGAGCCGCTTCATGGCGTTGCGCACGAGCTTGAGCGCGTCGCCGAACTTGATCTCGAGATACTGCTCGACGCTGTCGGGCGCGATCGGCCGGTTCCTGGCGAGTGCACGCAATCCGCGGCGCGTGCGCACGACCGGCACGGCGCGCTTGAGCAGGTCGAACTGCACACGCTTGCCGGCCTTGAGCCCGCGCCGCCGCTCCTTGATCGTCTTGCGCGACGGCGTCTCCACCAGGAGCGGCGCGTGCTTGATGTGAAGGCCGAGGCTCGCGACCGCACGGCCCAAGGTGAGCGCTTCGTCGCGCTCGAAGCCGAGTCGCCGGGCGACCACCGAGGCCCACAGCGTGAGCACCGGCGAGCGGTTGATGGTGATGGTTCGACGCCCCAATTTGCCTCCGATTGTCGCGCACCGACCATGACGGCGCGCGTGCCGCATTGATCCGCATCGAGGACGCGAGCGCACGGACGACGCCGACCTCGTCGAATCGCCGACCCGACTCACCGACGCTCGCGCATTATAAAGTTTGCACGCGGTGAGGGGAAAACTGGCGCAACCCCCGGAGGGCCGGACATCCACGCAAATGATTCGCGCAAGACAATTCGCGCAGATGATTCGCGTTCCGTCCGATGGCGCGAATCGGCGTGCCGCAGCCCCACTCGATGATCCCGGACCGATTCGGACTGTGGGTGGGCACGGCCACGGATTGGCCTCGGCCGCGAGCCTGATATGCTGCGCGTCGGCTGGGCTGACGGCGATCCCAGGACGATCTCCATGCCCCACGTCACGCGCTTTCTCGCTTTCCGCTGCGGCATGCTGGCGCTGGCGGCGCTCGCATTGCCGGCGCTGCTCACCGGCGCGGTCGCGCCGACCGCGACCGAGCCGGCCGCGCCCCCCGTGCCGGCGGCGCACGGCTCGCTGACGGGCCAGCTTCTCATTGCGTCGCCGGACATGCGCGATCCGCGCTTCGATCACGCGGTCATTCTCGTGGTGCGGCACGATCGCGAGGGTGCGCTCGGCCTCGTCATCAACATGCCGTTGGGGGAGCGTCCGCTCGCCGAACTCCTGGCCGCGACCGGCGAGACAGGCGCGGGCGACACGAAGGTGCGGGTGTTCGTCGGCGGACCGGTCCAGCCCGAGGTGGCGCTCGTGCTGCACAGCGCCGAGTATCGCGGCGCCGGCACGCTCGCGATCGACGGCCGGCTCGCTGTGACCGGTGATCCCCAGATCCTGCGCGACATGGCGGCGAAGACCGGGCCGCAGAAAAGCCTGCTCTGCCTCGGCTATGCGGGCTGGGCGCCGGGCCAGCTCGACGCCGAGATGGAGCATAATGTCTGGTTCACGGCGCCGGAGGATCCGGCGCTGGTGTTCGACGCCGCGCGCGACAAGGTGTGGGACCTGGCGATGGCGCGCCGCACGCGGGATCTGTGAGGCGGAAGGCCGGCGCCACTATGCGGGGTGCGCCGCGAGGTGCGCCAGGAGCAATTCGTTGACCTGGGTCGGCGCCTGCTCGGCGACGAAGTGGCCGCCGCCCGGCAGCGTCGCGAACCGATAGGGCCCGGTGACGAACTCGCGCGTGCCTTCCGCCGCGGCCTGCCCGACCGTGTCGTCGGCGTCGCCCCAGATATAAAGGGTCGGCACGCGGATCGGTCCGAGCGGCGCGCGCAGGGCGCCGCGCGCGCGATACCAGGCGAGCATGCCTTCCATCGCGGCCGGATCGCCGATCACCGCGAGGTGCTGCTCGATCGCCGCCGCTGGAACACCCGAACCGGCCCAGCGCTCGCGCAAGCGCCGCGCGCCGTCCGCGAGCAGCAGCGCGCCGGCATCGGGCGCGAGGAATGCCTTGTGATGGCGCGAGCGTTGCGCCTGCTCGCCGTCCGGCAGCGCGAGCGCCCGGTTGAAGGCGGTCGGATGCGGACGCGACAGCACGGTGAGCGACGCGAGCCGGTAGGGATGGCGGTCGGCGATGCCCCAGGCGATGCTGCCGCCCCAGTCATGGCCGACCAGGTGGAAGCGGCGCTCGCCGTGGCCGCTCGCCGCCACGATGTTCATCGCGTCTGTCATGAGCAGATCGAAGGTGTAATTGGCGACGTCGTCGGTCGGCGGCCGCGCACCCGCCGAGTAGCCGCGCTGGCTCGGCGCCACGGCGCGAAAGCCGGCCGCCGCCAGCGCCGGCAGCTGCGCGCGCCACATGTGGAAGGATTCCGAGGCGCCGTGCAGCAGAAGGACCAGCGGGGCGTCGGCCGCGCCGTAGACGAAGGCGTCGAAGACGAGGGCCGGGCCGGTCGCGATCCGGCGCAACTCAGTCATCCGCATCCCCGCCCGTTAGGCCGCTGCAGTCTTGCGCCGGCGCAAGAGGCGACGGATGCCCCAACCCAGCAGTGCGACGAGCGGAAGCCAGGGCAGCGACGCCGCCAGCACGGTGACCAGCGTGGCGGCCGACGTGGCCATCGTCTGTCCGCTCTCCGACGCCGCCTGCCGAAGCGGATAGAAATCGATGCCCGCCGTCAACGGCGCGGCGCCCACATAGCTGATGTCGACATGCACCGTCTCCGTGATCGTGCGCAGGTAGTCGCGCTGGGCGATCGCCGCCTCGATGTCGCCCTGCACCTGGGTGAGTCCCTTCTCGATCGCGAGTAGGTCGGCGGTCGTCTTCGTGTTCGGGTCCTTGAGCATGGCGTTGAGCCGATCGCGCAGCGCGGTCTTGGCCTCGAGTCGTTTCTCGACGTCGGTAAGCGGAACGGTCTTGTCGTCGCTCGATTGCGAGTGGGAGACGAGTTCGGCCGGCGGGCGCGCAAGGATCTTGGCGAAGGCGTCGAAGGCGTCCGGCTTGATGCGCACCGCTGCGCTCGCCGAAGTGCGCCCGGCATTCGCGCGGTCGATGCGCGTCCCGAGAACGGTGCAGCCGAGCTTGGCGCATTCCTCGAGGTGCTGGCGCTGGACCGCCTCGATGTCTCCGCTCGGCATCCGCAGGGTGAAGCGATGGGTCACGGCGATCCTCGCCGGTGACGGCACATAGGCGCCGCTCGCCTGGTTGAGCGCCGGGCCGACGGTGGAGACGTCGGCATACAACCCGGAACTGTCGGAGCTGGCGACGAGCAGCGGGCGGTCCGAGCAGGCTGTGAAGGTTATGCTCGACAGTGCCATCAGCGCGGTCAAAAGGATGCTGGCAGAATGACGTTTCATTCTCGATCCCCTCGGTCTCGATCGGCGAGCGGACTTTTGCCGAGCCAATAGGGAGTTTGTATGGCTGCGAGACAATCGGACCCGCTGCAAGCTTGCCATGGTTTTCACCGAGGAATTAAATGCGCACGGCTTCCCACGCTGAATGCGGAGTCCTGCAATGACCGACACGCTGACGGCCCCGCCACCCACACAAGCCTCCTTCCGCCTCGAGGAGGCGACCATCGACGACCTGCACGACGCGATCCGGGCGGGGCGCACGACCTGCGTCGACGTGGTCAGGCACTATCTCGCGCGCGTGCGCGCCTTCAATGGCGTCGCCAGCCTGCTGGTGACCGAGGACGGCGCGCCGGTTCAGCCTGCGAGCGGGACGGTGCGCGGCGGCGCGCCGCTCGCGTTCCCGATCGAGACCGTGGCGGCGTCCTCCTTCATCCCCGATCTCGACAAGTACAAGGGGCCGCCGCTCGAATACGGTCGCATGGAGCCGACCGCGTCCGACCCGAACGTGCAGCAGCAGTTCGGCATGATCGTCGGCGTGCCGAACGGCACCCAGCTCAACGCGCTGGCGACGCTCAACATCCGCGGCGAGCGCTCGGTCACCTGCCGCGGCGAATTCGACCGCCATCCCTCGCTCGGTCCGCTGCCGCCAGGCGCGCCGCCGGTGTGCGAGTTCTTTCGCCATCTGCCCGACGCGATCGAGCGCGCGGCCGAGCTCGACGCCACCTGGGGCCGCAATCCCGACCTCGAGCAGATGCCGATGTACGGCGTCGTGTTCTCGTTCAAGGATCCGTTCGACACCAAGGACATGCGCTCGACCGGCGGCGGCGATGCGGCCTACGACATCGACTTTCCGGCGCGCGACCACGTGCTGGTCGAGCAGCTGCGGAAAAAGGGCGCGATCATCTTCGCGAAAGCAGTCTGCACCGAGTACAACGGCCGCGCCGGCAATCCGGGCGGCCGGCACACGCCCGCAAAAGTCCTGCCGTCGACGCTCGGCCATCAGCGCAGCACCTGGGGCGGCAATCCGGCCAATGTCTACGATCCGCGCCGCTCCGCCTCGCTCGGCTCGAGCTCCGGCTCCGGTGTCTCGGTCAGCGCCAACCTCGCCATGGCGAGCCTCGGCGAGGAGACGCGCGCGTCGTGCCGCGGCCCGGCCAACCACAACGCGGTGGCGCTGATCCTGCCGCACAAGGCGATGCTCGGCTTCGACGGCGGGGCGATCGGCGCCGATATCTATTGCGACCGCACCGGCATCCTCGCCCGCACGCTCGCGGACTGCGCCAAGGTGCTCGACGCGCTCAAGGACCCGGAGGAGGGCTATTACGACCCGCGCGATCTGTTCACAGCCGTGCCGCGCGCGTCGGTGCTCGACACGCCCTATGCGAGCCACGTGCGCGCTTCCGCGTCGCCCGGATCGCTGAAGGGCGTGCGGCTCGGCATCATCCGCGAGTCGATGCTCGTTCCGCCCGGCTCGAAGACCGAGGAGCCGATCGTCACGGCGGCGGCGCGGGAGATCAAGAACGTGCTGGGCGAGGGGCTCGGCGCCTCGCTGGTCGAATCCTCCGATCCGCTGTGGACGCCCGATCCAGCGATCGAGCCGATGAAGACGGATTTTCGCCGCGCATTGGCGCGGCTGGTGCCGGTGTTCATGCCTGACCTGCTGTTTCGCCTCGGACGCGACGGCCAACCGCTATTTCGCGAGTTCGCTGCCGCGATCGCGCCGACCGAGTTCGCGCCTGGCAAGATCTTCGGCAGCGGCACGATGACGCCGATCGACTACTGCGTCGCGCTCGCCGAGGGCACGATCGTTCCGCCGAAAAATCTCGACCTCGCCACGATCCAGCAGCAGGAGCTGGCGATGGCGTTCCGTTTCCACATCTTGCAATACCTGACCCGCCGCGCGGCCGACTGGCGCGCCGGCGGCTTCGACGAGAGCCTCGCCGATTGGGCAAGCCTCAACGCACGCTCGAAGTTCTGGGGCGACGACCAGCGTGCCGCGTTCAGGAACTGGGAGGAGGTGGCCGACCCACGCAATCCGCTCGGCGGCCGCCAGGGCGTCGACGAGCGCATCATGCTGCGCGAGCTCCTGCGTCGCGCCGACATGATGGTGATCCTGGAGAACAAGCTCGACGCGCTGGTGCGCCTGCACACGCCGTGGCCGCCCGGCCTGATCGGCTGGCCGCATCAGTACGACATCCAGAGCAATCTCGCGCCGGAGTCGCTCTCCGGTCCGAATGCCGGACTGACCGAGGTGCTCGTCCCGGCGGGCTACGTCACGATCGCGTACGATCCGCTGTTCGATTTGAGCTCCGACGGCATGCGCTATGTCTCGCGGCCGTCGACCACGCCGACCACGCTTGCTGCGCCCGGCCTGCCGTTCTCGCTGGTGTTCCGCGCCGAGCCGGGCCGGGAGGATGTGCTGCTGCGGATCGCGTCCGCCTACGAGGCGGCCTCGCAGCGCCGCATTCCGCCGCCGCGCTTCGGGCCGCTGAAATAAGCGTAGCCCGCATGGAGCGCGAAGCGCGCAATGCGGGATGCTGTTCCCGGATTGCGGCGCTTCGCGCCTCCATCCGGGCTACAGATCACTCCCAGGTGCTCACCATCTCGCCGCGCGTTTCTCCGCGAACGACGCCAGCCCCTCCGCCGCCTCGGCGGACCGGCGCTTCGCCGCGTGCGCGTTCACGAGCTGGTCGAACGCCGCGTCGTCGATGTCGCCCCAGGCGGACGCCAGCGCGTGCGCCTTGGTCTGGCGGATCGCCTCGGGTCCGTTGGCGAGCAGATGCTCGACCATGCGCTCGCCCGCGTCCGCGAGCTTGGCGGCCGGCACCACCTCGTGCACCAGGCCGATGCGGCGCGCCTCGGCGGCGCCGAAGCGCTCGCCAGTGAGCGCGTAGCGGCGCACCTGGCGCATGCCGATCGCGTCGCTCAGCTGCGGAATGATGATCGCGGCGGTCAGCCCCCAGCGCACCTCGGCGATCGAGAACATCGCGTCGTCGGCCGCGATCACCACGTCGCAGGCCGCGATGATGCCGGTGCCGCCGCCGAAGCAGCCGCCCTGCACCAGCGCGACGGTCGGCACCGGCGCCGCATTGAGCCGTCGCACCGCGAGCGCGGTCGCGCGCGAGACGCGGACGTTCTCCTCGCCCGAGGCTTGCCGCACCGCGTCGATCCAGCCGAGATCGGCGCCGGCCTGGAAATGGCGGCCGTTGCCGGTGATGACGACGGCGCGCAGGGTCTCGACCTGCGCGAGCGCGTCGAGCGCGGCGAGCAGGCCATCGATCAGCGCGCCGTCGTAGGCGTTGTTGACCTGCGGCCGGTTGAGGACGAGGCGGGCGACCGCGCGCTCGTCGACACTCCACAGCACGGGACCGCTCGTCTGCGATGGGCTCATGATGCGCTCCGCTCGACAGGCGTGCGGCGCCCCAGGGCGCCGCACTCGTCATCGGGCGGATGCTACCTCAAACGGGCCCCGGCGCGAGCCGCAAACGCGCACATCGCGCCGTTCGAGGATGAATGACGAAGAGCCCGGCCGTGAGGCCGGGCTCTTCGCGTCGCACGCCTCTGCCTGTCTGCGTTCGCGCCGCTTACTTGTTGTAGTCGAACTGCGGCATCGCCTTGAGCTGATCCTTGCTCGCGTTGTAGACGGCGTGATCCGGATAGGTCTTCGGTCCGCTGGACGCGTTCGACCCTGCGCCGGTGGTCGCCGGGCGTGTCGTGGTGGTGTTCGAGCTCGCCGCCTTCACCGGCTCGTTGCTCCACTTGAGATCAGCCCACTTCACCGCGACGTCGCGCTCGCCCATGCCGAGAAAGCCGCCGACGCCGATCACGACCGACGCGACGTTGCCGCTCTTGTCGAACATCAGATCCTTGATGGCGCCGATCTTCTCGCCTTGGTCGTTGTAGACGTTCAGGCTGATGAGCTTGGAGCCTTGCCACAGCCCCGCGCTGGTCGCGGTCTGGGTCGTGCTGGCTGTGCTGGATTTGCTTTCGCTCATCTTGTTGTTGTTCTGCGCCAACGCGGGCGCGGCGATCAGGGCCGAGCCGAGCACGGCAGCGGCCAGGAACTTGGAGAGCATCTTCATCCTCCTGAAAGGTTGCCTCACTCGGAACTAACTCGCGGGCGGCCGAAAGGGTTCAGACGGTGCGGGTGATGGGCGCGTGCGCTGACAGCGCCGCATGCGTCGCGTCGACGTGCAGTGCGATGCGGGATGAAAATTCTTCGCAGCGGCGGAACGATCCAGGCGGAACACCTTCCGCGAGCAGCGGGTAACTCAAGGTAGCTTAAATCGTGCTCCTCGGTCTTCGGATTGCGGTGATCTGCCCTGCGCGCGGGCCCTTCACAAGGGCGTCCGGCCGGTGTGAAATAGCGAACTGGGCTGGATTTCCCTGGACCGTCAGATCAAGGCGCGCCGGGACACTGCAAGGGGTATGCGCGTGAGCAAGACGAAAACCATGAGACGCCAAACAAGAAAGTCGGGACGCACCAAGAAGCTGACGCACCGGGCCGTGTCGCTCAAGGCCGCCCCTTGGTACGCCAAGGCATTGCAATCGGTGGCCATCAAGGCGGCGCCCCCGCGCTAGTCTTGGTTCCGGCGCAAGACGCCCTGGGAACTTGATCCGAGGGATACCGATTCTCCGCTAAGAGCCTGTGCGATTAAAGCTTTTCAGGCGGGATCCCAACAAGGCACGGTCGCGTTGGCGCGGGTTTTCTTTGCGCGCGAAGGCTGGTCGCGATGGCCGGACCGGCGGCCGCGCGCTCGAGGGCGCTCGCGTGGCGGCGGTAGCGGGGTCCCCAGGAACCGGCGAGGGCCCCTTTCGTTATGCCGGCATGCGCAACACCTTCAGGCCGTCCGTCAAGGCAAGACGCGAGCGGCGGTACCTTGTGCGTCGCGAGCGCGACGACGAGCTGAGCGAGCAGGACGCCATTCTCAATCTGGGCGGCGAGGACAAACAGGCCGAGCAGGGCGGCCCTGCGACATAGAGGCCGCGCACTCGCTCTGATTGCAGCCCGGCGACCTGGCGCACGCGGAAGCCGGCGTCATGTTTCCAGCAATGAGCCGAAACGTGATGACGATTCGAAGAAAAGTCATCAAGCTTCAGGCCGCGCTCTCCCGCATCGGCCGCGGGCTGGGCGACCCGGGGGCGTCCTCCGCGGCGCAGGCTGCCGGCTTGCCGGTCGTCGGCAGCAGCCTGGCCACGTCCGCGGCAGGCACCGGGCGGCTGTAGAGATAGCCCTGCATCTCGGTGCAGCCGAGACTCTCGAGGATCTGCAGTTGGGCTTGCGTCTCGACGCCTTCCGCGGTGGTCGCCATGTTGAGGCGGCTCGCGAGGCTGGTGACCGCCTGGACGATCGCGCCGGATTCGTCCTTGTCGGCGATCTCGTTGATGAACGAGCGGTCGATCTTGATCTTGTCGAACGGGAAGCTGCGCAGGTAGCTGAGCGACGAGTAGCCGGTGCCGAAGTCGTCCATCGCGATGCGGACGCCGAGCTCGCGCAGGCGATGCAGCGTCGCGAGCGTCGCGTCGTTGTTCTGTAGCAGTACCGCTTCGGTGATCTCGAGCTCCAGCCGGTGCGCCGGGAGGCCCGAGTTGGCGAGCGCGCTGACGACCAGCTGGGCGAGGTTCTGGTTCTTGAACTGGACCGGCGAGAGATTGACGGCGACCGCGACGTTGTTCGGCCACGACGCGGCCTCGCGGCAGGCCTGCCGCAGCACCCACTCGCCGATCTGGTTGATCAGCCCGGTCTCCTCCGCCACCGGGATGAACTCGCCCGGGGACACCATGCCGCGCACCGGATGATGCCACCGCAGCAGCGTCTCGCATCCGCTGATCTGCTGATACTCCAGGTTGAGCAGCGGCTGGTAGTAGAGCTCGAACTCGCCGTTGACGATGGCGTTGCGCAGGTCGAGCTCGAGCGTGCGGCGCGCCTTGACGCGTTCGTCCATCTGCGGCTCGAAGAAGCGGAATGTGCCGCGCCCGTCGGCCTTGGAGCGGTAGAGCGCCATGTCGGCGTTCTTGAGCAGCTGGTCGGGATCGCGCGAGTCGTCGGGCGCGATCGAGATGCCGATGCTCACATCGGCCGGGACCTGGTGGCCTTCGAGGTCGTAGGGTCGCGTCAGCACCTCACGGATGCGCGCGGAGAGATGAGCCACATCGGACGGAGAGGCGATGTCGGTCTGCACGATCGCGAACTCGTCGCCGCCCAGGCGCGCGATCGTGTCCTGCTCGCCGATGCAGTTCTTGAGCCGCTTGGCGACCTCCTCGAGCAACTCGTCGCCGACGCCGTGGCCGAGCGTGTCGTTGATGCTCTTGAAGTGGTCGAGGTCGAGATAGAGCACCGCGATCTGGCCGCCACGCTCGACCAGCGCGAGGGCTTCCTCGAGGCGTTGGCGCAGCAGCACGCGGTTGGGCAGGCTGGTGAGCGCGTCATGATGCGCCATGTGGGCGATCTGAGCCTCAGCGGCGCGGCGCGAGGTGATGTCCTCGTGGGTCGACACCCAGCCGCCGTTCTGCAGCGGCCGCACCGCCACCAGCAGGGTGCGCCGGTCCGCCAGCTCGAGGACGGTCTCGGTCGGCGATCTTGGCACACCCGTGGCCGTGCGATCCTTCACGAAGCGGATCGAATTCGAATCTTCGACGATTCCGTTCTCGATCCGGTGCTCGAGGATCTGCTTGTGCGACACCCCGGGACGGATCAGCTCCGGCGGCAGCCGGTACAGCTCGGCGTATTTCTGATTGCAGACGATCAGGTTGCCGTCGCGATCGAACATCACGAGGCCCTGCGACATGTTCTGCAGCGCGGCGTCGAGCTTGATGTTCTCCAGCCGCAGCTGCTCCTCGCGCTCCTTGAGCTGGGTGACGTCGACGCGGATGCCGACGTACCCGCCGTTCGGCATGTGCGAATTCTCGGCGCGCACCCACGTGCCATTACCATGGCGCTGCTCGTATATGCTCGAAAGCTGGTGGTGTGTGGCGAGGCGCTCGGCGATCCACTCCTCCTCGCGTCCGACCGCCTCGTGGTAGACGCCGCGTGCGACCGCAGCGCGCAGGATGTTCGTGAACGGCATGCCGGGCGCGCGCAGGTCGGCGGTCTTCGGATACATCTCGTCGAAGCGCTTGTTGCACAGCACGTAGCGGTCGTCGCTGTCGTAGATGACGAGGCCGGCCGGGATCGCCTCGATCACGCCGCGCAGGTAGTCGTTGGCCTCCAGCGCCTCGCGCTCGGCGCGCAGTCGCTCGGTGATGTCCTCGTAGGTCGCGACCCAGCCGCCGCCGGGCAGGGGACGGTTGGTGGTGCTGATCGTGCGGCCGTCCTTGAGCGACTTGAGGGACTGCCTTTTCTCGCCGGCCGCCATGGCGGCGAGCAGATTGGCGGCGTACCTGTCCTGATCGCCGGTCACGATGCCGGCCTCCTCGAGCCGCCGCAGCAGCTCGCGCAGGCCGCAGCCGGGCGCGATCAGGCCTTGCGGAATGTTGAAAATCTCGAGATAGCGCGCGTTCATCAGCCGGAGCACGCCCGCCGCATCGAACATGCACAGGCCGTGCGACATGTTGTTGAGCGCGGTGTCGAGCTGAAACCGCTGCCGGTGGAGCGCGCGCATGGCGCGCCGTACGAACGCCTGGCCGAAACCGCCGATGATCACGAGGGCGATGCCGATCGCGGCAAAGCCGAAATTCACGGACGTGAAAGACATACCCGAACCCCCATTCCACCCCCCGGATGGAGTGTCGGGAAAAATAGATGGTGTGGGCAAACCTCCCGTAAAATCGAACCGGTTTATTTGGAGGCTAGTTAGTATTTCGTGAAAAGCGGGCAATCCCTGGCGCGGCGAACCCGAAGTTCGAGGTTTCCTGCCCGCGCTCCACGCGAGATCGGGCCCGCCATGCTTACTTTTCTCTTTGTAGATTGAACGCAAAGTTCATGCAGAATTGTCGGCGCAGTGGTCGCGACGCGTCGTTCGATGTCGGCCGATCGCCGCCGGCACCGCGAATGACCCCGTGAAGCAGATGCCGGTTCGCCGGAGAGGATATGCGCCGACAAAGTAAGGGAAAGCCCGAGCGGGCCTGATGTTCCGCTGTTCCGTGCGCATCGCGCATGTTCGCGTCCTCGCGACAAGGTGAAGCGGGCTCGTTCGAACGGAGGACGCGGCGCCGTGCCACGCTTGCTAGTCCCCGCGCCCGACATCGGTTCGCACCCGCGGCCGCCTGAACACGTTTTGCGAGGAAAAAAATGTCTCACATTGGAAGCTGCTTTTGCGGCGCAGTCGCGCTCGAGGCGGCCGGCGCGCCGGTGGCGATGGGCTATTGTCACTGCCGCTCCTGCCGGTCGTGGTCTGGCGGTCCGGTCAACGCGTTCAGTCTGTGGCAGCCGCAGGCCGTGCGCATCACCAAGGGCGAAGGGCACGTCGCATCGTGCCAGAAGACGGCCTTCAGCCGGCGCCGGTTCTGCGCCAAGTGCGGCGGCCACCTCATGAACGAGCATCCGACGATCGGGCTGATCGACGTGTTCGCCGCAACCATACCGACGCTCGATTTCGCGCCCGCGGTCCACGTCAATTACGCCGAGACGGTGCTGCCGATGCGCGACGGCCTGCCCAAGCTCAAGGATTTTCCCGCCGAGCTCGGCGGCTCCGGCGAGGTGATGCAGGAATAGAGAATGTCTTAGCCGGGTTGCCGCCGCGACCTGCCGGCGTCAATCCTCGCGGCCATTGCGCCAGGCGCGCGGCGTCGTGTTGAAGCGCGCGCGAAACGCCTTGTTGAAGTGCGAGAGGTCGTTGAAGCCCCAGCGGTAGGCGATCTCCGAGACGTTGGCGTCGCGCTGCCGTGCGTCGCGCAGCGCCGCCCCGCAGGCGTCGAGCCGGTGCTCGAGCAGCCAGCGTCCGAACGTCTGGCCGATCAGCTCGAACCGCAGGTGCACGGTCCGGACCGAGATGCCGAAATGGGCCGCCACGCGTTGCGGCGTGAGCCCGCTGTGGTGCAGGTTCTGGCGGCAGAAGGCGAGGAGCGCCTCGAGTTGCAGATCCGGCTGCAGCCGGCGCGGCAGGATGTCGCCCGCACCCGCGAGCGCCAGCAGGTTGGCAAGATTGTCGCCGAGCACGAGGCTGGCGGCGTCGTCCGGCGGAGCGGCCTCCGCAGTGAGCGCGATCATATGATCGCGCGCGAGATCAGCGAATCGGGCGCCGGCGGGAATCCGGTGCAGCGGGCGCCGACCGAGCCAGGGGGCGCGGTGGTCGAGCATCTGGCGCGGCACCTTGGCGACGGCGCGGCGGCCGCCGGCGGAGAAATCGGCGCGGAACGGCCGTCGTCCGTCGAGCAGCGCGATGTCGTCGGGATGCAGCGTGATGACGTCGCCGTCCTGCTCGAAGATCGTGCGGCCGTCCATCTGCAGGTAGATCGTCCAGTGGTCCGAGGGCGCGGTCTCGACGTCGCGGCGGCTGCGCATCATCTGGTAATCGCTCGACGCGGAGCGCGCAAAGCGCAGCGCGCCGGAGCTGCGCGTCGTCAGCCGCGCCGTGAACCGCTCGGACGCGGCCTCGATCGACATGTTGAACATCGAGCGGGAGATCGCCTCGCGCCAGTACGAAAAGCGCTCGTGCGGGCGCGCCCGGTCGGTCGACCAGGTCTCGACCCGCGGCCGTGCGCCCGCCGCACGTCTCACATGTGCGACACGACTATCGTTTGCACTCTCGACCAATTCGCCTGCGCTCCCGCCCAAGATCGCTCGTACCGGTCAGTGTAGGCCCGCTCGTGTACAAGGATTTTGCGCTGCGGCAAGTGGCGTATTTCACAACCCCCGTATCCCTTTGTTTGATTGAAGGTATTCGGGGAGTGAATGAATTCCGCAAACCGCTGATCTGGCGCATGTTCCGGCGAAGTGGACACCGGTTCGCCGACAAGAACATGCGCAAACAAAAGAGGACTACAGCATGTCCCGATGGAATCGGGACATGCTCTGGCGACCGAAACGGCACCCCCGGCCACCCGATGGCACACGACGAGACGTTGACGCGGTTGATCGCGACCATCTACGACGCGGCGCTCGACAGCACGCTGTGGCCGGAGGCGCTCACGGCGATCGCCGATTTCGTCGACGGCCGGGTCGGCGGCCTGCTGACCAGGGATACGGCGCGGCGCGAGGTGAACGCGCACTGGCACGCGGGCGGCGATCCCCACTACCTGCAGCTCTATGCGGATACCTATTCGCGGCTCGGGCCCGTCGCGACCTCGCCGCCCGGCAACGTCGGGCAGATCGTCAGCATTCCCGATCTCGTCCCCTACGACGAATTCCGCCGTGGCCGCTTTTTTCGCGAGTGGGCCGAACCACAGGGCTGGGTCGACGTTGCAGTCGCGCTGCTCGACAAGTCGGCGAGCGGCTGCGCGTATCTCAGCATGTCGCGCGACCGGGAGACCGGCATGGTCGACGCGACGATGCGTGAGCGCATGGCGCTCGTCGTCCCGCACGTGCGCCGCGCGGTGCTGGTCGGCAAGGCGATCGAGTTCAAGCAGGCCGAGACCGCGACCTTCATGGACGTGCTCGAAGGGCTGAGCATCGGGGTGTTCCTGATCGACGCGAACGGCCGCATCGTGCATGCCAACGCGGCCGGCAGCGGCATGCTGGGCGCCGGCGACCTGTTGCGCTCGATCGCTGGCCGGCTGGTCGCCGGCGACGCTCAGGTCGAGCACTCGCTGCGCGAGACGGCCGCGGCGGCCGCGAACGGCGACCAGGACATCGGGGCGCGGAGCATCGTGGTGCCGCTGCGCAGGCCCGACGACGACGAGCGCTATGTCGCGCACTTGCTGCCGCTCGCGAGCGGCGCGCGTGGCCGCGCCGGCGGGTCGTACGGGGCGACCGCGGCCCTGTTCGTCCGCAAGGCGGAGCTGCAGTATCCGTCGCCGCCCGAGGTGATCGGGCAGACCTACGACCTCACCCCGGCCGAGTTGCGCGTGCTGCTCGGCATCGTGCAGATCGGCGGCGTGCCCGAGGTCGCGGCCGCGTTCGGCATCGCCGACACCACGGTGAAGACGCATCTCGGCCGGCTCTACGCCAAGACCGGCGCCGCGCGCCAGGCCGATCTGGTGAAGCTGGTGGCGGGCTTCGCCATGCCGCTGGCGAGCTGACCACGCGATCACGGCGAGTTGACCCGGCGCGGCGCGTTTCTTGCGGAATCGGCCGCCAGCTCATTCGATCGGCGGACGCGCCGCAGCGTTCGATCCGCCAAGGTCGCGCCGAATTCGAGCTCGAGAGCCCGCCGGCTGGCGCGCGTTTCCCCCCCTCGCTCGCAGCGACAGCCGGCGGCTCTCGTGACGTGTTGCGCAAACGATCCGCGGATGATCTCGTTCGCGACATTGCGATGGGCCGCGCGGCGGAGTAATCGTCGGCTCCCGCCGTTGCCCCATCTCGAGGTCTTGCGATGTCGAAGCCGATCCGCCGCGTCGTCACCGGCCACAATGCGGAAGGAAAGTCGGTCTTCGTATCCGACGGGCCGTCGCCGC
>Ga0126371_10001545_pt1 | contig 19539 bp, 15 predicted proteins | sample PanSoiMetaPlot_4_FD_110145 | JGI IMG/M metagenome (GOLD analysis project Ga0126371, IMG submission 110145) | Tropical forest soil microbial communities from Panama - MetaG Plot_4 | ecosystem: Environmental > Terrestrial > Soil > Tropical forest > Bulk soil | place: Panama | collected 2016-02-17 | reverse complement strand
GAAATCGAAATCGAAGGCCGCGTTGGCAGCCTCCTCGAAGTCGGCACCGGCTTCCATCCCGAACTCACCGGCCGCGAAAACATCTTCCTCAACGGCGCCATCCTCGGTATGAAGCGCGCCGAAATCACCGCCAAATTCGACGAAATCGTCGCCTTCGCCGGCACCGAAAAATTCCTCGACACGCCCGTCAAATACTATTCCTCCGGCATGTACGTCCGCCTTGCCTTCGGCGTTGCCGCACATCTCGAACCCGAAATCCTCATCGTCGACGAAGTGCTTTCCGTTGGCGACGCTGAATTTCAGAAAAAATGCCTCGGCAAAATGGGCGACGTCGCCCACTCCGGCCGCACCGTCCTCCTCGTCAGTCACCAAATGGCCGCAGTGAATTCTCTCTGCGACCGCTGCATAGTTCTCAATCAAGGTATTGTGGATTTCGACGGCCCGGCTTCCAAAGCTATCACGCGCTACCAGGCCCAGTTTATGAACGTCCTGGATGGCTCCGAACTCGCTGATCGGCCTCGCAGCGGCAACGGCAGGGCCCGCTTCACCTCCATTTCGATTCAGCCATTGGATTCAATCGGCCAGCCTCTTAACTTCGCCTCCCCAGGATGCGATCTCTCTGTCACCGTCGAAGTGAAATGCGACAGCTCCTTCGCATTCGCCAACCTCGCTGTGATCTTCTACGAATCGAATGGCCATCGCATCATCGACACTAATACCGCCCAGAAAAACGACTTCGTGACCATGCAATCCGGCCAAACAGCTCGCGCCACCTTCCTTCTCCGCGAAGTTCTTCTCAAGCCCGGCAAATATCTCGTCGGCCTTTGGCTTGGCCGCCCTGCAGTTGAGGTTCTCGACGACATCGAATACGCCACATCCTTTGACGTTATCGAAGGCGAAGATGCCAGCCGCCACCCCGAGCGCTTCCCCGGTACATATGTCTGCCGTTTCGACCACAGTCTCCAGGTTTCCGAACCCGCCGCTCTCAGAGGCGTTTCCGCATGAGCCTTCGCGGCGCAGTCGTCCGCTTTCTCGATCATCCCGGCGGCAGATCCATCCTCGGTAGGGCCGCCACTGCCTCTGCCCAGCGCATCACGCGCTCCAGCGTCCAGATCGTCTACCGCGACGGCCAATGGACTCACAGCACCGGGCCCAGCATCGAGACCATCGGTCCACAGTTTGCCTACACCCGCGAGATGTTTCGCGCTTGGCGCCGCCGCATCGAAGCCTACGCCGCCGAAACCCGCGACTATTGGCTGCGCTTCTACGAACCCAAACAAGGCGACACCGTCATCGACGTCGGCGCCGGCCACGGCGAAGACACTCTGACTTTCTCTCGCGCCGTCGGTCCCTCCGGCCGCGTCATCGCCATCGAAGCTCATCCTCTTTCCTTCAAAGCGCTCACGGATTTCTGCCGTCTGAACAATCTCTCGAATGTCACGCCCGTCCATCTCGCCCTCATGGACAAGCCCGGTGAAGTCCGCATTATCGAATCTGAATCCTGGATGGAAAATCGCGTCACATCCAACGGCGAACCCGCGTCAAACATGACCGTGCCCGCAGGCACTCTCGACGATCTCTGCCGCAGACTCCGCATCAGCCAAATCTCATTCCTGAAAATGAATATCGAAGGCGCGGAGCGCTACGCCCTCCTCGGGGCAGAACAAACCATGCTCCGGATTCAGCACATTTGCGTTGCCTGCCACGATTTTCGCGCCGACCAGGGCCACGGCGAGCAATTCCGCACCCGCGCCTTCGTTGAAGGCTTCTTCGTTCATCACGGACTCAAAGTTGCGCGTCGAACAGACGACCCGCGCTGCTCGGTGCCGGACCATCTCTTCGGATTGCGATGACCGCGATACCCAAAATCTCCGTCGTCATCCCCTGCTTCAATCACGGCGAATTTCTGCCCGAAGCCGTAGCGAGCATTACTTCCTTGAATCGCGATGATGTCGAACTCATCGTCGTGGACGACGGTTCCACCGACGAGCGCACTTCAAAGGAAATGGCCGCAGTCGAAGCCGCAGGCATCCGCGTCATTCGGCAGGCGAATAAGGGCCTCGCCGCCGCCCGCAACGCTGCCATCGCCGCCTCCAATGGCGAGTACATCCTTCCCCTGGATGCCGATGATCGCCTCCGCCCAGGCTACCTCGACCACGGTTTCCGCATTCTGGACGCCGACTCTCTGGTTGGCGTCGTCTACGGAGATATGGAATTCTTCGGAGCGAGCACAGGCCGCTGGGTAACGGGTCCCTTTAACGCTAATCGAATGATGGTGCAGAATTACATCGCGTGCAGTGCCATCTTCCGGCGCGTCATCTGGGAGCAGAACGAAGGATACGATGGCACGATGCCCGTGCAAGGATTCGAGGATTGGGATTTTTGGATCGGGGCTTACGAACACGGTTGGAAATTTGCCTATGTCCCCGAAGTTGCGTTTGATTATCGTCAGCACCGTGAATCCATGCTCACGCGCGGGCGCGCGAGCGAGCCTGATGTCGCCTTATTTATCGCTCGTAAGCATGTAGCTCTGTATAAGCGTGAGTGGCAACAATTGGCATTCGAGCGCGACTCTGGTAAAGCCACGTTTCGCAATCTCCGTCGCATCATCAAGGCTCGCATCAGGCAAAAACTCGGACGGAACGGCAACCACGTTGAATAGCACCCGAACTCCCAAATTCGCCTTCATCACTGCCATGGAGGGTTTTCCCTGGGGCGGGAGCGAAGCTCTATGGGCCGGTGCTGCCGAAAAGCTCGCGCGGCGCGGCGCTCAAGTCTCCGTCAGCGTGAAGGACTGGGGAACGCCCGTCAAGCAGGTCGAGCAGCTCCGCGCCGCAGGTTGCCGCATTTTCAAGCGCCCTGTTCCCGCCTTGTTGCGGCGTATCGCTCGCAAACTTCCTCCGTGGCGCGATCACTTTTACAGGCACGTAAAGGAAGTCGGGGCTGGCGCCGACCTGGTAGTCATATCGCAAGGTGCGAATTGGGACTGCTTGGAATGGCTCGAGGCGGCAAAGGCCAACAAACTCACTTACGCGATTATCGCGCAAGCTGCCGTGAAGGAGTGGTGGCCCGATGACCCAATCATCGAAAGAATAGCACCCGCCTACGAAGGCGCTTGCTGCTCGTTTTTCGTTTCCCAAGCGAATCTCGTCCTCACCCGCCAGCAATTTGTGACGCCGCTTCCCCGCGCCCGCGTAGTTCGCAACCCCTTTAACGTCCGCTATGACGCGCGGCCCGCTTGGCCCGCTGATTCAAACGATCAACTGCGCCTCGCATGTGTCGGCCGCATGGATGCCTCCGCAAAAGGCCAGGACATCTTGCTCGAAACGCTCGATCTTCCGCACTGGCGCAACCGCAACGTCCACGTCTCTATAGTTGGGAAGGGACGAACCGAGCGTGCGATTCGCCGCTGGGCGGATGTTCTAAAACTGCCTAATCTCAGCTTTGAGTCTTTCACCGATGATGTCGAACAAGTATGGGCTCGCCATCACGCACTGATCCTTCCATCCCGCTGGGAGGGCATGCCCCTCGTCCTCGTCGAAGCCATGCTCTGCGGCCGCCCTGCCATCATCACAGACGTCGCCGGCGCCCGCGAACTCGTCCGCGATGGCGTCAACGGTTTCCTCGCCAAAGCTCCTACCGTCGAACTCCTCGACGAAGCCATGAATCGCGCTTGGGAAAATCGTCACCGCCTTAAAGAAATGGGCGAACAAGCCGCCGCCGACGTCCGCAAGTTCGTCTCCGCCGATCCTGTTGAGGATTTTGTGCGCGAATTATGCGCTCTTGTTGATTCTCCAGCCCCATTTATGAGCACCGTACACAGTACGGAACAAAACGCCGCAAGCGACTCAGAATCATCGCGTTACAAGCAAAAAGGCGAAGAAAAGGCTAATCGGTACACAAAACACAAGTCCGCCGGAGCCAACTGATTGAAAAACAATCTCTTAACTTTTTCTAATCGGGACTGAAAATGGCTTTTCCCAATTCTCCATCCGCCGTCGCCCATATCTCGGCCATTGACAATTCTGACCTGTGTGTTATACTGGGCTTTCGTTTTCGCAAGGCCGCCGGTTTTTCGGCGGCCTTTTCGCTTTTTTGGAGTTCTAATCGCCAGACCCATAAATTATTAGAAACCGATGCAACTTGCTGAAAACAAAGGAAGGGATCCATTTCTAATCGCCAGTACTTTCATTATTTTCGCGCTTTTGCCGTCTCCCGAAGCGCACAAAGGCTCCTGACGCCATGATTCGCGTCTCCGTCCTCGTCAACACCTACAATCACGAGCGCTTCATCGCCCAGGCCATCCAAAGCGTTTTGGATCAAGACTTTCCCGCCGGCCAAATGGAAATCATCGTCGTCGACGACGGTTCCACCGACGCCACCCCCCAAATCCTCCAGCGCTTCCTCCCCCGCATCCGCTACATTCGCAAGGACAACGGCGGCCAGATCTCCGCCTTCAACACGGGCGTAGCAGAAGTCCGCGGCGACATCATCGCCTTCCTTGACGGCGACGATTGGTGGCCTCCGTCCAAAATCTCCGCTGTCGTTGACGCCTTCGAAAAAAATCCTGACATCACCGCTGTCGGCCACGGCTTCATCCGCGCCCGCGAAGAAACCCGCGCGCAGGAGCCCTGCGTCCCCGCCGAAAGCTATCAGCTTTCCTTGAAAAATCCCGACGCCGCGCGCTTCGCCTACTCCGGCCGGCCTTTCCTGTCCACCAGCAAACTCGCGGTTCGAAAAAGTGTTCTTCGCGCCGCCGGCCGTCTTCCCGACAACTTGATTTTCTTTGATGTGCCCATTCAACTTTTCGCGATGGCCCTCGGAACCGCCATTATCCTCAACCAGCCGCTCTGTTTTTATCGTTTACACGGCGAAAATCTGTACGAAACTCGGCATCCCGACGCCAAAAATCTCCGTCGGCGCTATCAATTTATCAGTGCGCAACTGGATTTCTTACCGGACGCCCTCGCGGCTGTTGGAGTTTCCCGCGAAACGCTTGCCGCGTTATTTGAGGCGGACAAAATCGCCTGCGAACAGATGCGCCTCGTCCTCGAGAACGGATGGCCCTGGGAAACGCTCAATCTCGAACGCCGCCGTTTTCGCTCTGCGTACACGCAGCACAGCGCTTCCTATCGCATGTTCAAGTCGCTTGTGCTGGCCTCAACTCTTTTGATGTCGCCGCGCCGCTTTTATTCTTTGCGCGACTGGTACGCCGCGCGCAATCTCCGCCGTTTTCGCAAGCCTCTCGGAGAACCAGTCCCTACGCCTGGCATCCAACTTCAGTAGCGGCCTCGCGAAATTTTAATAATCTCCGCCGTGCCCCTGAAACATCGGCGTAAACTCCACCGCCTTCGCCGCCGTCCCATCGTGCACCGCGTAAGTAATCGAGTGCCCGTCCTCGCCATCCGACCACAGCGACGCCGCACCGTGCACGCCATCTTTATTCATCGCATAGAATTGCAAATCGAACATCTTCAGCCGCGACTTGTCGAAATCATAGTTGTGCACCACGCGATGCAATGCCTCCATGCACGCGTCCGTCGGCGACATTCCCCTCCGCATCATTTCCACTACCGTATGCCCGCCTGCAATTTTGATATTTTCCTCGCCGCGTCCCGTCGACCCCGCCCCGCCGACGTCCGGATCTAAAAATAGTCCCGCTCCGATGATCGGCGAATCGCCTACGCGCCCGGAAATTTTCCACGCCAGCCCCGAAGTCGTCGTCACGCCGGACATTTCGCCCTTCTCATTCACCGCCAGGCAGTTGATCGTCCCTGTCGGCGGATGCGCCACCACGTGCCGTATCCACGGAGCCAATGCTTCGCGCTCCGGGGTGTCCAGCAATTCCGCCAGCTCTTTGTTGAACTCCGGCGAGTCCAGCCCTGGTCTCCAATCCTTCGAACTCTGCGCTTTCCACGCCAGCCACGCGAGCCGCGATTTGTCCGTCAACAAATTCATCGGCTCGAATCCTGCGTCGATCGCAAACTTCGTCGCGCCTTGACCCACGAGAAAAGTGTGATTCGTCCGCTCCATCACCACTCGTGCCACCTTCGCCGGATTTTTTATTTTTTCAATGGCGCCCACCGCGCCGCACTTCCGTGTTGGACCGTGCATCACGCACGCATCCAGTTGCACGACTCCATCCTCGTTCGGCAATCCACCGTAGCCGACTGTGTTGTCGTTCGGATCGTCTTCCACCGGCGTAACGACGGAGAGTACTGCATCCATCGTGTCGCCCGTCGTGCGTAACACCTGCATTCCCGCGTCCAGATGATGGAGCCCGTTCATCGCGGAAATAATGCACGGCCGTTTTCCATTCGCCGCAGTTTGCGTCAATTTTTTCACCGTAAATTCGCCGCCTGCATTTTTCGCATCCTTCGTTGCCACCGCACCAAACAGGCTGCTCGCGCTCGCCGCAATTCCGCCGGTCAACGCGCTCACGCAAAACTTCCGTCTCGTCCAAATCGGCCAATCTTTCATTTTCGCCTCCCGAACACCGCAAGATCACTTCCTGCGCGCGCAGCATATTCCCGTAGAGTTTTTCTTTCAAGAGCGTCCTGTTTTGCTATCTTCCCGCGCAAGTTTGGCGAGTGTTTGAGTTTTCTGGATCGTCGCGCAAGGAGTCAGAACTTAACCTGACCCGTTACTCAGGTTCGAACTGGCTTGAGCCGCCGTCCGGATGGTGCTACTCTGCGTTCGAGAGTTTCGAATATGAGCAAGCTTCATATTCTTTTCGCCGCCATCGTCGTTTTCATTCTTCTGGGAATCATCGTCTTGTTATCTGGAAATCCTTACGTCCTTGGCTCGGGCCGCGTCGCCGAAGCGGTACCGAAAAACTGGCTGCGACTTCTTCGCCCGCGTTCTGATTCATCCAAGTAAGCGCTGCACATCTGCCCCGCCTTTCAACCCTTCTGCATTCGTGTTAGTTTCCTTTCGGAATGCTCTCGGGCCTCAAAGCATTTGCAACGTGCTCAGCTCTTCTCGCAATCTCTATCGCGCTCTGCTCGGCTGCTGCCTCACGTGAAGACGGCGCCGCATCTTCGTCCACGCCCCGGCCCACGTTCTACAAAAACGTTCTTCCCATCCTCCAGCAGCATTGCCAGGCGTGTCATCGCGCCCATGCCGCTCGTCACCTATGCACAAACGCGCCGCTTCGCCAAACAAATCAAGTCCAATACTACGCATCGCACCATGCCCCCGTGGTTCGCCGATCCTTCCGTCGGCCATTTTTCCAACGATCCTTCGCTCACCGCGCAAGAAATCTCGACTCTCGCCGCATGGGCCGACGCGGGCGCTCCCGCAGGCAATCCCGGCGACGCTCCTCCTCCGCGCCACTGGTCCTCCGGCTGGATCATTCCTCAGCCCAATAAAATCATCACTATGCCCGCGCCCGTTTCCATTCCCGCCGTAGGCGACGTCGACTACACCTACGAAATCGTCCCCACTCATTTCACCAAAGATGAGTGGGTCGAAAAATCCGAAATTCGCCCCTCCAGCCGCGCCAACGTCCATCACGCCGTTGTTTACATTCGCCCGCCAAATTCCAAATGGCTTGCGCGCGCGCCCATCGGCGTTCCATTCACCGCTTCCACGCTGAAAAATCCGCAAGACCAGCGCGACGCCAAATGGACCGACGCCGACATCCTCCTCGTCTACGCGCCCGGCAGCTCGCCCGACAACTGGCCCGCCGGAATGGCGAAATTCATCCCCGCCGGCTCGGATCTCGTTTTTCAAATGCACTACATCACCAAAGGCCACTCAGCCTCCGACCAAACCAGTATCGGCCTGGTCTTCGCCAAACAGCCACCCGCGCAGCGCGTCCTCACGCTGCAACTCACCAACGACTGGTTCATCATCCCGCCCAACGATCCCGACTATCGCGCCGAAGTCCACGGCACTCTGCCGAACGATTGCGCCCTCCTCAGTTTTTTCCCTCACATGCATCTGCGCGGCAAGAAGTTCGAATACAACATTGTTCACCGCGACGCGAGTGGCCGCGAAACTTTCGAGCCTCTTCTTCGCGTCAATTACAATTTTTACTGGCAGTTGAGCTATCGCCTTGCCCAGCCGCTTTTTCTCAAAGCCGGCACAGAACTTCAGGCCGTCGCCTGGTTCGACAATTCCAAAAACAATCCGCACAATCCTGATCCCGATGTCGCCGTCCGCTGGGGCGACCAAACCTCTGACGAAATGATGGTTGGCTTCTTCGACGTCGCTGTCCCCGCATCGGTCGACAAACAGCAGTTTTTCATCCGCACAAACCACACTTCCGCCATGCGCTAATGGTTCTCGCTCACCGTTTTCTGCACTTGCCTCAATCCCTTTCGAATGTCACAGTAGCCGCCTGCGAATGACCGCATATCGCTCAAAGAAAGGCGCGCATGAACCGTCTCGCGAAACTCGCATCCATTTTTCTCGCAGCTGCACTCGTGACCTCCGTCGCATTTGCAGCGCCTGCGTCCGGCACAGACACGCCGCCAAATCCTTCTCCTGCTGTCCAGCAAGCGATTCGCGCGATGTCCGGCGTACGGGAGATATCCGAAGCCGTCGTTTCGCCTGATGGTCTCCGCGCTGCGTGGGTTGAATCTCTCCCCGGAAAAAATGGCGCGCCTTCGCACAATTCTGCAGTTTTTGTCACCGACCCAACAACCGGCAACTCTCCGCATCGGATTTCTGCCGCCGCAGCTGGAGCCGCAGCTTCCGAACACGAAGTCGCCTGGTCGCCTGATAGCAAAAATCTCGCGTTTTTCTCTGACGCTGCGCACCCCGGCGAACCACAACTCTACGTCACGTCGCTCGACAACTCGCCCCGCCAAATTACTCACGTCAAAGGCGACGTCTCCGCTCCTCTTTGGTCCCCCGACGGAAAAACCATCGCCTTCCTTTACATTCCCAACGCGCCTCGCGCCGCCGGTCCGCTCGCCGCCGAAACCCAGCCCGAAGGCGTCATCCGCCAAGACGCCTACGAGCAACGCCTCGCCCTCGTCGATCTCAAGACCAGCCTTCTCCGCATCATCACGCCCGCCGACATGTACGTCTACGAATACGACTGGTCGCCTGACTCCCGGAAACTCTGCGCCACCGCCGCGCACGGCAATGGCGACGACAACTGGTACGAGGCGCAGATTTATATCTTCGACGTTTTGCATATCGCCGCGCCGCAGTCCATCTATAAATCCGACATGCAGATCGGCACGCCCAAGTGGTCGCCCGACGGCAAATCCATCGCCTTCATCGCGGGGCTCATGAGCGACGAAGGCTCGATCGGCGGCGACATCTACACCGTGCCAGCCGATTCATCAAACGTTTCATCCAACGGAGGCGGCGATGCGCGCGACATCACGCCCGACATCAAAGCCTCGCCCGCTTCTCTCACCTGGTCCGCCGACTCGCACTCCATCGTCTTCGGCGAAATCATCGACGGCCAAAGCGGCATCGCTTCCGTCAACCTCCACTCCGGCGAAGTCTCCCAGCTCTACACTGGCCCTGAACGCCTAAGCTCGAGCGGCTTCGGCGTCGCCGTTTCTCTTTCGCGCGATGGCAGGGACGCCGCGGTGGTGCGTCAGTCCTACGCGCAGCCACCCGAAGTCTGGTTCGGCCCCATCGGCAGCTGGAAGCAAATCACTCGCATCAACAGCGACCTGCATCCCGCTTGGGGCAAAGTCGAAAGCCTCCATTGGGCCTCCGACATGGGTGGCGATCAAAAAATCCAGGGCTGGCTTCTCTATCCCACGAATTACGATCCGTCCAAGAAGTACGGCCTCGTCGTGAACGTTCACGGCGGCCCTGCTTCAGCCACTCTGCCTGCGTGGCCCGGAATCCGCTATTACTATGCCGCTCTGCCCGCCGCTGGCTATTTCGTACTATTTCCGAATCCGCGTGGCAGCTACGGCGCTGGCGAAGCGTTCACCAAAGCTAATGTGAAAGATTTCGGCGGCGGCGATTTTCGCGACATCATGGCTGGCGTCGACGCTGCTCTCGCTTCGCTTCCCATCGATCCCAACCGCCTCGGCATCACCGGATGGAGCTACGGCGGCTTCATGTCGATGTGGGCCGTCACGCAGACGCATCGCTTCAAGGCCGCGGTAATCGGCGCGGGACTTTCCGATTGGCTGAGCTATTACGGCGAAAATCAAATCGACAAGTGGATGACTTTCTATTTCGGAGACACCGTCTACAACGATCCTGCCGTCTACGCCAAAAGCGCGCCCATCAATTTCGTCAAGAACGTCCAAACGCCTTCGCTCATCGTCGTCGGCGACAGCGACGGCGAATGTCCTCCGCCGCAATCATTTGAATTCTGGCACGCGCTCGTCACCTTCGGCGTGCCCACCGAATTCGTCATTTATCCGCACGAAGGCCACGGCTTCTCGAATCCCGCGCACAGCCGCGACATCATCAATCGCGCCGTCGCCTGGTTCGATTCGCACTTGCAGTAACGAGTGCGCATCGTCGTAATTGTTTCGCGGTGGCTCATCCTAAGCGCGGTTTGCAAAGCGTTGGGTACCGCAGCGTCCACGAAACTTTCTCTGCCGATTTTGCGTATTGACAGTTGGCTGCGCGCGCTTCACAATCCGCGCACACTCGCGCCGCGAACAAGGCGAAATTAACGAACATGGTACGCCTCGAAAATCTCACCAAGGAATACGACCTCCCGCCGGTGAAGGGAAAGCCTGCACAAGTCGTCGCCGCTGACCGCGTCAATCTGCAAATCGCCGACGGTGAAATCTACGGCTTCGTCGGCCCCAACGGCGCGGGTAAAACCACGACTCTCAAAATGATCTGCGGCCTTCTCGTTCCCACTTCCGGCACCGTCGAAGTGCAGGGCATCGACGTCGAAAACCGCCCCGAAGACGCCCAGCAATTTATCGGCTATCTCGCTGATTTTTTCTCGCTCTACGACGACATGAAAGTCTGGGAATACCTCGACTATTTCGCGCGCGCTTACAAAATGCCCGACGCGCAAATTCCCACGCGCGTCACCGAAGTCATCGCCTGGGTCGGCCTCGAATCCAAACGCGACGCTTTCATTCAGGGTCTTTCGCGCGGCATGAAGCAGCGCCTCGGCATCGCTCGCGCCGTTCTGCACAATCCACCCGTACTCGTTCTCGACGAGCCCGCCTCCGGCCTCGATCCCAAAGCCCGCGTCGAACTCAAAGACCTGCTCAAAAACCTGAACCGTCAGGGCAAGACCATTCTCATCAGCTCTCACGTTCTCTCCGACCTCGAAGAAATCTGCACCTCCGTCGCCATCATGGAGAAGGGCCATCTGCTCCGCTCCGGAAAACTTTCTTCCGTTATGGAGCAGTCCGCTGCCGAAACTCCAGCCGCACGCCGCATCCGCATTCGCGTCGCCGACGAAGGCGACGAATTACTCAAATGGCTCCAGTCGCGCTCGGGCGTTACCGAGGTCAGCGCTCTTCCTGCAAGCGCGGCGAAGTCCTCCGCCGCTGAATTTCTCTTCGCCGGCCGCGACGCCGAACTCGCCGCGCTTGTTCGCGAATTGATCATGGCCGGCGCTCCCGTTTTCGCCGTCGAAGGCTCCTCGGAATCCTTCGAGCAAATTTACGCGCGCCTCTCCGGCGGGGAAGTGATGTGAACGCGAGATGAATCTCTTCTCCAACGCCGAAATTCTCCGCAACGCGCGCATCCAGCTCCGCCCGCGCAAAATGCTCATCGCGGGCGGAATTTGCGCCGCTATTTCTATCGTCTTAATCTACGGTTGTTTTCGCGGCAGCATTGACATCAATGGCCTCCCCTTGGAGGACCGCGGAGGACTGCTTCTCCACACGATTCTTTGGATTCAAGCCGCCGTGCTCCTTATCGGCGGAGGCATCGCCTGCCTCCACTCCATCCAGCGCGAAAAAGATCAGAATACCTTCGACTTTCAGCGGATTACGCGCCTCACCCCGCTCGAACTCACTCTCGGAAAACTCTTTGGCGCTCCTCTCATGATCTTCTTCGTCTTCCTTTGCTTGGTTCCCGCCGCAATTGTCGGAGCGGTTGCGGGAAATGCGCCTTGGACAATCGTTCTCGTCGCCTACATACTGCTGGTTCTCGGCTCGCTTGCCTATCTCGCGTTCGCTGTCGTTATTTCACTTTTCCTCCGCCGCGGTACAGTGACCTGGGCAATTCTGTTCTTCCTCTCCTTTGTGGCTTACACCAGCTCAACCACTCCGTTTTCCCTCTACTTGGCTCTCTGTTCTATCAGTCCATTCAACGCCGTGCATCTCGCTCAACAAACCTCCTGGAGTGTTTCGTCCAGCGTAATTCACCTCGGCTCGATGACCATCCCGAGCCCCGACTCTTTCCAGGATTTCTTTTTTGGCGTTTCCGTCCATCACGCTTTGGTTCTCTTCATTTTCTACATTACGATTCTCGCGTGGTTCATACCGGCCGTCGCGCGCAACATCAAACGCGATCCAACGAACTACGAACTCTATACGCCTGGTCAGGCGCTTGGTTTTCTCTGCTATTTGAATTTCATCCTTTTTGCGTTTTTCCGCTGGGATACATTCGGTCTCGGCGCGGTTGCTGGTCGCTCGCGTCCGCTCTCGCCGCTCGAAGCTCAATCCATATTGCTCGGCGTCAACATCCTTTTATTCTTCATCTTCGGTTTCATCTTGCTGCGTAACCGCAATCAGGTCCGCCGCTTGCTCCATAGTGGTGTCGCCGGACATCTCGAAACCTGGCCAGCGCCTTATCTCTTTCTTGGCGCGCTCATCGTCGGCGTCGCCATGATTCTCGTCATCCAATGGAAGCGTGATCCCTCCCTCGAATGGAGGCTCTCCGTCGCCATCTTCCGCGTTGCCTATTTCGCGTTCTGGCTGATCTGCGATTTTCTCTTCCTTCAATGGACGAAAATCCAGCGCGCCGCGCATCCTCTCGCGATGGGTGTGCTCTATCTCGGCGTCTATTACGCCTGCGCCATCACAGTAGTCACGTCGCTCCATGCCGAACACAATCCCATCACCGCAATTTTTCTCCCAACGCCGCTCTTCGTTCTGAATACTGCGGCTTGGTCTGCGCACCTCGGCGTTTGGATTTTGGCTCTAGTCCTGCAAATCGCCGCTGGCGCCGTTTTTGTCGCCCTCCAGCGCCGCACACTCGCCAACTTGCAGCCGCACTCCTCTTCCATCTCCATGAACGCCCCGGCAAGCGCACCTCTATGATCCCCGCCGCTAAATTTTGTTTTTTCACGGGACACAGGCCACGAACCACGGGTCACGTCTAGCATGTTCCGCGCCTCCGGCGTCGAATTTCGCGGCCGCTTCTTCTTCCTCGGCGGAATCTTCTGGCTCGGATTCTTGTGCTATAGCTTCGACCATCAGAACGCGGGCATCGCCGTCGCGCAATTGCTGTGGCGCCGCTCCATCAATCCCAATTCGATGTCTCCTGCTCGTCCGCTGCATGCCGTTTTTGCTTTTGCCGCTTTCCTCTGCATTGTCTGCTGCCTGATTCGCACTTGGGCGGCCGCGTACCTTCGCAGCACTGTTGTCCACGACCACGCGCTACATTCCGAAAGCTTGGTCGCGGACGGCCCGTTTCGCTATGTCCGCAATCCTCTCTATCTTGGTGGCGTTTTTCTTGGTGCGGGATGCGGATTCCTCGCCAGCCGCATCGGCTGGTTCGTCATGACGTTCGGCCTGCTCCTTTTCTATTACCGCCTCATCTTCCGCGAAGAGGCCGCCCTTAACGCCTCTCAGGGCGAATCGTTCCGCGCGTACTGCGCCGCCGTCCCGCGGTTTTTTCCTGCGCTCCGCCCGCGCGTCTCAGCGAGCGGCGCGAAGCCTCGCTGGGGCCAGGCTTTCGCTGGAGAAATGTTCATCTGGGGTTTCGCCCTCGGAGTCGTCGCTTTCGCCATAACTCTCAACCAGGCCCTTTGCTGGATCATTACGTCAGTCAGCTTCTTCGGCTACCTCGCCTACTGGCTCATTTCCTCGCGCCTCGCCAAACCAAAACTCAAGCCCCCCGCCACTGCCTGAATACTCCTGCGCCCGTTCTGCCAGCGCAGCTCGGCGTATTTCGTTTGTCGATTTTTCAGGGGGTTACGCTACTGCGGACGGTCTCGCCGATTAGTGTGCGAACGTCGAATCGCGAGCCAGAATGACATCGCCGGAGTTCTCGCTGCGGATGACGGCGAGACGCTTGCCGTCAAGAGAGAAGCGGAAGTCCTGCATCTGCAGAGAATCGAAATGGGTGAGCTGGTGACCATTGGAGCCGTCGATGGGCTGAACCCAGATGTTGTCCACTCCTTTTTCTTCCATGGTAATCGCGACAGATTTGCCATCGGGCGTGAAATGGAAACTGTTCCATGAGGCAGGACCGGGCAAGATGAAGCCGACACCGCAGCGCGGATCGGTGGGAATGTAGCGCGGCGGTGTTTTTGGATTGTCTGTGCTAAAGAGCACGATGGTATTTGTATAAGAACGCGCTGCGGGATCGACCCTAAGCAAGTAACCTGCGGCTATCTTGCCATCGGGCGAGAATGCCACGGCCTTCGGCAGGCCTTTAATGGCTTCTGTTCCCGGCGTAACCTGCAATGCCCCTCCCTTCGCGGGCATGCGCATCAGATCCACTTTCGACTCCGTGATGTAATAAAGCCAATCCCCCTGGCAAGCCACAAGATTTTTCAAATGTACCTGCGAACTGAGCGCGGCGGTGTCGGAGCCGTCAGGATTGGCGCGCCAGATTTTATCGAAGTCCCCCTCATCGCTGTGGAGAAACCACGTAAAAGCGATGAAATGGCCTGAGTCGCAGGACATCATGTCGTTGATCCAACTGCTCGAATCGCTGATAAGGGTAACGGCGTCACTCCCGTCAGGACTCATGCGCAGCAACCGGACCCCTTCGGAAACGAGCAGGTGGCCGTCTGCCGTCCAGTCAACTGCAGGAAATACGGTCTGACTAGGAATGCCCGAGACTGGGACGGCAGCGCCGGAACCGTTGGCTGGAAGGACATCGACTTCGCTGGCGGACTGGTCTTGCACCGTTGCCAAGGTCTTCCCATCAGCGGACACGCTAACGTCGATGTGATCGTTGACGTCGCTGATGATGGGACGGAACTTTCCTTCGGGATAGGAAAGAACGCCGACTTTCGTTTTGAGCGAGAAGGGTTTCTGTGCGGAGGGATAAACGATGTAGATAGAGCGGCCGTCCGGCCCCCACACAATCTGCAGGGCAAACTTGTCGTTAAAGGTAACGAAAGGATTCACTTTGCCGGTAGCGAGATCAAACATTTTGATGGCGAAGGAATCGACGGGAGAGCCGCTGGCGAAAGCGATTCTCTTGCCGTCCGGGGACCAACCAATATAGTCCGGCGCGATTGGGCCGGAAGCGACCCACAGGACTTTCTCATCGCTGCCATCGGCGGCAGCTTCGAGCAAGCGCCACTTTCCAACCTCGGGATCATTGGAGCGGGCATAGGCAATGTTCCCGCCATCGGGAGAAATGGTGGCATTGGTGTCCACGTCCTTAGAGATGATCGCTGGCGCGCCTCCGAGGACGGGTGCACGAAGCAGATCGAATCTTTCACCGCCTATGACTTGCTGGCGGAAGTAGAAGTAATTGCCGTCTGGAGAAAATGTGGGCGTGCTGAACGAGAGGCCCGAGGGAGCGACCACTTGAGTGTCGCTGCCACTCGGAATATTGCGGAGCCAAAGGCTTTGCTGGCCCCGGTCTTTCTGGATTGTGAGGAGGAATTTCCCGTCGGGAGAAATAGCGGCCTCAGTGGTCTTGCCCGTGTTAGTCACCTGAGACATCGTGAAATTCTGAAACGGCAGCGGCGCGGTGCGGTGCAGGAACGAGTAGAGGCCGTAAGCCGCTACACCGATGAGTATGAACACTATGATGGTGATGTCCTGGCGGCTGAGTTTCCGTTCGCGGGGAACGGCAACCACTGTGGAAGAGCCGGAGGGAGCGGAAGAGCCCGCTGACGAGACTCGCGGAGAGCTTGCGGCTCCGGTGCGGTAAATTTGCGCATCGCTTGGCGTGTCGCCGCGAACGGCGGAGACGGCTGAGCCATCGGCTGCGGCCACGCGGCGGCTCGAATCCGTGTCGCGTTTCAGGCGCTTCAAGTCGGCGCGAAGTTCGGCGGCGGATTGGTAACGAACATCCCGGTCCTTTTCCAATGCTTTGGAGATGATGCGCTCCAGTTCCGCCGGAATTTCCGGATTCAATCGCACTGGAGGCACAGGAGTTTTTTCAAGAATCGCGTGGAAGATGATGGCCGTGGTGTTTCCGCCAAAGGGCATCCGTCCCGTCGCCATCTCGTACAGCACCGCGCCGAAAGAAAACAAATCCGTCCGCACGTCCAGTTCTTCGCCGCGTGCTTGTTCGGGCGACATGTAAGCCACCGTGCCAACCGCAATCCCCGGACTGGTCAGGTGTTCCTCGCTGACGGCGGTGTCGCGTGTTGGTGCGGCGGCGGAGTGGCCGAGCTCGCGAGCGGATTGTTTGGCGAGGCCGAAATCGAGAATTTTCCCGTGGCCCCGTGCAGTAACGAAAATGTTCGCCGGCTTGATGTCGCGATGGATGATGCCTTTCGCGTGCGCGGCGTCCAGCGCATCGGCGATTTCGATCGAGAGATCGAGAATTTGTTCCATCGCAGGCGCGCCGCTGGCAATCCGGTGCTTCAGCGTCTGGCCGTCGAGGAACTCCATAGCGAGAAAATGACGTTCGCCGTCCCGGCCAATTTCATAAATGGTGCAAATGTTGGGATGATTCAGCGCTGAGGCCGTGCGAGCTTCACGGCGGAAGCGTTCCAGGGCGTGCGCGTCGCGAACCAGTTCGTCCGGCAGGAATTTGAGAGCCACGAACCGGCCGAGGTCGGTATCTTCGGCCTTGTAAACTACGCCCATTCCGCCGCCACCGATTTTTTCCACGATGCGATAGTGGGAAATGGTCTGGCCAATCACAGTCAGGCAACGCTCCGCTCTTGAGTGGCAGGAATATTAGATGGGGACAGGCGCTGAGTCAATGCCGCGACGGCAAGCTCCTCCTCCGCGTTTTGGCCGGAGCGATGGAATAAAGCCAACCGGTTCAGCGAAACCTAGCAGGTGAATCGCAAATTCACCGCTGAGTCTACTTCAGGCGCCTTCCTGTCCTTTGGTTTTTTCACCAGCCAAATTTCGTGGCCCAATTTTGCCTCCAGGCTCTTCACAAAAATGCCGGTAAACCCCCGCATATCATGGGAAAAACTTCGCCTCCATGGCCAATTGACACTTTTTCGCCTGTCCCGTGGTGCAAACTTGCGCCCCTCACTTCCTGATGAACCAAAACTGTACCGACGCCCAGTAGTCAGCGTTGCCCGTGAAAGACTAGTCTTATCGCCAATTCGCTAGCACTGGCAATCGCTGGCGCAGCGGCAAAGCACCACCGAATTTCGCGGTACTCGCAGCGCAGTTCGCGCGAGAAAGGATCAGCAGATGGCGCAAACATCCTATGCGGCAGCGGCAGGCGCGATGGCAGGGCCGGCGCCCGTCGATGCGGGAATGCTCGAATTCAAGGAATGCCTGAAACACATGCGCGACGGTCATCCCGAAGATGCTCTCGGACATGCGCGGCGCGCCCTCGGAGCAGCACCCAAAAATCCCTTCTACCTTTCCTACACAGGCTTGCTCGCCGCAATGGCTGACCGTCGTTTCGGCGACGCGGAAACTCTCTGCCGCGAGGCCCTCAACCTGAAATGCAATCACGCCCAGCTCTACCTCAACCTCGCCGAAGTCTATACTCAGGCCGGCAGAACTGGTGACGCCATCGACACGCTCGAAAAGGGCATGGTCTCCGCGGGACGCGACTTCCGCATCCGCCGCGCGCTCGAACGCATCGGCGTGCGCCGTGGTCCTGTGTTCTCTTTTTTGCACCGCTCCAATCCGGTCAACATTTTCTTCGGACGCCTGCGCCACCGTTTCACCGGCCCGGCGCGATCCTCCGCGTAGCGCCGTGCTCGTACTGACATACGCCGCGCGTTATTTGCCAGTTTTCGGAACGCCCGCAAATGCCAGTCTTAGGCATCTGCGACGGTAAAGCGGGTTCTTCCTGGCGAAGCCGCCAGGAATCCTGAGCCTGTCGAAGGGCCGCACCAGGCAGGGCGCAGGACACGGGTTCCCCAAGCAGCCAACCCACAGGGAAGCCCGGGGCGAGCTCCCCCCTCGCCCCGGGTAGTTCTTCCAGCAAACCATCGGCCCAGCGGCAGCATCCCCTGAAACTTTCCGCTCCCGATTCACGTATTTGACTAGGATGGCTTCGATTGCTCTTCAGCCCACGCGCTACCGCCCTGTAACGGGGCACGCACATTTTGTTGGCATGCTGCTGCTCTTGCTCGCCTTGACCGGATACAACTGGTACAGCTTTCACTTGGCAAACCTCCCCGGAGCGGCGCACGCATCCGATCCCACCGCTATAGCGCGGGCCATGACTCGCGGTCTCACCCACAGCATCACCATCGAATGGATCTTGCTTCTTTACGGCTGGGCTGGAGTGCGCCGTTACGGCGGAAGCATGCGCGACCTTACGGGCGGCCGCTGGCAGAACTGGAAACAGCTTGGCCTTGACGTGCTTATCGCGGCAGGCTTTTGGTGTTTCTGGAGCGCCAGCGCCGAAATCGTGTGGCTGATCATTGGTAAATCACATGCGCGTGCCGGAGGAGCGCTACACTTTCCACCTATCGGCGCTCTCAACATAGCGCTGTGGTTCGGTCTCTGCATCAGCGCTGGATTCTGCGAAGAGGTGGTTTATCGCGGCTATCTGCAGAAGCAGATTCAGGCGCTGAGCAACAGCACGCTGTTCGCGGTCCTCGCTCAAGGACTGATTTTCGGCGTTTCGCACATTTATCAGGGCTATAAGCCGGTCATCGTGATCAGCGTCCTCGGCATCGAATACGGACTCCTGGCATGGAGTCGGCGCAATCTGCGCTCGGCAATGCTCTCGCATGCCTGGAGCGACATGGTCGCCGGCTATTTCAAATTCCTCTGGGGCTGGTGAGTTTTTAAAATAATTAGCCCGTTTTTCAGGACTTTACAGCGCTGACATGTCCATAATGTTGGCTGCCGCGCAGTCGCCAGTCCAGCAGCAAGATTTCTCCGGTTTCCGTTTCCAAGGCAGACCGCCGTACCACTCTGAGCAGTCTCGGGCCTCCTCTAGCAACCAAGCCCTGCTCACCAGATTCTAAATGCGCCAGAGTCCCTGCTCCATCGACGCACAGGAGGTACCACCATGCTCATTACACGACGCTTCGCTCTGTCGCTTTTCGGCACGGCCGTTCTTGGCGCTGGCCTGTTTCATTCGGCAGCCCGCAACCGCCCTCCGATCGAATCGAAACAAGTTGAGAATTCCGCCGCTTTGACCATCTACAACGAAAAATTTGCCGTCGTGCGCCAGACGCTCCCTTTGGATCTCAAGATTGGTTCGAATCACGTCGAAGTCACCGATATTACCGGCCATCTCGAGCCGGATTCAGTGATCCTTCGGCCGCTGGATTCCAGCCGCCATCTCGAAGTCCTTGAGCAGAATTACCGAAATGACCCGATTAGTCAGGAG
>Ga0126371_10001544_pt1 | contig 19543 bp, 15 predicted proteins | sample PanSoiMetaPlot_4_FD_110145 | JGI IMG/M metagenome (GOLD analysis project Ga0126371, IMG submission 110145) | Tropical forest soil microbial communities from Panama - MetaG Plot_4 | ecosystem: Environmental > Terrestrial > Soil > Tropical forest > Bulk soil | place: Panama | collected 2016-02-17 | reverse complement strand
GATTGGTACCGATGCTATAATCACGCAGCTTTTGTGAAATTTCTGCCACGCGAAAGCGAGCAACTCCCCCCTGAGGGGCTTTTGAGCCCCATGGACTCCGAGTGCACACACGAGGGTTGACCCCAATGAGACGTTTGTTACGCCCGGCGACGCTTTTGTTTGTCGTCCTGGCTATTACCCTTCCTGCTGCTGCCGATAAGGCCCACACGCTCTGGAACAAAGGCCGCGATGCCGAGCAGCGCCAGGACTACGAGAAAGCCTACGAATATTACCAGGAGGCTTTCAGCTTGAAGCCAAAGGACTTGCGTTACCGGACGGCTTACGAGCACATCAAGTTTCTGGCTGCTGCATCCCATGTACACCGCGGTCAGCTTTTGCGCGACAGCGGCAAGCTCGACGAGGCGATTGCCGAATTTCAGAAGGCCGCAACCGTCGATCCTTCCAGCTTCATTGCCCAGCAGGAGCTAAAGAAGACTCAAGAGATGGTCAATCAGGCCAACAATCCTCCGCAGGCCGTTGCCCCCACGCCGAACCTGCTGAAGAAGATCCTGAACGAGGCGCAGGGCCCGGTCGAGCTCGAATCATTTTCGAATGTTCCCATCACGCTGAAGATGACGGAAGACACGAAGGTGACCTACGAGACGGTGGGTAAGCTGGCGGGCATCAACGTGTTGTTCGATCCCGACTACACGTCGCGCAAAATCCGCATCGAGCTGAACGGCGTCACGCTGGAAGAAGCGTTGGGAATCATCGCGCTGGAGTCGAAGACATTCTGGCGCCCGGTAACGCGCAACACAATTTTCGTCGCACAGGACAATCCGGCCAAGCGTAAGGAACTCGATCAAAGCGTCATCAAAACTTTTTATCTCTCGAATCTTTCGCAAGCCACAGAGTTGCAGGACGTTGTGAATGCCATGCGCACGCTGCTGGAAGTCAGCCGCATCCAGCAATTGCAATCGCAAAACGCCATCATCGTACGCGGAACTCCGGATCAGATTGCGCTGGCACAGAAGTTGGTGGATGACCTCGACAAGGCGAAGCCTGAAGTCGTGATCGATATCGTGGTGATGCAGGTCAGCAAGGATCGCACGCGGACCTTGGGCATCACACCGCCGACCAGCACCAGTATTTCGCTGAACAACAACGTGAATACGACGCCGACCACCGGCACAAACGGCACCGGCACAACCACCTCGAGCTCATCGAGTAATACATCATCGACCAGCAGCATCAACCTGAACCGCATCGGCAACCTGAACGCCACCGATTTCACGATCACGATTCCGGGCATCACGGCGTCGGCGATCATGGGCGACAGCGATACCAAGATCATTCAGAACCCGCAGATCCGTGCGCTTGACGGGCAGAAAGCTACGCTTAAGATCGGCGACCGCGTGCCGGTGGCGACCGGATCATTCCAGCCTGGTATCGGCGGCGTCGGCATCAACCCGCTGGTCAACACACAGTTTCAATACCTCGATGTCGGCGTGAACATCGACATAACTCCGCGTGTGCACGCTGGGCGCGAAGTGACGTTGAAGGTCAGCCTCGATATTTCGTCGGTGACCGGACAATCGAATATCGGCGGCATCAGCCAGCCGATCATCGGCCAACGAAAAGTCGAACACGAAATCCGTCTGAAGGAAGGCGAAGTCAACTTGCTCGGCGGAATGCTCGAGGACAGCCAGACCCGTTCGATGAGCGGTTGGCCGGTCTTGATGAATATCCCCTTCTTCAAGTACTTCTTCGGATCGGAAACAAAAGATCACTCGGAACAAGAATTGGTATTCGCGTTGGTGCCACACATTATCCGCGGAATGGATGTGAACGATCAGAACCAGCGCTTGATCGACGTTGGAACAGCGAATTCCCTGGAACTGCGTCGAGTAGCGAAACAGCAAATCGAAGCGCCTTCACCGGCTCCGGCGCCAGCGCAACCGCCTGCTCAAGCCCCGCCGCAAGCGGCACGTCCAGCGGCGCAGCCTGCCACGCAACCTGCGGCGGGTGGCACGAGTTTCCTGTTTGATCCGGGAACGATCACGCAAACCAAAGGTGCGACGTTCACGGTGAACGTGCTGATTTCTGGAGCTCAAAACGTCTACTCGGTCCCATTGCAACTGAATTACGATCCGCAAAAGCTGCAGTTGGTGAACGTGTCGAACGGAGGTTTCCTGGCGCAGGACGGCCAGGCGGTTGCTTTGGTCCACCGCGAGGATGAAGCAACTGGTACGCTGCAGATTACCGCGACGCGACCTCCCAACTCAGGCGGGGTTTCGGGTCAAGGCTCGGTGGTGACGCTGACCTTTATGGCGAAAGCCGCTGGTCAAGCACCGCTGACGATCACTCGAGGCGGAGCGCGCGATCCTGCGATGCAGCCGATTACAGTGAACGGCGCGCAGGCAATCGTAAACATTCAATAGAATTCTAAGTAGAGCTTTGAGGTGCGATGAGGTACGCAGTTTCAGGCAGGAACTGGCCGAGGCGGGCGGTCCAACGCGCCGCTCGCGGTTTCACGTTGATGGAGCTGATCGTAGCGACCGCGATCATGGTGATCCTCACCGGGATGGCGGTACCGTTGGCGCGAGTCACGATCAAGCGCGAGAAAGAGCGCATCTTGCGGCATGATTTATGGGAGATGCGCGACGCCATCGATCGCTATAAGGATGCCGCCGACCGCGGCGCGTTCCAGATCAAGCTGGGCAGCGAGGGCTATCCACCGGACCTCGATACCCTAGTGGAAGGCGTCGATTCGAACGGGAAGAAGATCCGCTTCCTGCGCAAGATTCAGGTCGATCCCTTCACCAACAAGAACGAGTGGGGCATGCGGTCGATGCAGGACGATCCGACCACCGATTCGTGGGGCGGGCAGAACGTGTTCGATGTCTACTCGAAATCGGAAGAGACCGCGCTCGACGGCTCAAAGTACAAGGACTGGTAAATGCAACGACGCAAGAATCATCGGGGCTTTACGCTGATCGAGATGATGATCGTGATCAGTCTGATCCTGATCCTCATTTCGATCGCCGTGCCGGCGTACAACCGCGCGATCTTGCGGGCGAAGGAAGCAACGCTGCGGCAGGACTTGTTTACGCTGCGCGATACCATCCAGCAATACACGCTGGACAAGCAGAAAGCGCCACAGACTCTCGACGACGTCAAGCAAGCGGGCTATATCCGCGACATCCCGATCGATCCATTCACGGGCGAAGCGAACTGGACGCTCGACATGGAAGATGCGCTGCTGGCCGTCGATCAGCAGGAGCCTGGCATCTGGGACGTGCACAGCTCGTCGAATCTGACCGGGATGGACGGGACAGCGTACAGTAGCTGGTAGTAAATAAGTCGTGGGTCCTTGGTTGTTGGTCGTTGGCATAACGCTCACTGACAGCGCGGATCGTGAAATACGTCCTCGAGTTTGTTGCAACCCTCTGCACCGCCATCTTCGCAGGCGCATCCCTCTACATAACTTTCGTTGAACATCCGGCACGAATGCAGTGCGGCCCCGAGGTGGCGACCGCCGAGTTCGGGCCGAGCTATCGTCGTGCGACGGTGATGCAGGCTTCGCTGGCGATCTGCGCCTTTCTGGCGGCCGTCGCCGCGTGGTGGATGAGTCGAGCGCCCATTTGGCTGATTGGCGCGGTACTTATCGGTGCCGTTGTTCCGTTTACTTTGATCGTAATTGTTCCGACGAATAAGAAACTGCTTGATCCTGGAATCAGACGGGATCTGGATTTAGCTCGCAAGCTCCTCAGCAGGTGGGGAAAGCTCCATGCAGTAAGGACGGTGTTGAGCACGTTAGCTCTTGTCATTTTGTTGCTAGCGACCGGCGTGGCGGGGCAGGACAACATGGTCGAGTCCAAAGAGGCGAAATTGCGGGAGAACCTCTTCATACTGCGCGACGAGATCCAGCAGTACACCTTGGACAAGCAGAAGGCACCACAAGCACTCGAAGATCTCAAGACGGGTGGCTACATCCGCGAGATTCCAGAGGATCCGATCACGGGCAAGGCTGGTTGGATGCTCGACATGGAAGACCCACTGCTGGCGGTGGATCAGGCAGAGCCTGGAATATACGACGTGCACAGCCGATCGGAAGAGACTGCGCTGGACGGGACAAAGTACAGCGGTTGGTAAGAAACAGTCGTTGGTTGTTGGTCCTTGGTCGTTAACAATTCCTCAGGAAACGTCGCTTGCTTTCGTCACAGGTTATTCGCGAGAAAAGCAGGTTCCTTCTTTGCTGGCTTCGCTCACGTGTCGGAATGACAATTTCTAAAAAGTACGATCGGTTTATTGCAGAGTAAGATCGTCGCTGGATTGAGCAGTTTCTGCAGAACTACGATTGACTGATCCAATGCTCTTCGAATTGCGCGCTTTTCGCGCAACCAATACCATAGAAACATGCCCGTAGAGACTGAGATTTCTCCCAAGACTTATACGCCCGTGCGTGCGCCACGCGGCACCACGCTCACCTGTAAGGGCTGGCAGCAGGAAGCGGCGATGCGCATGCTGATGAATAACCTCGACGAGGAGGTCGCCGAGCGGCCACAGGATCTGGTCGTGTACGGCGGCACCGGTCGGGCGGCGCGCAGTTGGGAGGCGTACCACGCGATCGTCGAAACCCTGAAGTCGCTCGACCATGACGAGACTCTACTGGTGCAGTCGGGCAAGCCGGTCGGCGTCTTTAAGACGCACGAATACGCACCACGAGTGCTATTGGCAAATTCCAACTTAGTCGGTCACTGGTCGAATTGGGAGAAGTTCAACGAGCTCGAGCGCGCGGGCCTGATGATGTATGGACAGATGACCGCGGGTTCGTGGATCTATATCGGTTCGCAGGGAATCGTCGAAGGAACGTTCGAAACGTTTTCCGCGGCGGGCGAAAAGCATTTCGGCGGCGACCTCTCGGGAAAACTAGTTGTATCGGGCGGCATGGGTGGCATGGGTGGCGCGCAGCCGCTGGCTGCGACGATGACGGGCGCGGCGTTTCTGGGAATCGACGTCGATCCAGAGCGGATCAAGAAGCGCCTGAAGACCGGGTACTGCGACTTCATGGTGACCACGCTTGATGAGGCGTTGCGTATCCTGAAGAACGCGGTCCGAAAAAAAGAAAATATCTCGGTCGGTCTGGTTGGAAATTGCGCTGACATCATTCCTGAGCTAGCCGAGCGCGGCGTGGTGCCCGACATTCTGACCGATCAGACTTCTGCGCACGATCCGCTGAATGGCTACGTGCCCAACGGAATGACGCTGGCTGAGGCACTGGAGCTTCGCAAGCGCGATCCGAAGGCGTATCAGGAAAAATCTCTCGATGCGATGGCCCGCCATGTGGAAGGGATGTTGCGCCTGCAAAAGATGGGTTCGGTAACGTTTGACTACGGCAACAACATCCGCACGTTCGCGTGTCAGCGGGGTGTGAAGAATGCGTACGACTTTCCTGGATTTGTGCCGGCCTACATTCGGCCGCTGTTCTGCGAAGGGCGCGGGCCGTTTCGGTGGGTTGCGCTGTCGGGCGAGGCATCGGATATCGCGGTGACAGACGATCTCGTGCTCGAGTTGTTCCCGGAGAACCGGATTCTGCGGCGCTGGATCGAGCTGGCACGGAAACGGATCAAGTTCCAGGGCCTGCCTGCGCGTATCTGCTGGCTTGGATATGGCGAGCGCGCGCAGTTTGGGCTCGCAATGAACGATCTGGTGAAGAAGGGCAAGATCAAAGCGCCGATCGTGATCGGGCGCGATCATCTTGATTGCGGTTCGGTGGCTTCTCCGTTCCGCGAGACCGAGGGGATGAAAGATGGATCGGATGCCGTGGCGGACTGGCCGATCCTGAACGCGCTGCTGAATACGGCGGCAGGCGCGTCGTGGGTGTCGGTGCACAATGGCGGCGGGGTCGGGATCGGTTACTCGCTGCACGCGGGGCAGGTCACCGTCGCGGACGGCACCGACATGATGGCCAAGCGCATCGAGCGGGTGCTGACGACCGATCCGGGCATGGGCGTGATCCGGCATGTGGATTCGGGATACGAGGAGGCGCAGAAGTTCGCCGACCGCGCGGGCGTGAAAGTCCCCCTACCAAAGTGATCGCACCAGACATCCACAACACCCACCAAGGAGTCACCGATACGGAGGTTTTTCTGTCATCAGTCGCTAGTCGTCGGTCGTCAGGAAAATCCATTTCATATATCCATTACTGCGTGAACAATCACCCTTGAAAACACCTTCCAATCACCCTGCACTCCTGCTGGTTAACATTGGCCAGCTTTTGACGCTGCGTTCGCCAAGTCGCACGAACGGTCCGCGGCGGGGTGCGGAGTTAGGCGAACTCGGGATCATTGAAGACGCGGCAGTCTTGTGCGTCGGCGGAAAGATCGTGTCCGTCGGCAAGACCAAAGACGCGATCCGGGATCCGTGGTTGAAGAAGAATCGCAAAAAGGTCATCGAGATTGATTGCGAAGGGCAGGTGGCATTGCCGGGATTTGTCGATTCGCATACGCATCCTGCGTTCATGACGCCGCGGCTGGTGGATTTCGAAAAACGCGCAGCGGGCGCGACGTACGAGCAGATCGCCGAAGCGGGCGGCGGGATCCGATCAAGCATCGAGCCGGTGCGCGAAGCAGGGAAGAGTGCGATCGCCGAGAAGATTCTGGATGCGCTGCACGAAATGGTGGAGCAGGGAACCACGACCGTCGAAGCCAAATCGGGCTACGGGCTCAGCGCGGAGTCGGAGTTGAAGTCGCTGGCGGCGATCCGACAGGCGGCTTCGCGGTGGCCGGGTACGGTCGTTCCGACGCTGCTCGGCGCACACGTCGTCCCGAAAGAGTTCAAGGATTGCTCACAAAAGTACGTGGAGATCGTCTGTAAGGAGATGGTTCCGCAGGCCGCCAACAGCAAATTGGCGCAGTTTGTCGATGTTTTTTGTGATCGCGGAGCTTTCTCTGAGGACGACACCCGGCAAATTTTTCAGGCGGCGTGCGAGAATGGAATGCACGTTCGCGCCCATGTAGGGCAGCTTTCCCAGACACCGTTATCCCAGCTACTGGAGTTCCATCCCGCTTCGTTCGACCACATGGATCACGTAAGCGACGACGACGTGGCCACGCTAGCCAGACAGGATACGGTGGCAACGTTTGTGCCGGGAGCCAACTATTTTTTGGGATTGAATCAGTATCCAGCGGCGCGCAAGTTTATCGATGCGGGGGTGCCAGTGGCGTTGGCCACGGACTATAACCCGGGCAGTTCGCCAACGGCGAGTATGCCGTTTGTGCTGTCGCTGGCATGCACGCATATGAAGATGTCGCCTGCGGAATCGATCACCGCCTCTACCATCAATGGCGCATGGGCGCTGCGTCTGGCAGACCGGAAGGGATCGATCGAGCCCGGAAAAGACGCGGATCTGGCCGTGTTCGAAGTGGAAGATTTTCGAGAGATTGCCTACTGGTTTGCATCTAATCGTTGTGTTCTCACCGTGTTGAACGGTGTTCTCGTCGCCTCGGCTGGTCCGGGCGAATTGGGGTGAACCGGAGCCGAGGGAACTCCGTATAACCCAGAAGAGCCTCGTGGGTCCTGAGGAGAAGTGCGCCCGCCGACTGGATAGGCCGGCGGGCGGGTGCGTGCGCGACTTCGTCGAAGCAAGATCAAATTTTCATTTGGGGAGAGTATGAAGCGAACCTTCTTATTGACTGCAATTTTTGCGCTGACATCCGTTTTTGCCGTGGCGCAGCGTCTGCCGCAATTGGCGACGCCGGAGAATTACAAGATCACGCTAGCTCCTGACTTTGACAAAGATAATTTCGCTGGCGAGGAAACGATCCAGATCCGTGTGCTGAAGCCGACGTCTGAAATCGTTCTGAACTCCGCCGAGATCGAATTTCAAAGTGCCACCATCACCAGTGGCAGGGCAACTCAGACCGCCAAGGTTACGCTCGACAAGACAAAGGAAATGGCCACGCTGGTTTTCGAGAAGGCCATTCAGCCCGGCGCCGCCAGCCTGCATATCAAGTACACAGGAATTTTGAACGACGAACTGCGCGGCCTCTATCTCGGTAAAGATCACGAGGGACGCAAGTATGCTGTCACCCAATTTGAGTCGACAGATGCGCGGCGCGCGTTCCCATCGTTTGATGAGCCCGACTACAAAGCTACATTCGACCTGACCGTGATTGCGGACAAAGGGCTGTCGGCGATCTCGAACGAGAAGATCGCGTCCGACACGCCGGGTCCCGGCGACGCGAAGCACACGGTGAAGTTCGCGACCACGGCGAAGATGTCGTCGTACCTGGTGGCGCTCGCAGTGGGGCAGTTTGAGTACGTGGAAGGCCAGGCGGATGGCATTCCGATCCGGGTATGGGGCCCTCCGGGCAGCAAGAAAGACGGCACGTACGCCCTCGAAGTCGCCGAGCAGTGCATGAAGTATTTCAATCACTACTTTGGCATCAAGTATCCGTTCGACAAGCTCGACATGATTGGCCTGCCGGATTTTGCGGCGGGCGCGATGGAGAACACCGGGTTCATCACTTATCGCGAAGTGATCCTGCTGATCGACGACAAGAAGGCGTCAGTAGGGCTGCATCAGACGGTAGCGACGGTGATCGCACACGAGATGGCGCACCAGTGGTTCGGCGATCTGGTCACGATGAAGTGGTGGGATGACATCTGGCTGAACGAAGGCTTCGCGACCTGGATGGAAAACAAAGCGGTCGCGGCGTGGAAGCCGGAGTGGCACCTTGAGCTGGATGACGCCGAGGGGACCACGGGAACACTGGGCGTCGATGCGCTGAAGAACACGCGGCCGATTCATCAAGCGGCCGAGACTCCCGCACAGATTCAGGAATTGTTCGACGGAATTGCATACGGCAAGGCGGCGTCAGTGCTGCGGATGCTCGAGGCGTATCTTGGCCCTGAGACATTCCGGGCAGGCGTCGACACTTACCTGAAGCAGCACGCTTACGGCAATGCGACGGCTGATGATTTCTGGAAGACGCTGGCCCAGGTTTCGAACAAGCCGGTGGACCAGATCATGCCGACATTCGTGAAGCAACCGGGTGCGCCGAGTATCAGCGTGCAGACGCAGTGCACCGGAGACTCAAACGCGGTTACGCTGTCGCAGAAGCGCTACTTCTATGACCGATCGCTCTTCGAGCAGGGCAGCGACGAACTCTGGCAGGTGCCGATGTGCCTCAAGCAAGACGGAGGCAAAGGGCAGAAATGCGTCCTGCTGACGAAAAAGCAGCAGACGTTCACACTGCCCGCCTGCGGTTCATGGGTCGTGGCCAATGCCGGCGCTACCGGCTTCTACCGATCGGGATACACGCCGGAAGCGATTCGCGCGATGGGCAAGACTGCTGAGACGGATCTGACTCCGGCGGAGCGAATCTTCCTGCTCAGCGATTCGTGGGCGTCGGTGCGCGTCGGAGAGCAGCAAATCGGCGACTATCTCGCACTGGCCGAGGGATTGCAGACCGATCGCACGCGCGCCGTGCTGGAGCAAATGGCCGGACAGGTCAACTACATCAGCGATTACCTCGTGACCGACACAGATCGCGACGCATATGAACAATGGGTCCGCAAATTGTTTTCGCCGATCGCAAAGGAGTTGGGGTGGACTGCGAAGCCCGGGGAAAGCGACGAGACCAAGGCGCTGCGTGCACGAATCATGGGCGTGCTGGGGCACGCCGGGCGTGATCCAGAAGTGATTGCTGAAGCCCGCAAGCTGACCGAAGTGGCCCTTAAGGATCCGGGCGCAGTCGATCACACGCTTGCGTTCACCGTGTTCGGGCTGAGCGCGCAAAATGGGGACAGTGCTCTGTACGACGAGTTGATGGAGCACCTGCAGCAGAAAGGCTCGTCGCTCGAAGACTATTACATTTACTTCCAGTCGATCAGCCAGTTTCGCGATCCGAAGCTGTTGCACAAGACCCTGGATTTTGCGGTGAGTCCGGCAGTTCGTTCGCAGGATTCGTTGGGGCTGATTTCCGCTGTGATGGAGAACCCTGCAGGCACGAGAGTCGCGTGGGATTTTGTGCGGGCGCACTGGACCGACATCGCGAAGGTCGGTGGCGGCTTCACCAGCGGGGAAGTCGTCCATGCCACGAGCGCGATCTGCGACGCGGGCATGCGCGGCGAAGTTCAGGACTTCTTCTCGACGCACAAAGTCCCGACCGCCGAGCGGACGCTGAAACAGTCGCTTGAAAGAATGGACTACTGCGTCGATCTGAAGTCGCGACAAACTCCACAGCTGGCGTCGTGGCTCGAACATCAAGGAGCGTCAGCGGGACAGTACTGAAGTCAGTTCACTGAAATCTCGGAAGGAGAAGGATCGGCAAGCCCTTATGAAGCTTGCCGATTTTTTCTGTGCATTCGGAACTCGACCATCCCGAGCCCGCTGCGAGCGACTTTCAACGCTTTACCAGATGAGCTTCAGTCCAAACTGAACCTGACGCGAACTGGTTGACGTGCTGGTGATCGCTCCCGCGGTTCCGGAAACATGGATTCCCGTCGTTGCCGAAGTGAACGTAATCAGATTCGGTGTGTTGAAGTTTGCGCGATTCAGCAAATTGAAAATCTCAGCGCGGAATTGCAGTGAGAGCCGTTCGTGCAGGGTGGTCGTCTTGAACGCTGAGAAATCCCATGTCGCAAGTCCCGGCCCCGTAAGCGTGTCTCGGCCCAGATCGCCATAGAAGCCGCTGCTGGCCGGCGGCCCTATGAATGCGTTTGGGTTGAACCACTGGGAAGGCTTGCCCAGAATCACCGATCCCTTGAAGTCCGGATTCACAAATGGCCGTACCGGGTTGCGTGTGTCTCCGTTATTCGAGGGGTTGTAGCTGAGTTGTGGCGTAAACGGAAACCCACCTTGTAGAGTGACGATGCTGTTTACCGACCAACCGCTCACCAGAGCGTCACTCCAACCCGTTAGGCTGTTGGCAAGCGCGCGGCCACGTCCGAAGGGCAACATGTAAATCGCATTGATCACTCCAACATTGCGCACGTCGTAGGTGGCAGGGCCGTAGTCGGAGCGCAGGTTGAAAGGATTCGAAACCAAGCCGGGTGCGTTCGCGGCCGTGGTCGCATTCAGCGAATCACCGTCGTCCAGCGCCTTCGACCACGTATAGACGCCACGCACCGAAAGTCCATGGGTGAAGCGGCGGTTCACGTCGACCTGAAGCGCGTTGTAGTTGCTGGTGCCTAGCGAGAACCACGTCCACGTATTCGCGATTGCAGGATTCGCGCGCGGCGTACCAGCTGGAATGTAATATGCGCCCGCGGGCACAGGCTTTCCGGCAAGTGGAGAGCCAACCGGGAAGCCGAGCGCCGGAGAATTCGTGGGAGTGGTCGGCTGGCTTGAGTCGTACGTTGGATAGACCGCCGGGCAAGGCGATGCCGGGCAGATCACCGGGAAGGGTTCGTTCGCATCGACGCCGATCAATTCGTGATAGCCGTGGCTCCCGACATATCCGAGTGTGATCGCTGTGTCGGGCGTGATCTCGTGTTGCACGCGCAAGGACCAGGAGATCAGTGTCGGCGTTTGCATGTCGGGCTGAACGCCGCCGGGCACGAGTTTCGCGCCGCTGGGCCGAGCGACGGAAGGATCAATCGGCAGGGAAGAGACCGGGAACGGCGCGGCCGCACTGCCAACGCTGTAGACGGGATTGAAGGGAGCGTTCTGATCGGCGCGATAGCCAAGCGCGTCTTGCAGGTCGTTGTACATACCGAAGCCGGCGCGGATCACGGTTTTATCCGTGAGCGGACTCCACGCCAGCCCGATACGTGGTTGAGGCAGAAACTTTGCGTTGTTCGTGGTGAAAAAAGCATGTCCGATCCGTGGTTGCGTTGAAATAACGCCGTTGGAGAAGGTGTAGTTGGCGGCGCGGTCATGCTTCTCGTTCCATCCGGTACTGAACTCGCCGCGAAAACCGAGCGAGAGCGTAAGCCGCGGCCTCACGCGAATCGTGTCCTCTCCATACCCCGCACCAAACAGCGATCGCCAGTTCATTGCGGTGGGTGCGGGATCCCACAGGAAGCTGGACATGTTTCCTTGCAGGAAGTTCGCCAGACTTGAGAACGTCGCCTGACCATACTGGCTCAGAGCGATCGTCTCGTTCGATTGGAAGGGCTGAAACCATGCGCCGAAGGTGAGTTGATGGTGCCCGCGCGTCATCGTGATGCGGTCTTCAAAGGTGTACAGGTTACGCGCGATATGCAGATTGCTGCCGTTGTTGCTGCCGGCAAGTCCGAGGGCTGCTTGTGGATTCGAGGCCGCGCTCCCGCCAACAACCACCGCGCCCACCTGATGACCTACCAGGAATCCCGAGACGCCTTCCGCAGGAGTACCGGGCGTGGGCAGACCGGTAAAGAAATATCCGGCCCGCGAGTATCCGACACGCGCCACGTTCACGGTCGACGGAGAGAACGAATGGGTTTCGTCGAGACTGACGACTTGCTCGCGCAGGTCGAGCTTGTCCGAGCTATAAGGGTCAAGAACTGTTGCGGTGAAATCATCGCCATCATCGATCGTGTAGATCGCGGACAAAGAATCCCGCGTAGAAAACAGGTGATCGAAGCGAACCGTGCCGAAGTCCTCACGAATCGTTTGCCGCGGACTGCTGAAATATTCGGCGATGCCGCATGGGGTAGCCGCGTTGGGACACGCGGTAATCGGCGACTCGGGCCAAAGGTTTAACAATGGTTGCACGGAGGCAACCGCATTGGCGCGCGATGTGTCGTCAGGAACGAAGGCGACGGAGGTCTGGTGCAAGTGCTGGCGTAGGCCTTCATAGTTGCCAAACAGGAAAGTCTTGTCGGTGCGAATCGGTCCGCCGAGCGCAGCGCCGAACTGATTCCGCTGGAAGGGTGGCGCCGATCCCTGATCAAAGTAGTTGGGAGCGTCCAGAGCGTTGTTGCGCAGAAACTCGTAGACGCTGCCGTGGAGTTGATTTGTCCCGGCTTGCGTCAGAATCGTAACCTGACCGCCCGGGTGCTTGCCGTATTCGGCTCCGTAAGAATCGCGAAGGACATTAAATTCGCGCACCGCATCTACACCGATCAGCTGGTCGCTGGCTCCGCCAGGCTGCATGTTGTTCTCGGCGGCGCCGGTGTACTCCACTCCATTCAGCAGGAACATGTTTTGCTGCGGACGATTTCCAGAAACGGCGAAGTTGTTACCGGTGGTGGAATTCGAGACACCGACACCGCCGGTCTTCTCCCAGGTGAAATTCACAATGCCGGGATTCAACGTCACCAGCAGGTCGTAGCTGCGGCCATTCAGCGGCAGATCTTTGACTTGGCGTGTACCCACGAGGCCCGATATATCACGCGTCGTCAGGCTGACGAGCGGAACGTCTTCGGTGACCTTGATCTGCTCGCTCACCGAGCCTACCCGCAAACTCAGATCCGCTCTGGCATCCTGACCCACGGCTAGCCGAATGCCCGAGCGGATTGCTTCCGCGAACCCATCCTTGGTGACGCTGATCTCGTAGCTTCCTACCGACAAGGCGAAGAAGCGGTACCGCCCAGTCTGGTCGGTAGACGCGGTGCGTGTCGCGCCCGTATCGAGGTTGGCGGCGGTCACGGATGCGTTAGGAACCGCAGCGCCGGATGGATCCGTAATCACTCCTGACAAATTGGCCGAGACCTGCGCCCGCGCAGCGGGCAACGAGACAGAGCAAAAGAGCACTGCGAGGATAGTAGTCCGAAGGATTCCGGCCAAACGATCATCTCCGACGTTATCTACGCACTCAACTTGAGTCCTCGCCACACCGAGCACCTGTGAAACGCAAGACATGATCCCTCCCCCTGTAAACTTTAACGCTGGACGGTGGCGAGAAGTGTATATGATAGGCAGTTTACGAGTCGAATCCGATGTAGGTATGAATGTATTTAAACTGATTATGTTACGTGTCTATGACAATTCCTCCTGATTGACCGGAACTGGCTCGGACTATAGGATTCAGTTCCGCATGGCCAACATTTCAAAACCGAAGCGTCGCGAAGACGCGAACGAAAAATGGCTGAAGCCGCGCGACGCCGCTTTAGAACTGCACGTGAGCTTTCCAACCATCAAGCAATGGATCTACAAAAAGCGTATTCGGAGCGTTCAAACGGCCGGTGGACATCACCGCATTCCGCAGAGCGAAGTCGACCGGCTTTTGTTTCGAACCAGAGCGAAGACCGAGCCAGAGCGGAACTTGCTGATGCGCCAGCTGAGCGGCAGGAATCAGCTGGTGGGCCGGGTTGAGAGTGTACGCATCAGCGGTTTGATGGCCGAGGTGGTGCTTTCTATCGGTCACCAGCACATCACGTCGATCATCACCTCGCGGTCGGCGCGCGAGATGAATCTCAAAGTCGGACAGACGGCGGCGGCTCTGATCAAATCAACCGAAGTCATGATCCTTCGAGTGTGAAATGAGAAAGCGTTCTGCGTTTGCAATTTTGGCGCTGGTTTTCAGTAGCCTCGCGTTGCAGTGTCAGCAATTGACGGTGCAGGGCGAAGCCGGCAGGCAGGTGGTTCTAAAGCGCACTGATCTAGACGCTTTGCCTCATGTCAAAGTCAGCGCTGCTGAGCACGGGGGCACTCCAGCGGAGTTCGAAGGCGTGACTCTGAGGAGCGTCCTGGAGAAGGGCGGCGTCAACTTTGGAGAGTCAATGAAGGGGAAAAGGCTGGCGAACTGTTTGCTAGTTGAGGCGGCGGATGGTTATCGCGCGGTCATTGCCCTTCCTGAGATGGATCCGGCTTTTACGGATAAGCAGATCGTGCTGGCATTTCTGCGTGACGGGAAACCGCTGGGCGAGAAAGAAGGGCCGTACCGTGTCGTAATTCCTGATGAGAAGCGAATGGCCCGATGGGTTCGTCAGGTAACGACCCTGAAGATCGTTGAAGTTCAGTGACGAAAATCAATCCTTCTGAATCATCACTTCGGTTGCTTTGACGACAGCTGTGACCTTGTCGCCTTTCTTGAGCTTCAGTTCGTCGGCGCTGCGGCGAGTGATGGCACTTTCAATCAGGTTATCTCCGACACGAACGACGACGTGCGCCATGATGTCGCCAAGTTGAATTTCTTCGATTGTTCCGCGCAGTTTGTTTCGAGCTGAGATCGGCATGAGGAAATTATAAACGCGAGGAGTACGGAATGAAGGCAAGCAGACTGATGGTGATTGCGATACTTCTGATCAAATGCGTAAGTGCGTCGTGCGCGGCGCAAGAACTCACCGTTGCGGCGGCGGCAGATCTGCAGGCCGCGATGCAACAGGTCGCGGCACATTTTCAGAAGGACACCGGCAAGTCGGTGAAGGCGATCTATGGTTCTTCGGGAAATTTCTTCCAGCAAATCCAGAACGGCGGGCCGTTCGACATGTTTTTTTCCGCGAATCTCGACTATCCCAAAAAACTTGAGGAGGCCGGATTAGTCGAGCCGGCGAGCTTTTACCCGTACGCTCGCGGGAAGATCGTTATGTGGGTTCCGAAAGAATCGAAGGTCGATTTGAATCTCGGCCTCCAGGCTCTACTGCAACCAGGCGTGCAAAAGATCGCGATTGCAAATCCGCAACACGCACCCTACGGACAGGCCGCTGTCTCGGCAATGCAGAAGGAGGGAATCTACGACAAAGTCAAAGACAAACTAGTGTTGGGGGAGAACATTTCACAAACGGCCTCGTTCGTTGTGTCGGGGTCGGCGGATGTCGGAATTGTGGCCCTATCCCTCGCCCTATCGCCAAACATGAAGGACAAAGGGCGCTACGCGGAGATTCCCGCTGGTGAGTATCCGCCCATTGACCAGGCGTGCGTCATTCTTAAGTCGTCGAAGAACAAAGAGACGGCGCAACAATTTCTTTCGTACGTGAAGAGCAAGGCGGTCGCCGAAATTCTCGCTGGGTACGGATTTGATGTAAGTGATCGAGGCAAGTAGGGCGCTGGCTTCGCAAGCGAGAATTCTATCAGCGAAAAAGCCTATTGGCTGCTTTGGACGGCGTCGCGTGGTTTGAAGTAACGAACAGTCACGTCGTCGGATATGTGACGAACTTGGTTGTCGCTAGCATTCGCGCGCACAACGACCGACTGAGGAGTGAAGTAACGCACGGTCACGTCATCGCCAAAGTGACGAATGCGAACGTTGGACGCGTACGCCAACCTCTGTGATGCGTGAGACAGGCGATGCTGAGCGGGAATTTGCGCGACCGGATCTTCGACCGCCGGTTTGGCTGACGCTACCGGAGCCGAGGTCTGAACAGAAGTTGTTTTCTCGGCGACCGATCCGGTGGGCGGCATCATCGCGGACGGGCGCTCGCGATAAGAAACCAGCGTGATTAGGGCGCCAACAATCGCCACGGCAACTCCTGCATCCCACGCGCGCTTGAAATACGGATAAGCCTGGATCGGGAACCGAGGAAGTCGGACGCCTTTCAACTGTGGAATTGTTACGAAATCTGATTTTGGTGCAGGATCTTTCAACCAAGCGATTGGTGGAACCAACTCTGGTTTCGCGACACGCTCTGGCCTTGGAACAGCGCCTGACTTCGGAACTGGCTCGGGCCGCGGGATCCGTTCTGCTTTCGGAACAGGCGATGCCTTCGAGGGCGGAGGAGCTTCCGAAGATGTGATCTTTGCCACGGGTGCTACGGCTGGCTTGGACACTGGAACAGCCGGCATCGCGGCGGCTGGAATTGGTGCCGGTGCGGGCTTTGCCGCGCCAGCACTCGTCGCCGCCTGCTCGCGAACAATGGCTTGTGCTGGCGATGCTTCGACGGTTGGCTGGGAGGCGCGAATTGTATCTCCAATCAAGCCGGCGAAGACCCAGTACGCACGAACCTCCTCGTCAGCGAAAAAGTGAGCCTCATCGAAAATAATTTGCAGGATCGCCGTAACCAAGCCCTTGCTTCGAACAGGCAGGATGAGGAGCGATTTGGCTCCAAATTGCCGGCAGATCGCGGCCTGGATTCGAGGATCGTTGTCGGCGTTTTCGACGCGTAGAATCTCGGCGGTCATCGCGTGCGAGCCCGAAGTGCTCAGCGTCGCAGCCACAGAGCGTCCTACGTAGCTCGCCGCGCTGCCGCAACCGGCGCCGTAAACAAGCTGACCTTTTCGCAACAGCGCGATCGCAACTCCGCTGGCGGGGGCGATATCGCGAACCTGCACTGCGATCGCCTCAAGAACCTCGTTCAGATCGAAATCGCGCGTCTCAATCGATTTCTGGATCTGCATGATCCGCGCGAGGACCTGTGGCTGCATGCCGCTGCCTTGAACCATATACGCGCTCGCCAGCAGCGTTTGCAGAGGTTCAGGATCGAAGCTGGCGCTGTTCTTCATAACAGGATCGTTCGGCGGGTTCGTGGAACTCGAGGCCTTCCCCATCGACAGTTTCTCGAAGTCTCCAACATCAGATAGACGATGTCAATCAGATGAATCTCCTAAAAATACTGTATACGCACTTGTGAGAGAGCCGAATTTCCTACCATGCACCAAAAATAGGGCAACCGATTCCGCGGTAACGTTTTCCCCGCGATTCTTCTACGCTTTGCAGTAGGACTGATGTGTAATCTTCCAGGTAGGGAATCAAACGCGGCAACTGGCAAATTTGATAGGCCGCCCGGCGTGTTGCTTGGCGAACTCGCGCCACGAGACCCTGTCGACGTAAATCTGGAAACGGGACCATCACCGAAGGTATTGCGGCAGGGAACCGCGATGCGCTCTCGGATGGTGCTCTGCAACATCACCACTCATATCGACCAAAAAAAAGAAAGGGCACGAAGTCCGTGCCCTTTCCAGATTCGTTGCAGAGATTGCTAGCGCAGTGAGGCTACAATCTCGACGCGTTCACGGTTGAGATTCGCGGAGGCCAGCTCTTTCGCCAGTTCCTTCTCGCGTTTGGTCTGAGGTATGTGGCGTCCACTGTAGGCACCCTGGACCCAGATCTCAGACAGAAAATACTGGTCCTTGTATCGATTGAAAACCAGCTTGGTCTTGTCGGCGCCGGCGAGATTCTCCGCGCCGTTGCTTCCGACGATCATATGCATCTTGCCGTCTTGCGACTCGAGCAACAGGAGCTCGGGTCCGCGGCCGACGTGTCCGATCGTGTAGGTCCCCGCTGGAACTGTTTTCCCTTCAACCGTGAAATCGAACGGAATATTCGAACGCACCGGTGCGGACTGTGCGATTGCCGACCCTGCCACTAGGAGCAGACTCAGCAGGCTAATGAGACTAATGGCTTGCCGTTTCATACATCCTCCTTGGGGTCGAGAATGATGGAGCCTCGCACATTGCGATCACGACAGTGCGTTTTGTCTCCTCACCCACAACCTTTAAATTCGACTTTCGTCGCGATGATGAGTTGCACGCTGCGTGCCAAGCCGCAGTCGGGTGAGAGCGCAGGCCGTCGTGGCTTTACAAATGATTGATTCGTACGCTGTTCCGGGAAATGCACGGTGCGCGTCGCGAGACCACTGACTTGTCGTACGCTCGGGATTAGCAAACCCAAGTGTTAATCGCTATCCCTTTCGGATAGGTGTCAAGCAAAGGCGCGAGCCTCGCAGAGTGAGCTGCCAATTAATCCTGTGAGGCTGTTTGCGGACGAGTGAGTGTCTATGGTCGATCCCACCACCTCGAACGGAGTGACGGCTGCACTCCGGCACGCGGCGGAAGCGTCGTCCCTGATCCTGAAGTATCGATCAAAACGCGGCATAACACCGGATGGTCAAGGGATCCCACTAGGCGGATGGGTAACCGTCGCAAATAGGGTGCGGTGAAGATCTAAAAGCTGGGTGGAGGCGGAACCCAATACCGCCCGCAGAACTAGACAACGCCCCGCGTTGCCGCTTGGTAACTCGGGGGGAAATGGTATTGACAGCCATAAAATCACGTTCCAACCTCACACCCTGCCGTTTTGGGCCCCTTTGAGTTGACCGCAGAAGGGAGCACTCCCATGAGACATCTTCGCTTTGTGCTATGTGCGCTTTTCGTTTTGGTCTCACTTGCTGCCCACGCCGATAGTATTCCGGTTTTCAAGATCACTTCTGCCAGGATCTTTTTTTTTCGCGAAATGAACGAAATAGCTTTCGATTTTCAAGGACCGGGCATCTCCATCACTGGACTGGGATTCTTCGATTGTCCTTCCGGATGGTGTGTTAACCACTTCGTACCTTCCGGTACGCCCATGGATTTTGGGAATTTTGTTCCTGTCCAGCTCAGCGCGTTCACGATACAGATTGGAGGGGTCACATACTCTAATCCGCAAGCCGTCCTGGGCGTGTGGACCTTGAACCCTTCTACTGCTATGTCGGTTCCTGACTCCCAAGCCACCGCCACATTTAACGGTAACGGGCTGATAGCGGGAAGTATCAACACGGCAAACGGAACGCTTCAATTCGAAATCAAAGTGCCCGCAGGAACTTACCAATTAGATTGGATTCAGAGCGACCAAAATCCCTCCGATTACATACCGGACGGCGGTTTGTTCCGCGCATTCGGCAGTCCGGTTCCGGAACCAAGCAGTGTTGTTTTTCTGGTGACTGGATTGGCTGGAATTTTGGGCACCCTTAAATTCAAACAGCGGCATTAGGG
>Ga0126371_10001543_pt1 | contig 19544 bp, 17 predicted proteins | sample PanSoiMetaPlot_4_FD_110145 | JGI IMG/M metagenome (GOLD analysis project Ga0126371, IMG submission 110145) | Tropical forest soil microbial communities from Panama - MetaG Plot_4 | ecosystem: Environmental > Terrestrial > Soil > Tropical forest > Bulk soil | place: Panama | collected 2016-02-17 | reverse complement strand
CTACGAGTATCGCAAGCTGTGCTTCGTCGCGAACGGGTTCGGCGCGCGCTACAAGCTGCTGCGCAACGGCAAGCGGCAGATCCTCAACGTCATCCTGCCCGGCGACGTGGTCGGCGTGCCGGGAAGCTTTCTCGAGCGCGCGGCCTACTCGGTCATCGCACTGACCGAGATGAAGCTCTCGGTCTGCACCACCGACGCCTATGTTCAGCTCTGCTACCGGCGGCCTAAATTCGGCCTCGCGCTGAGCTGGCTCGCGGTGCACGAGGCGGCCGCCTACGCCGAGCGCATCATCGATACGGGCCGCCGCACGCCGATCGAGCGGCTGGCGCATTTTCTGCTCGAGCTGCATTCGCGCCTCGCGATCATCGGCCGCGCCGCGCCGTCGAGCTTCGACCTGCCGTTCTCGCAGGAGGTGATGGGCGACGCGCTCGGCCTGAGCGTGCCGCACCTCAACCGCATGCTGGCGCAATTGCGCGCCGAAGGCCTCGTCGCGCTGAGCAACCGCCACGTCACGTTCCCCGACCTCAAGGCGATCCAGGTGCGCGCGCATTTCCAGCCGCTCGCGCTCGCGAGGATTCCGAGTTTGGTGTAGTCCTGATCTGCTGCGTCATTGTCCGCGAAAGCGGGCAAATCCAGTATTCACGAACGTCAGCGGCCTATCGATGCGCTGCGGCGTGCTGGGTCGTCCGCTTTCGCGGACGATGACGGTGGTGGGGAATGCGAGCAAGTGCCTCTCGGGCGCCCCCATTAATTCAAATCAATAATCGGCTGCAAAGTCAGTCTTGCGGTGCGCCGGTATGAAGCCACGAGTGGCGGCTTCCCCGCAGCAATGCGCCCTCGGACGCCGCTTCACACACAAAGCCAAGCGAAAAGCCCGCGTCACAGGGAGGTTCACGAGATGGTCCGCAAAATCACCCGCCGCCGGGTCATGCAGGCCGGCGCCGCGATCGCCGCCGCGCCGCTGTTCTCGCCGCCGATCCTGGCGTTCGCCCAGGGCGAGACGCCGGTCAAGATCGGCATGCACGATCCGCTCACCGGCACCTACGCGGCGGAGGGCGAGAGCGAGGTGCGCGGCGCCAAGATGGCGCTCGCCGAGGTCAACGCCAAGGGCGGCATTCTCGGCCGCAAGGTCGAGCTCGTGATCGAGGACGACAACGCCAATGCGGGGCTCGCGGCGCAGAAGGCGCACAAGCTCATCGAGCAGGACAAGGTCGCGCTGCTGATGGGCGCGGTGTCGTCGGCGACCGCGCTGTCGGTCAACCAGGTCGCGCACGACAAGGGCATGGTCTACATGGTCACGGGCGGCCACACCGACCCGGTGACCGGCAGCCAGTGCCACTGGACGACCTTCCGCATCTGCACCACCACCTACATGCTGGCGGCCGGCCTCGCCGAGACGCTGTACAAGAAGTTCGGCGGCAAGTGGTACTTCATCACGCCCGACTACGCCTTCGGACACACGCTGCAGGAATCCTACGCCAAGCTGCTCAAGAAGATGGGCGGCACCGTGCTCGGCAACTCGCTCTCGCCGCTCGGCACCACCGACTTCAGCTCCTACCTGATCAAGGCGCAGCAGTCGAAGCCCGACGTGCTGATCAACCTGTGCGACGGCCAGGACCTGGTGAACTCGATGAAGCAGGCCGCGCAGTTCGGCCTGATGAAGAAGTTCCCGATCGGCGGCGGCCTGAGCGAGCTCGAGGTGCTGGCGGCGCTGCCGCGCGAGGCGAAGCAGGGCTGGTGGACGCTCGAATGGTGGTGGGACCAGCCGAACACGCCGCACGTCAAGGAATGGGTCGCGGCCTACCAGAAGGCCCATCCCGACAAGTCCTATCCGAGCGCGCGCACCTGGTTCGGCTATGCCGGCCTGCACTCGCTCGCGCTCGGCGCCGCCAAGGCGAAATCGCTCGAGCCCAAGAAGGTCGCGCGCGCGCTCGAGGGCCTCGAGCTGCCGCCGGAGATCAAGCTGCAGCCGAACAAGGTCTACTTCCGCCCGGGCGACCACCAGCTCATGTCGAGCGAATTCCCCGGCGAGATCGTCCAGGACGGCAAGTATCCGAACCTGTTCAAGGTGGCCGACATCGTTGCGGGCGACAAGATCGCGCTCAAGCCCGAGGAGACCGGCTGCAAGCTCGACTACCAGGCTTGAAGAGTGAGGCTCTGCGAACAATGAAAAGCCAAACCCGTCACCCTGAGGCGGCCGCGCGAAGCGCGGCCCTCGAAGGGCGACGGCCGATGCGGTGCCGCTTGCGCACCTGCCGCACCGCTTCGGCCGATCATCCTTCGAGGCTCGCTACGCTCGCACCTCAGGATGACGGAATTGGCCCACCCATCACTGCCTAAGCATCCGCGCGGACTCCCTGTGCGCGGATGCCGGTGCGCCGCCCCCCGCACGGGGCGGCGCACCATTCTGCGGTGACGGCCCAGGCACCCGGCCATGCAGCTTCTTCTCTTCAATATCTTCAACGGCCTGATCCAGGGCGTGTTCTACGCCCTGATGGCGCTCGGGCTGGCGCTGATCCTCAGCCTCAACTCGGTGATCAACATGGCCCATGGCGGCTTCCTGATCATCGGCGCCTATCTGGCGTTCACGCTCTCGCCCTTTCTCGGCTTCTGGGGCGCGCTGGTTGCGGGCCCCCTGCTCGCGGCCGTCGTCGGCCTCGTGGTCGAGCGCGTCCTGATCCGGCCGATCTACAAGCGGCCCGACCCGCTCTACAGCCTGCTGCTCACCTTCGGCCTCGCGCTGGTCATCCAGGATCTGGTGCGCACGATCTGGGGCGCGCAGGGGCTGCCGCTCGAGGTGCCGGACATCCTCAACTCGCCGGTGAGCGAGGACTACTACTTCGTCAGCGGCTACCGGCTGTTCGTCATCGGCGTCACGGCGGCGGCCGCGATCGGGCTCTACCTCCTGCTGCGCTACACGCTGCTCGGCATCCGAATCCGCGCCGGCACCCGCGACCTCGAGACCACGTCGGCGCTCGGCGTCAACATCTACGGCCTGCGCGCCTTCAACTTCGCGTTCGGCTGCTTCTTCGCCGGGCTCTCCGGCGTGCTCGCGGCCGGCATTCTCGGCCTCACGCCGCCGATGGGCGAGAGCCTGATCATGCCGAGCTTCGTCGCGATCATCGTCGGCGGAGTCGGCAGCCTCTACGGCGCCGTGCTCGGCGGCCTGATCATCGGGGTCGCGGCCGGCATCACGACGACGTTCTACCCGGCCGGCAGCGAGGCCGTCATCTATCTCATCATGCTGATCGTGCTGGCCGTACGGCCGCGCGGACTTTTTGGCGAAGAGGGCCTGTTCGAGTGAAGCGACCCCTGACGCGATCATTGGCGATCGCCGCCATGTGGGCGGCGCTGATCGCGCTGCCGTGGTGGCTGCCGATGGCCGGCGGCTACACGGCGCTCGGCTCCAAGGTGCTGATCTATGCGATGGCCACCATGGGGCTCAACCTGCTGCTCGGCTTCACCGGCGGGCTCTCGTTCGGCCAGGCGGCGTATTTCGGGCTCGGCGCCTACGGCGCCGGCATGACGCTGAAATACCTCGCGCCGAGCACGCCGCTCGCCGTGCTGATCGGCACGCTCGCGGGGGGGATCGCGGCGACCATCCTCGGCCCGCTGGTGATGCGCCGGCGCGGCATCTACTTCGCGATGATCACCATCGCGATCGGGCAGCTCTTCTATTTCGTGATGGTGCGCTGGAACGAGGTCACCGGTGGCGAGGATGGGCTCGCCGGCTTCGGCCGCCAGCCGCTCCACCTCGGCAGCCTGACCATCCCGCTCACCGACCGCAACTTCTACTTTCTGGTGCTGATCTGCTTCACCATCGCGGTCGCGATCATGTGGACGCTGCTGCAGTCGCCGCTCGGCCACACCTGGGTCGCGATCCGCGAGAACCGCCGCCGGATGATCTATCTCGGCGTGCGTGTCGAGCTCTACGTCTGGGCGGCGTTCGCGATCGCGGGCTTCATCACCGCCTTCGCGGGCGCCCTGAACGCGCTCCTGTTCAACTTCACCTCGCCGCAGGACCTGCACTGGATCCTGTCCGGCAACTTCGTGATCATGATCGTGCTCGGCGGCATGCGCAGCTTCTTCGGCCCGCTGCTCGGCGTGCTCATCTTCGTGGTCGCGCAGGACTATCTCTCCAGCCTCACCGACAACTGGATGACGTTCATCGGCCTGATCTTCGTGCTGATCGTGCTGCTGTTTCCGCGCGGCATCCTCGGCGTCTTCGACGCCCGCACGAGGGCCGCATGACCGCGTCGACGGCGCGCCCGGCCGTGCAGGACGCCGCGCCGAACGCGAGCCCGGCGCAAGCCGGCACGCTGCTGCGGCTCGACCACGTGTCGCGCCACTACGGCACGCTCAAGGCGGTCGACGATGTGTCGTTCGACATGGGCATCGGCGAGCTGCGTGCCGTGATCGGGCCGAACGGCGCCGGCAAGACCACGTTCTTCAACCTGATCAGCGGCTTCGTGCCGCCGACCCGCGGCACGGTCACGTTCGACGGCGCCGACATCACGCGCCAGCCGGCGGTGCGCCGCGTCGCGCGCGGCATCGTGCGCACCTTCCAGATCACCGAGATCCTGCCCGACCTCGACGTGTTCGAGAACATCCGCGTCGGCGTCGAGACCGCGGCGCGGCTCAATCCGCGGCCGTGGATCTCGCGCGCGCGGCGCGCCGCGATCGACGCGCGGGTCGAGGAGCTGATCCGCATCGTCGACCTCGGCGGCAAGGCGCGCCGCACCGTCGGCGAGCTCGCGCATGGCGACCAGCGCGTCGTCGAGGTCGCCATGGCGCTGAGCCTCAACCCGCGCCTCCTCCTGCTCGACGAGCCGACCGCCGGCATGGGCGACGCCGAGACCGACCACATGGTCGGGCTGATCGGCCGCCTGCACCAGGAGCAGGGCGTGAGCATCCTGTTCATCGAGCACGACATGGACATCGTGTTCGGCATCGCCCAGCGCGTCACGGTGCTCGACCAGGGCCGCGTGCTCGCCGACGGCACGCCCGACGCGATCGCCGCCGATCCGAAAGTGCGCGTCGCCTATCTGGGGACGGGCGCATGAAGGCCGTCCTGCGCACCGAGGAGATCCACAGCTTCTACGGCAAGAGCCATATCCTGCATGGCGTGTCGCTGGAGCTGGGCGAAGGCGAGATCGTCACGGTGCTCGGCCGCAACGGCGCCGGCAAGACGACGACCATCCGCAGCATCATGGGCCTCACGCCGCCCCGCCGCGGCAAGAGTGAAATCTTCGGGCAGAACACGACGCGCTGGCCGGCGCACCGCATCGCGGGGCTCGGCGTCGGCTACGTGCCGGAGGGCCGCAAGATCTTCGGCGCCCTGACGGTGCTGGAGAATCTCAAGGTGCCGCCGGCGCGGCCGGGGCCGTGGACGCTCGAGCGGGTGTTCAAGCTCTTCCCCCGCCTCGCCGAGCGCCAGTCGCAGCTCGGGCGCCAGCTCTCCGGCGGCGAGCAGGAGATGCTGGCGATCGCCCGCCCGCTGCTGGTGAACCCGCGCATCATGCTGCTCGACGAGCCCTCGCAGGGCCTGGCGCCGCTCGTCGTCGCCGAGGTGATGCAGGTGGTGCGCCGCATGCGCGAGGAAGGGCTCTCGGTGCTGCTGATCGAACAGAATGCGCCGCTGTCGCTCAAGATCGCCGACCGCGCCTATGTGCTCGACGACGGCAAGGTGGTCTATTCGGGCCGCGCGGCCGAGCTCGCCGGCGATGCGGAGCTGGTCAACCGGCTCGCGGGGGCCGGGCGCTCGACGTGAGGCAAGTCTTGTAGCCGCATGAGCGGAGCGACATGCGGGAACGGGGTTCGCTGTCATGCAGCCCCGGATTTCGCTTCGCTCATCCGGGCTACGGCGGTTGCCATTTCCGCACCATGACGGTCTCCCCGATCTCGAAAGCCATCAGGTCCTCGCCGGCGACCAGCGGCCCATCATAGGTCTGCCGCGTCTCGGCGACGATGTTCTCGATCGTCGGCGCAGCGAAGCGCTCGTTGCCGAGCGCCACGATGTGCGTATAGGCGGCGAGCTTCGGTTGCGTCTGGGCAAAGACCCGGCCGGCATCGTGCGGCGTGGTGTGATGCGCGATGATCCGCTGGATGTAAGCTTCCTGCATTAACTCCGGCGCCGCGCTCGCCACCTCGTGGACCAGAAGGTCCGCGCCGGTGCCGTGCCTGATGACGTTCTGATTGAGGCGCGTATCGGAGGAAAAAACGGCGACGCGCCCGCCGTACTCGAAGCGATAGCCGTAGCACGGCTTGATCACGTCGCCGTGGTCGACCTCGAAGGCGATCACCTTCACGCCGTCCTCGTCGTACACGACGCCGTCGCGGTCGAACTCGCTGACATCGGTCGCGATTCCCGAGCGCGGCAGCTTCTCGTCGGCGATGCGGATCTCGATGTCGCGAGCGTAGGCGCGCTCGAGGCTCGTCATGAGCTCGCGCGCGCCGGTCGGCCCGATCACGCGATACGGCGTCGTACGCCGGCCGAAATGCGACGCGAGCCATCCGGTGAGCCACACGTCGGGCACGCCGGAGGTGTGGTCGGAGTGGTAGTGGGTGAGAAACTGCACGTCGATCCGGCCGAGCGGGACCTTGAGCTGGAACAGCCGGATGGCGGCGCCGCGTCCGGCATCGATCAGGAATTTCCTGTTCCCCGCCTCGACCAGGGTGCAAGGGCCGAAGCGATCGGGGCTCGGGATCGGCACGCCGGTCCCGAGCAGCGTCACGCGAAAGCTTGAACGCGTCATGTGTTGATCTTGATTCCCGCGTCCTTGATGACCTTGGTCCAGCGCGCGGTCTCGGCGTGCACATGGGCGCCGAACTCCTGCGGCGTGCCGCCGCCGACGTCGGTACCGATCCTGGCGAGCGCGTCGCGCACCTTGGCGGTCTTGAGCGCAGCATTCACCGCGCGGTTGAGCCGCGCGATCACGTCCGTCGGCGTGCCGGACTTGACCAGAAGCCCGGCCCAATCCTCGGCGACGAGCTGCGGGAAGCCGGCCTCCGCGATGGTCGGCACATCCGGCAGCACCGGATTGCGCTTCTTGCCCATGACGGCGAGGGCGCGCAGCTTGCCGGTGTTGATGAGCTGCACGACCGGCAGCAGCGTGATGAACTGATAAGTATTGACCCCGGCCACCAGGTCGGCGATCGCCCGCGGAAAATTGTTGTAGGGCACATGCGTCACCTGCACGCCGGTCTCGAGCTTGAACAATTCGCCTAGGAGGTGCGCCGGCGTGCCGAAGCTGCCGGAGGAGAACGTGTGCTTGCCGGGCTCCTTCTTGAGAAAAGCGACGAGCTCGGCGACCGAGTGGACCGGCACGTTCGGATTGACCGCCAGCACGTTGTAGCCAGTGCCGATCCGGACCACCGGCGCGAAGTCGCGATCGAGATCGATGCCGGCATTGGGCATCAACGCGGGGACCGCCGCGATCGGCGTGGTGGCCGAGAGCGGGGTATACCCGTCGGCCGGCTGCTTGAGCACCTCGCGGATACCCAGCGTCAACACGGCGCCGGGCTTGTCTTCGACGATGATCTTCCAGCCTTCGAGGTCCGACAGCGCACTGGCGACGAGACGCGCCAGGATGTCGGGCGGCGTGCTGGCGGAATTCGGCACGACGAAGCGAATCACGCTGGACGGAAACGACTGCGCAAGCGCCGGAATGGACGCGCCGGCGCCCACACCGAGCGCGGCCGCTCCGGTCAGGAATGCTCGTCTGTTCATGGCGTTCTCCCACTTGGTTGCCCTCGCAGCAGCCTGCTTAGCCGGCGAGGACGTTCGCGACATCCAGTACGCTAGCGAGAGTTGCCCTTAGGGAATAGAATGAAGATGGAATGAAGTCATAACTTCTTGGAATGTCCATTCCATGCCCTGGAACGAGCGCACCAAGCGTCGTCTCAAGCTGCGCGACCTCGACATCCTCGCGACGCTGATCGACGCCGGCAGCATGGGCAAGGCGGCGGCGCGCCTCAACGTCTCGCAGCCGGCTGTCTCGAAGGCGATCGCCGAGCTCGAGGCGGCTCTCGGCGTACGGCTGGTGGACCGCGAGCGGCGCGGCATCACGCCGACGCCCTACGGCCTCGCCCTCAAGAAACGCAGCGTCGCGATCTTCAACGACCTGCGCCAAGGCGTTCAGGACATCGACTTCCTCACCGATCCGACGACAGGCGAGCTCCGCATCGGCACGACCGACCCGGTGTCGGTTGCCGTCGTGTCTCCTTGCATCGACCGGCTGTCGCGCAGGCACCCGCGCATGAGGTTTCACGTCGTCGCCGGCGACACCGCCACACTTTGCCGGGAGGTGATGGATCGAAACGTCGAGCTTGCGATCGGCCGGATAATCGGTCCGCTGCCCGACGATCTCGCCGCCGAGGTGCTGTTCCACGATTCGCTGGCGGTAGTGACCGCGGACAGGAACCCGTTGACGCGGCGGCGCAGGCTCACGCTGGCCGATCTGGTGGAGGAGCCCTGGGTGCAGATTCCGCCGGACAGCCTGTACGGATCCATGGTGGTCGAGCTCTTTCGCGCCAATGGATACGAGCCGCCGCGGCCAACGGTCGTGACCCACTCCGAGTATCTGAAGAACGATTTCCTCACGAAGGGCCGCTATCTCACCGTGCTGCCGTCCTTCATGCTGAAGGTGCCGGGCTGGCATCCGCGGCTCAAGGCGCTGCCGGTCGACCTGCCCAACACGCGCCGGCCGATCGGCCTCATCACGCTGAAGAACCGGATGCTCACCCCGCTGGCGCAGCTGTTCATTGAGAACGTGCGCACGATCGCGAAGACGATGGCGCAGGGTGCGTGAGGCAGCGTCAGCGGATATCCACGTCCCCTCACCGCCGCCGGTTGGCCGCGTCAAGCACCTGCGGGTTCACCACATTGATCGGCTTGCCGGCCGCGTAGGCGATGATCTGGTCGAAGATGTCGGTGAACTGCGTCTCGTATTCCTCGTGCGTCACGTAGCCGAGGTGCGGGGTCGCGACCACGTTCGACATCTTGAGCAGCGGATGCGCGGTGTCGCGCATCGGCTCCTCCTCGTAGACGTCGACCGCCGCCCAGCCGGGGCGGCCGGCCTCGAGCGCCGCCACCAGGGCGCCGGGCGCGATCAGCGGCGCGCGGCTGGTGTTGACGAGAAGCGCGCTCGGCTTCATGCGCGCGAGATCCTCCGCCTTGACGATGTGGCGGGTGGCGTCGACGAGGCGCATGTGCAGCGAGATGATGTCGCAGGTCGCGAAGAACGCCTCCTTGCTCGGCGCCACGTCCCAGCCGGCGGCGCGCGCCCGTTCGCGCGACGCCTCGCGCGCCCATACCAGCACGTTCATGCCGAACGCCTTGCCGTAGCCCGCGACGACGGTGCCGATGCGTCCCCAGCCGTAGATGCCGAGCGTCTTGCCGCGCACGCTGTGGCCGACCGCCATCTGCCAGTGCCCGGCCTTGAGCGACGCCATCTGCTGCGGAATCTGCCGCATGGCGGCGAGCACGAGGCCCCAGGTGAATTCGGCGGTCGCATGGGACGGCGTGCCGGTGTGCTGGTCCGACGAGACGACGACGCCGAGCCGCGTGCAGTCGTCGATGTCGATATGCGGAAAGACGCTGCGCTGGCTGATGAGCTTGAGTTTGGGCAGGCGCTCGAGCAGAGGCTTGCGGATTTTGGTGCGCTCGCGGATCAGCACCAGTGCCTCGGTGTCCTTGAGCCGCTCGGCCAGCGCGTCGGTGTCCTGGACGTGATCGTTCCAGACCGTGACGTCGTGGCCCTTGAGCTTGGCGAAGCACGGCAGCGTGCGCACCGTGTCGAAGTAGTCGTCGAGGATCGAGATCTTCACTGCCGCCTCCGTGCTGACATGCGCGGAGTCTTACTCGCTTGCAGAGTCATGCGCCATGCAGGCAGAGCGCCTGCGCCCTCTCCCCCGCTTGCATCCGAAATCGGGCTTGCCCGATTTCGGCACTATTTAATTGGCCGAAGTCGGATAAATCCGACTTCGGCTGGAGAGACGGAGAGGGGGAAGCCGCCTGCTCCGTCCTCGTGGCTTCCCCCTCCCCGCCCTCCCCCGCAAGCGGGGGAGGGAGCCTGACCGCCCTGCCCGCCTTACTTCGCCATGCGCGCCTTCACGGGGTCCTTCACGTTCTCGACCTTCTCGAACTCGACGTTTCTCAATTCGCCGCCGACCTTCTCGACCTTGCGGAAGTAGACGGTCTGGACGATGTCGCGCGTGTCGGCATCGATCGAGATCGGCCCGCGCGGGCTCTCCCACGCGAGGCCCCTGGCGGCCGCGACCAGCGCCTCGGCGTCGCTCTTGCCGCCGGTCTTCCGCAGCGCCTCGTAGATGAGGTGCATGCCGTCCCAGCCGCCGACCGCGAAGAAGTCGGGATTGCGCTTGTACTCGGCGTTGAAGGCGGCGACGAAGTCCTTGTTCATCTTGGAATTGTGGTTGTAGTCGTAGTGGAACGCGGTGACGATGCCGAGCGCCGCCTCGCCCATGCCGCGCAATGCGTTCTCTTCGGTGATCTCGCCCTGGCCGAGGATCTTGATCTTGGTCGAATCCATCCCGCGCTCGACCAGCGCCTTGGCGAGCGCCGCCGGCTGCGCGCCGCCGGGCACGAAGATGTAGATCGCCTCCGGATTGGCGTCCTTGATGCGCTGGACGAAGGCGGAGAAATCCGGATTGGCGAGCGGGATGCGCAGCGAGCCGACGATCTCGCCGCCCGCGCCCTTGAAGCCGCGCGTGAACGCGCCCTCGGCGTCGAGACCCGGCGCATAGTCGGACACCAGCGTGTACACCTTGCGCACGCCGCTCTTGTACACCCAGGCGCCGAACGCCTCGTTGAGCTGCGGAATGGTGAGCGAGGTGCGCACGATGTAGGGCGACTTGGTGGTGATGATCGCGGTCGCGGCGTTCATCACGACCTGGAGCTTCTTCGCCTGCTCGGACACGTCGGCGACCGCGAGCGCCTCCGGCGTGATGACGAAGCCGGCGAGGATGTCGACGTGGTCGTTGACCACGAGCTCGCGCGCCATGCGCTTGGCAACATCCGGCGAGCCGCCGTCGTCGCGGCGGATCAGCTCGATCTTGCGGCCCGCGACCACGTCGCCGTGCTGCTTGATGTAGAGCTTGATCGCGCCGTCCATTTGCGCCGATGCATCCGTGAACTGGCCCGTATAGGGCATGATCAACCCGATCTTGAGCGGCTGCTGCGCCAGCCCCGGCGTGCCGGCGAGCAATGCCGCCACCAGGCCGCAGAATCCCCATCGCCCCGTTCGCATGACTTCCTCCCCTCGCGCCGCCCCGAGCTTCCATCCCGGTGGCGGTTCATTCTACAACGGTTCGGGCCGCCTGCCCCCACGGGCATGGCCTGGCCGAACATGATGGACCGGGGCGGAGGATGAGGCAGCCGTCAAAGCGTCGCAAGGCTGCCGCGCGCGGGCGCCTGCCCACTGGGCCGCTCGCGGGCGTGCGCATCGTCGACATGACGACGGTGCTGATGGGCCCCTATGCGACGCAGATCATGGCCGACTACGGCGCCGACGTGATCAAGGTCGAGCCGCCCGAGGGCGATATCATGCGGCACGGCGGCCCGATGCGGTCGCCGCGCATGGGACCGATGTACCTGCAGGCGAACCGCAACAAGCGCAGCATCGTGCTCGACATCAAGACCGCGGGCGGCCGCCAGGCGCTGAAGCGGCTGTGCCGGGACGCCGACGTGTTCATCTGCAACGTCCGCCCGGCGGCGCTGCGCCGGGTCGGCCTCGGGCCGGAGGACATTCGCGCCGGCCATCCGCGGCTCATCCATGTCAGCCTGATCGGCTACGGCGAAGGCGGGCCCTATTCGGGCCGCCCCGCCTATGACGACCTGATCCAGGGCCTTTCCGCCATCCCGGCGACCTTCCAGCGCGTCAGCGGCGCCGAGCCGCGCTACGCCCCGCTCACCATGGCGGACCACATCGTCGGCCTCAACGCCGTGCACGTGGTGCTCGCCGCCCTCTTCGAGCGCGAGCGCTCCGGCAAGGGCCAGGCGATCGAGCTGCCGATGTTCGAGACGCTGGCGCAGTTCGTGCTCTCCGATCATCTCGGCGGGCGCGCCTACGAGCCGGCGATCGGCCCGCCGGGCTACAGCCGCCTGCTCGCGCGCGACCGGCGGCCCTATCGCACCAGCGACGGCTACATCTGCATCCTGGTCTACACCGACCGGCAGTGGGAATCGTTCTTCCGCGTGATCGGCAAGGCCGAGCAGTTTCACAGCGATCCGCGCTTCACCACCGCGGCGGCGCGCGCGCGCCATTTCGCCGAGGCCTACACGCTCGTCGCCGAGGTCCTCGCCACGCGCACCACCGCCGCGTGGATGGTGGCGCTGCAGGAGGCCGACATCCCGGCGGTGCCGATGCACGATCTCGACGGGCTGATCGACGATCCGCATCTCGCGGCCGTCGGCTTTCTCAACACGCTCGATCATCCGACCGAGGGCCGCATCCGCCTCGTCGGCATTCCGAGCCGCTGGAGCCGCTCGCGGCCCGCGATCCGCCGCCATCCGCCCGGCCTCGGCGAGAACAGCGTCGAGGTGCTGCGCGAGGCCGGCTACAGCGACGTCGCGATCGAGCGCCTCGCCGCCGAGGGCGCGCTCGGCAAGGTCGAGGTGCCGGCGCCGCCGGCGCGGCGCGGCGGCGGCACGCGCAAGCCGCGAAAATCGCAAAAGCCATGACCGTCGGCTTCACCGCGGAGCAGGAGCAGCTGCGCGAGGCGGTGCGCCGCCTGTGCGAACGCTTCGGCGACGACTACTGGCTCGGCAAGGATCGCGACGGCGGCTTTCCGCACGATTTCCATCGCGCCTTCGCGCAGGCCGGGTGGCTCGGCATCGCGATGCCGCAGGAATTCGGCGGCGCCGGGCTCGGCATCACCGAGGCGGCGCTGATGATGCAAACGGTCGCCGAGTCGGGCGCCGGTTTCTCGGGCGCCTCGGCGCTGCATATGAACATCTTCGGGCTCAATCCGGTGGTCGTGTTCGGCAGCGAGGCGCAGAAGCGGCGCATGCTGCCGCCGCTGATCGCCGGCGACGACAAGGCGTGCTTCGCGGTGACCGAGCCCGACGCCGGGCTCGACACGCTTCGGCTCAAGACGCGCGCCGTACGCGACGGCGACCGCTATCTGGTGTCGGGCCAGAAAATCTGGATCAGCAGCGCGCAGGTCGCCAACAAGGTGCTGCTGCTCGCGCGCACGACGCCTGCCGAGAACGTCGACAAGCGCACCCGCGGGCTCACGCTGTTCTACACGGAGCTCGACCGGCGCCATGTCGAGGTGCGCGAGATCGAGAAGATGGGCCGCAAGGCGGTCGACTCCAATCAGCTCTTCTTCGACGAGTTGCCGGTGCCGGCCGCCGACCGCATCGGCGAGGAAGATCGCGGCTTCGACTGCATCCTGCACGGCATCAATCCCGAGCGCATCCTGGTCGCCGCCGAGGCGGTCGGCCTCGGCCGCGCCGCCCTCGCGCGGGCGACCGCCTATGCCAAGGAGCGCGTGGTGTTCGGCCGCCCGATCGGACAGAACCAGGCGATCCAGCATCCGCTCGCGCGCCACTGGATGGAGCTCGAGGCCGCGAACCTGATGGTATTTCGCGCCGCCGCGCTCTACGACGCGGGCGAGCCGTGCGGCGCGCAAGCCAATGCCGCGAAATTTCTCGGCGCCGAGGCGGCGCTCGCGGCCTGCCAGACCGCCGTGACCACCCACGGCGGCATGGGCTACGCCAAGGAGTTCCATGTCGAGCGCTACCTGCGCGAGGCCATGGTCGCGCGGCTCGCGCCGGTGAGCGCCGAAATGATCCTGAATTTCATCGGCGAGAAGGTGCTGGGCCTGCCGAGGTCGTATTAGGGGCCCTTTCCCGATCTCCCCTTGGGGGAGAGGAAGGGTAGACGCCGTGCGAACCCACCCAAACAACATGCATGTTGCAACCCGGCCTGCGCCCGGGCATGGTGCCCTGCACCGAAGCCCGCAAAGCCCATACGGTCGAGTGCGTGGGGAGCGCCGCATTGGCTGAACGACGCCAGTATAATGTGCTGATGCTCTATCCGCTCTTTTGCGCGGATACGTTCTGGAGCTTCACCGAATCCTGCAAGCTGATGGGAGCGCGCCGGCCGGCGGCGCCGCTCGGGCTGATCACGGTCGCGGCGATGCTGCCCAAAGACTGGACCGTGCGCCTCATCGACTGCAACACCGAGGAGTTCGACGACGGCGCCATCGCGTGGGCCGACATGGTCTTCACGGGCGGCATGCTGCCGCAACAGGCCGACACGCTGCGCCTGATCGATCTGTGCCGCGCGCGCGGCAAGCCGGTGGTGGTCGGCGGCCCGGACGCGACCTCGAGCCCGCACGTCTACGCGGCGGCCGATTTCCGCGTGCTCGGCGAGGCCGAGGGCGTCATCGCCGAGTTCATCGCCGCCTGGGAAGCGGGCGCGCGCTCCGGCGTGTTCACGGCACCGAAGTTCCAGGTCGACGTCACCAAGACGCCGATCCCGCGCTACGATCTCCTCAAGCTCGACAGCTACATCTATGCCAGCGTGCAGTATTCGCGCGGCTGCCCGTTCACCTGCGAGTTCTGCGACATCATCGAGCTCTACGGCCGCGCGCCGCGCACCAAGACGGCGGCGCAGGTCTTCGCCGAGCTCGATACGCTCCACGCGCTCGGCTATCGCGGCCACGTCGATTTCGTCGACGACAACTTCATCGGCAACAAGAAGGCGCTCAAGGCCTTCCTGCCGCAGCTCGCCGAATGGCAGCGCGGGCACGGCGTGCCGTTCGAGTTCTCGACCGAGGCGTCGCTCAATCTCGCCGACGATCCGGCGCTACTGGCGATGATGAAGGCGGCGAACTTCTTCACCGTGTTCGTCGGCATCGAGAGCCCGGACCCGGAATCGCTCATCGCGATGAAGAAGAAGCAGAACACGCGGCGCAACATCGTCGAGAGCGTGCACGCGATCTACGGCGCCGGGATGTACGTGATCGCCGGCTTCATCGTCGGCTTCGACAGCGAGAAGGTGTCGGTCGCAGATGCGATGATCGACTTCATCGAGGATTCGGCGATTCCCGTCTGCATGGTCGGCCTGCTCTACGCGCTGCCCAACACGCAGCTCACGCGGCGCCTCGCGCGCGAGGGCCGGCTGCATGCCGATCACGACATCGCGGCGACCACCGGCGGCGACCAGTGCACGACCGGGCTCAATTTCGACACGCTGCGGCCGCTGCGCGACATCCTCATGGACTACCGACGCGTTCTCGAGCGCATCTACGACCCCGCCGCCTACGCGGCGCGGCTCGACCGCCTAGTCGAGTTGCTCGACCGCTCGGGACGGCCGCGGGACCTCCCGGACGGCGATCGGCGCGGCAAGCTCAGCGCGCTCGACACGATGCAGCGGATCGTCACCGCGATCCCGCAGGCGCGCGAGCCGTTCTGGCGCACGTTCATGAGCTGTGCCAAGCGCAACCCGGCGGCCGCGCGGGTCATCGTGAGCCTGCTGATCCTCTACCTGCATCTCGGCCCGTTCTCGCGCCAAGTCATCGCGGCCATCGACCGCCGCATCGCCGCGATCGACGACGAGGCGCCGGCAGACGCGGGCGCCCTCGCCGTGACGGGCATGGCGTGAGATCGCGCGCCGCGTGACGGCGCCCGCTTGACATCGACGTTCCGCCACCGCAACGTGATTATGGCGCTCATGCAGCCATATATTGCACGCGCGACCGTGGGGGGAAACATGCCAGACGACGCATTGAAGCCCGCCTTGCGGGCGGCGCTGCGCTTCAACGAGATCGGCAACGCCAGTCCGTACACGATTTCCTTCGCCGGCAAGGCGAACAGCGGCGGGAGCTTCGGCTTCATGCAGGGCGACCTTGCCGCCCACCAGACGGTGGTCACCAAGACATTCCATGACGCGCTGGTAGCCGCCGGCGTGCCCGGCGACAAGATCCAGAGCCTGCTGCAGCTGCTGTCGGTGCACTGCCCGACCAATCCACTCACGCCGCAGGACACGGCGCTCGTCGACAACGCGCTGCTGGCCAGCCGCGCGCTGGTCGACCAGATGGACGAGGCGATCCTCCAGGGCGTCTACGGCAATCTCGATCGCTGCAGCAACACCGCGGAGAGCGCCGATCGCGCGATCGAGCCCGTGGCGCTGATCTACATGGCGCTGTGGATCAACATGGCCGGCCCGCCCACGTCGCTGCTGCGCTGGCTGTCGGGCCAGGACCCGGGCCTGTCCAGGCCCATACCGCCGGCCGGCAATGCGGTCGACGAGGCGGCCATGCAGACCTACCTGCAGGCGACAGCCTATTTCACCGCCAATCCACACAACTTCCCCCATCTCGTGGAAAGCGCCGAGACAGGCGCGGAACTGCTGCCGACCAGCTGAACGATATCGTGCGCGTCGCCTCGCGCGCCTGTGGCGCGGCGGCAGGTGGTACGGCGAGTCGCGTGGTGTTAGCCTGCCCGCCTTGGCCGGCCAGCATTGCGCGCTTTTCGCATCACGCCATGAGGATCCCCATGCTCGATCGCCGTCGTGTCGTAAGAGGCGGCCTCGCCGCCCTCGGCTCGCTCTCCCTCGCCGCGCCGCGCGCGCTCGCGCAGGCGAAGACGCCGGTCAAGATCCGCTACAACGAGGTGGTCCGCTCCACGCTCTACACGCCCGCCTATGTGGCGATGAGCAAGGGCTATTTCGCGAAGGCGGGCCTCGAGCCCGCGATGACGACCGCGAACGGCGGCGACAAGTCGATCGCCGCGCTCGTCTCCGGCGCCGCCGACATCGCGCTGATCGGGCCGGAGACCGCGATCTACGTCCAGACGAGCGACTCGCCCACCAAGGTGCGCATCTTCTGCGGGCTCACGTCGACCGACGGCTTCATGCTGGTCGGCCGCGACAAGGCCGACCCGTTCGACTGGAAGGCGGTCAAAGGCAAGGAAATCCTCGGCTTCCGCCCCGGCTCGACGCCGCTCCTCTTCCTCGAGGCGGCGCTGCGCAAGAACGGCATCGATCCGCAGAAGGACGTCAAGCTGATCAACAATGTCGGGGTGCCGGCCCGGGTCGGCGCCTGGCTCTCCGGACAGGGGCAATACGGCATTTTCCACGAGCCGGACACCTCGCAGCTCGAGCTCGATGGCAAGGCGCACTTTTGCGCCTCGGTCGGCGAGACCGTCGGCTTTGCCGACTACACCGCCTTCATGGCCACGGAGAAATACATCCACGACAATCCGGCGATCATCCAGAGCTGGACCGAAGCGATCGCCGAGGGGATGAAATGGACCGCGTCAGCGCCGGCCGCCGACATCGCCGCGGTGCTGGTGCAGTACTTCCCGGGCGTGAACCCGAAGGCGCTGGTCGGGGGCGCGCAGCGCTACCAGCGGCTCAAGATCTGGAAGAGCACGCCGGTGATCGAGCCGGCGGCGATCGAGAAATTCCAGGACATCCTGGTGCAGGGCCATGTGCTCGACGCCAACAAGCGGGTGAAGTTCGAGGACCTGGTGGTCACGCAGTTCGCCGCGAAGGCGAAGTGATCCGTGGCTGAGGAACACACAGACTCTGCGGGCCCTCTCCCCCGCTTGCGGGGGAGAGCTGGAGAGGGGGAAGCCACACGCGCATGAGCAAGCGGTTTCCCCCTCCCCACCCTCCCCCGCAAGCGGGGGAGGGAGACCGGCCGCCCTCGCCTGACGCCCCACCCAAGGTCGAGCTGCGCGACGTCGGGCTGCGCTATTTCGGCCGCGACCGCGAGACCGAGGCGCTCAAGGGAATCTCGCTCGCGATCGCGGCCGGCGAGTTCGTCGCCATCATCGGCCAGAGCGGCTGCGGCAAGAGCACGCTGCTGTCGCTCATCTCCGGCATCCTGCGCCCGACCGGCGGCGCCGTGCTGATCGACGGCGCGCCGGTCGCCGGACCGAGCCGCAAGGTCGGCTACATGCTGCAGCAGGATTACCTGTTCGAGTGGCGCACGATCCTGGAGAATGCGGTACTCGGCGCCGAGATCCAGGGCCTCGACATGGGCAAGGCGCGCGCCCGGGCGACGCAGCTCCTCACCCGCTATGGCCTCGGCCAGTTCCTCGACCGACGGCCGCGCGAGCTGTCCGGCGGCATGCGCCAGCGCGTCGCGCTCGCGCGCACGCTCGTCACCGAGCCCGACATCGTGCTACTCGACGAGCCATTCTCGGCGCTGGACTCGCAGACCCGCCTCGCGCTCGCCGACGAGATCACCGAGATCCTGCGCCGCGAGCGCAAGACCGCGATCCTGGTGACGCACGACATCGGCGAGGCGGTGAGCATGGCGGAGCGCGTGGTCGTGCTCTCGCGCCGGCCCGGCCGCGTGAAGTCCGACCGCCCGATCCGTTACGCGACGCCGGACGGCGCGCGGCCGAAGCCGCTCGCGGCGCGCAACGCGCCCGAGTTCAACGGCTACTTCAACACGCTGTGGCAGGAGCTCGAGGTCCATGTCGAAGGTTGAAGCTGCGATGACATATGCCGGCGAAAGCCCCGAGTACCGCGCCTGGCTGGCGCAGGAGCGGCGCAGCCGCTTGACGGTGCGTGGCACGCAACTCGCGCTACTGCTGCTGTTTCTCGTGCTGTGGGAAGTCCTGCCGCGCGCGCAGATCATCAATCCGCTGTTCACCAGCTATCCGTCGGCGCTGTGGCCGACCTTCGTCTCGCTCATCGATTCGACGCCACAGCAGGCCGGCATCCTGTGGCACGCCTGGTCGACGCTGCTCGCAACCGTCATCGGCTTTTCCGCCGCGATGGCGATCGGCACCGCGATCGCGGCCGCGCTGTGGTGGTGGCCGGCGCTCTACCGGGTGCTCGATCCCTACCTCGTGGTCGCCAACGCCATGCCGAAGACCGCCTTCGTGCCGATCTTCTACATCTGGCTCGGCGCCACGCTGTCGATCTACGGCATGTCGCTCGCGATCTCGCTCTTCGTCACCGTGCTGATGATCTACAACGGCTTCAACGGCACCGATCCGAACAAGATCAAGCTGGCACAGACCTTCGGCGCCACGAAGGGCCAGATCCTCGCCAAGGTGGTGCTGCCCGGCAGCGTGCCGACCCTGATCGCGGCGCTCAAGGTGAACGTCGGCCTCTCGCTCGTCGGCGTCGTGGTCGGCGAATTTCAGTCCGCCAATCTCGGCCTCGGCTACCTGATCCAGTACGGCAGCCAGATCTTCAAGCTCAACATCGTGATGACCGCGATCACGATCCTGGCGGTCATGTCGTCGGCCATGTACCTCGCGATCGCATCGCTCGAGACGGCGGTGATGCGGAGGCGCTAAAGGCTCCGGCCTTCATCCCCAGCCCGGACCAACCGGGTCGCCGCGCGGCGCGGGCCCCGCCATGGCATTGCGCACGGCGATGAATATCAAGAAAAAGATGACGGCGCTCACCGCCGACACGCCGAACGAGACCAGGATCGCCGAGCCCGCCGCCCCGTGCGCCGCCAGCCACCTGTAGAATCCGGCAACCACCCACATGTTGAACAGGGTCACGGTCACCGTAACGGCGAGGTAGGCGAGGAAAAAAGCGCCG
>Ga0126371_10001541_pt1 | contig 19552 bp, 16 predicted proteins | sample PanSoiMetaPlot_4_FD_110145 | JGI IMG/M metagenome (GOLD analysis project Ga0126371, IMG submission 110145) | Tropical forest soil microbial communities from Panama - MetaG Plot_4 | ecosystem: Environmental > Terrestrial > Soil > Tropical forest > Bulk soil | place: Panama | collected 2016-02-17 | reverse complement strand
GGGCGACAATGGGTTCGTGTGTATCGTGATGCGGGGATGGACCGCTCCCACATTCACGCCTGAAGCTGACCGCAACCTCGTTTACGACTCGCAGCTACGTGCGCCGATATGCTTCAATCCGGTTGCCGTGCGCACAGTTCTGCCATACGAGGAACTGCGGACAAAGTTAGGCATGGAAGGGAAATCGCCCGATGAGATTGCTGCTGTGGTTGAGCGAGCTTATGTCAAAGGCGATTTGCCCCGGATGGAGGCAGTTGCGTTCGCATACATGTTCTCTGCTGATCAAAAACTGGGACCGGCGGGGGCGTGGCATCCGCACATGATGGTATTCACGCCGTACTACACAGATGCAATGCTTGGAGACAACTCGGGCAACGATATGTTGCCGGTCGTCGCTTCCGATGCAGGAACACCATTTGCGCTTACTGTGATTCCCGTGGACCACAGCCTGGCGGTTCATGCACGGACGAGATAGCTCAGACCAGTCGGGGTTCTCGTGGATGGATTTGTGGCTGACGCATGACCAGCAGGGACGCTACTACTTCGAGCGCGGCGAGTACCAGAAGGCGGCAGGAAAATTTGAGGACCCACTCTGGAAAGGGCTTTCTCTTGCCTGCGCAGGAGACTACGAAGATGCGCTGAATGCCTTCGCTCTGAGCGATTCTGCGGAGGCCTGGTACAACCAGGGCAATGCGCTCGCGCACCTGGGCAAGTATCCGGAAGCGGTGCAGGCCTATCAGCAGCCGTTGGCGCGTCGCCATCCGTGGACTGAGGCGCAGGAGAACCTTGAGCTGGTTGAATCGCTTATTCCAAAAGCAAAAAACAAGGACAACGAAGAGCAGGAGGAAGCAACGAACCTTCCGCCAGATCAGGTGAAGTTCGATAAGCAGGGCAAAAAAGGAAAGAAGACACAGGTACAAGTGGCCAAGATGGACCCGAAGAAGCTGGCCGAGATATGGATGCGGAACATCCAGACGACTCCAGCGGATTTTCTTCGGCGGCGCTTCGAGATGCAGGCCGCGCAGGAGAAACAGCAATGAGACGCGTCATTCTTAGCCTGTTGATATTGCTTGCGACAGGCGCAGTTGCGCAGGAACCGGTTGTTCGCGCGAAGCTCGTGCCGCCGAGTGGAATTATTGTTGGCCAGCCTGTTCGGCTTGTTGTCGAGGTTCTTGTCCCAAACTATTTCACAGGAAGTCCCGACTTTCCTGAGTTCGAGTTGAATAACGCAATTGTCGTGCTCCCGCAGGAAACTCCGCAGAACTCAAATGAGCAGATTGGAGTCGAGACGTATGCCGGAATTACGGAGACATACACGCTGTATCCGCAGCAGCCTGGCGATTTCAGCTTGCCACCCGCGCAAATTTCCGTCCCATATGCCAACGCTCCGCCAAAGATGACCGTAGCGCGGGTGTTGTTGCCGCAACTGATGTTTCATGCGGAGATTCCAGCAGCGGCGCAAGACCTCAGCTACTTTCTGCCGACCACTCAGCTGACCATGCAGCAGAAATGGTCGTCGCAGCTGAAGGGGCTACGCGCAGGCGATACTATTACGCGCACCGTTACTGTGAGCGCAATGAAGATGCAGGCCATGCTCATTCCACCTTTGCCGTTTGAGGCGCCGGATGGAATCCGCGTTTATCAGGAAGAGCCATCCGTGCAGGATCAGAAGACTGACCGCGGCGAATTTGTGCAGGGGCGCCGGATTGAATCCACAAAATACTTCATCCAAAAAGAAGGCGATTACACGCTGCCCGCGATTGAGCTGAAGTGGTGGAATCTCTCCACGAACCGCCTGGTTACAGCTGTTTTGCCGGCCGTTCACTTTACGGCTGCCTCGAATCCAAACTATGTAGCAGAGCTTCCACCGGAACCAGAGCCGGCACCCGTAGCGCAGCCTAAACACATGAGCCTGTGGGCAAAATATAAGTTCTGGATTCGAATGATAGCTCCATGCTGCATCGCATTTCTTTTTTTAGTCTGGATAGGTTGGCACTATCTGCCGCGCATCTATCGCAGATTGAGAGCATGGCGAGAGGGGCGCGAACAATCTGAGGCGGCGTATTTTCGCAATCTTCAGCGTGCATGCAGACGTGGGCGTTCAATGCAAGCGTACCAGTGCTTATTGAACTGGACTACCATCGCGCATCCGGGCGTAAGCGTCCATAAATTCTTGAGGGGAGTGTCAGACCCCCGTCTTGCGTCGGAAACAGAGAATCTAGGTGCTTCTCTCTTTGCGATAGGCAATCGTCAACAATGGGACAACAAAAGAATGGCTCAGCTTCTGAAACGACATCGCGATACTCAAATTGCATCTTTAGCGAAACATCGCGAGCTCATGAAGCTCAATCCATGAATTCTTTAGTCAATGGATGTGGCTCAGTTTGGGGTCACTTGCATGCCTTCGGCAGTCCTGACTATTCTCATTTGTTGCAAGATCGTCGATGTGCTCATCAGCCCCAATACGTCCCCGCGAGTCGGCTAGACTAGGGTTTATTTTTCCGAAACGTGAGCCTAGGCCTCGAAATTCTGGCAGGAGCTACTGGAACCCGCGGTCTCCAGCAGACAGGCAGATGTTCTACTAAACCAGCCAGCTATTCGAAGCTTCGGAATTCTAACGGCACGAACTGGCCACTTTCGGTCTCTAAGTGGTATGGGTGTGCTTTTTGATCGATTGTTATCTCTGCATCGGACTAGAGAATAAAATTAGTCCGATAGAACAGCCATCGGAGTATCTTCAATGCGAGGCGTATACGAGACTCCCTTGGGCAGCGGCATTTGGTGGATTCATTATTACGCGGCGGGAAAGCGCCACTGCGAGAAGATAGGGCGCAAGTCGGACGCCATCAAGCTGTACCAGTCACGCAAGGCCGATGCGTCGGCAGGCCGCAAGCTGCCTGAACTGCGTAATTCCAAAGTGGTGACTGTCAGCGAACTGATCGACGATGCTCTCGAATTCGTGGCACACCACAAGGACAATCGGAATTACAAAAGCAACGCCGAGATTGTCCGAGAAGCTATCCTTATAAGTCCTTTATTTTCTGGTGCCTGGAGGGGGACTTGAACCCCCACGGAGGGTAAGCTCCTGCGGATTTTAAGTTCTCCCGCCTAGCCGTTATTTTTCTGTAGCCTGCCGAATCATCGACTTAGATATCCGCGAATGGGCGAAATTCAGCCCCGTTTCCGGCCCCGTTCTTCTTACCTTGTAGCCGGGCGTGACGACGTCAGGCAGGGTGGTTTTCGCGTGAAGGCAGCCCGGAGCTACGAACGATCTAGGGCCACTACGAAGTCTCAATCGTCTTCACTGAGCAATTGGACAACGCGATCAAAGACGCGGGCGTCCATGTTGCCTCTTGTAATCCAAGCTCGTTAGCTAGTATTCAAAAACGGGACTCGATCAAACAATTCAGAATCAACTTCTTTCCAACGGCTCATCCCATGAGTCCCGACTACCTGCACCCCTTGTTTCGTCAGCATCAGTTTCGCAAGCTGGAACGAATAATTCTGCGATTCGCAAAAACATTCCTTCGACCTGCGAAGACGTTTGTACAGTGTGCAGTGTCTCGCAGCATAAGGAAACCATTCGATTGCGAGCAGCCGCTTTGCAAATTGGCGGTCATCTAAACCCACCTGTCCTTGCAATTCTTGCGTGTACTCGCGCCAATAATTGGAGACGCCGGTTCCCTGGAACGTCGGATTAAAGGCGTAAAACGGATAATCCTGGTGTTCATGACGCAAATTGCGGAATATGGCTTCCTTGATGTCGGGACGACCATGAGTCTCGGGGACCGTATCGTCGTAGCTCGGATTGATGTTCAGCAAGACGACTTTCGCAGTATTGGGATTTCCAATAAACGGCTCGGGAATCGCATTCAGCATGAGCATGTTTTCCGTACCCGCGCGTTCGTTGTGTCGCTGTACATATTCGCTGTCCATCCCAAGAAGATAAGGAGGCCCCGACGAATTCAAATTGAGCCAAGGATTATCCATAGCGGTATCGGGTTGAGCCTACCACCAGTTGCTAGAGGCGCCGCAGTAGAGTTTAGGATTTAGCACTCTCAGCCGGGCGCCGCGACGCCGGGTAGGGTGTATGCTGGGGTGCGGAACTAAGAAATACGAAGCATAAGCGCGTTATTACTTCCATTGCACAACTCGGCGAAGCGAAGGTGCGATGAAAAACGCCGTAACCGAAGTAATCTGGTCAAGATTGAGAACAAGAGGGAGAATGGCCTCGCTCATCACCTAGAGCTTATTATTCTCTGCCCCCAAGGCGCGAGGGGTCTTTTTAACCTTACTACCTTTATGAAGAGAGATCCGCACCACTTTGAAATCCACATTGTCGAATTACTGCCTTTTCTTTTCCTGGGGCTTATGTATGTCATATCCCTCACTGCCCCAATTCTGGTGGAACATTGGAATCCGGATCTAGTGGCTCAAGAAAGTGAAAGGGAGCTAGCCATCGCCAGCCCCCTCAAGGGCAAGGCTGAATCTGACAAGCACAACATCGTTTTGACCGGCAAGCAGAGGGCTGAACTTATAGAAGGAAAGCAAATTGCCGTCAGAAGTGTTATCCCCATTCCAAAAGACAAAGCTTCTTCCACCTCGTCGAGCGCGTTGACACCACCACCCATTACAGCAGACATCTCCACAAGCCCCTTAGCATTGCTACAACTCAAGGTTAAACTTGGGATGCAAGTGATCGTCAGCATTCTTTTCGGTGGAGTCTCGCTCATCATCATTGTGAGAAAGAAATCCAATCCAACAGAGAAGCATTGGGCTTGTGGAATGGTGGGTCTCATTGTCGGCTTCTGGTTAAAGCTATAACAAGGATTCGTTTTTCGGGCCAGATAGAGGGGTTTGTAACCAGAAGTGTGTTTTTCCAGCTTGCGGGATGGAAAACGCCCAGCATGTTCCGCCGCTACGCCATCTTCTCTTCCGCCGACCAACGGGCCGTCTCGAGGCGCTGGAGCGGACGAGTTTCGGCCCCGTTCTCCCGTCCGCAGGGGCGGAAAGACAACGAGAAGCGAACCGGGAGGGTGATGTGAAGTGACTGAAACGGCTAGGCTTAGGGGTGGTGCCCGGAGGGGGACTTGAACCCCCACGGCCTTGCGGCCTGCGGATTTTAAGTCCGTTTTTTGCAGTTTTGCAGAGGCTCGCAGTGAGTCGCAAATATCCGCATAAGTTATTTATAATCATTTATATAAACGTACGATTTGTCTTGCAGTGCGTCGCACGAAAATGCACAAATGTCGGAAACGAACAGCCATCAAAACAGCCACCAAAATCAGATCGAAATGCGGTGTATTACGATCCGTAGCGCACCAAAAGTTTACGCGTAGCGCACTGCGTCGCACCTAAATCATCCCCCCAAACATGAGATTTGTTACACAATAAACTTGTTGCCGCGCAGCAATATTTACTTGTAATAACACATCACAATATACTTGTATTCGCACGACACAATGAACGTGTACTGCCACGCAGAGAACATGGCGAAACCAAATGAAAAACTCGCGGCCTCGTTGGAGGTCCTCCATGATCTCCAGAAGGAAGGACGGCACATCTTCCGATCGGGGCAACTGAGTAGGGTACACCGCGACCGGCTGGTCAAGAATGGCTTCCTGCAGCCGGTGATCAAAGGATGGCTGATGTCGGCCAGCCCCGGCACAAGACCTGGGGACAGCACCGCGTGGTTCGCGTCCTTTTGGGAGTTCTGTGCTGCCTATTGCAATCAACGCTTCGAAACGGACTGGCACCTCTCACCGGAGCAATCACTCCTGCTCCATGCCGAGAATTCCGTTGTGCCAGCTCAGACCATTGTCTATAGCCGGAAGGGGCACAACAATACGATCAAGCTGCCATTTCACACATCGCTCTACGATCTGAAACAGTCAGAATTGCCTCCACGCAATCAAATGGTCGTTCGGGATGGGCTGCGCCTTTTTTCGCAAGACGCCGCTTTGGTGCGTGTGCCCGAACCATTCTTTCGCCGCAATCAAATCGAAATGCAAGTCATTCTTGCCGGAGTCACCGATGCCTCAAATATCCTTCGCATCTTGCTCGATGGAGGTCATTCGGCGATTGCAGGCAGGCTTGCAGGTGCACTGCGGCGCGCGGGTCGGTCAGAACAGGCGGACGAAATCCTCTCAGTGATGAGAGCTGCCGGGTACGACGTTCGAGAATCAGACCCCTTCGAGAACAAGCAAAGCGTCTTTGCGATTAGCAGACCACCGGAGGTACCCATTGTCGGCAGGCTGCAAGCGATGTGGGCTGCTTCACGCGATGCAGTGCTCAAGAGCTTTCCCCCACCGCCAGGATTGCCCAAAAACAAAAGGGCATATCTCTCCCAAGTGGATGAGATCTACAAAAATGATGCCTACCACTCGCTTTCCATCGAAGGCTTCCGAGTGAGCCCTGACTTGATTGAGCGCGTCATGTCGGGCAAGTGGGACCCGCAACACCATGAAGCGGACCGGCAAAACCGCGATGCGCTCCCAGCTCGTGGTTATTGGCAGGCATTCCAACGAGTGAAGGTAAGCGTGTCAAAGGCGCTCGCGGGTGAAAATGTTGGAGCGATTGTCAGAGTGGATCACAGGGAATGGTACAGAGAATTGTTTGAGCCCAATGTCGCATCGGGGCTGATCTCCGCTTCTGCCCTTGCCGGCTACCGCAATGATGCCGTCTATTTAAGGAATTCACGCTATGTCCCTCCGCGCTGGGAGACTGTCCGTGACGCTATGCCCGCCCTGTTCGACTTGATCGAGACGGAACCAGAGCCTTCAGTTCGAGCAGTTCTTGGACATTGGCTTTTCGGCTATATTCATCCCTACCTGGATGGCAATGGGCGAATGGCACGCTTCTTGATGAACGTCCTGCTGGCATCAGGGGGGTATCCCTGGACTGTAATTCGCGTGGAAGACCGCGCCGATTATCTGCACGCACTCGACCGTGCGAGTATCGACCTTAATTTGCAAACCTTCGCCAGCTTCATCGCAGAGCGGGTGCGCAGGTCGCTCAAGAAAGCGAAGGTGTAGAGCTTACATCACAATTCGTTCGGGATGATCGCCACGCGCGTACTTGCGCAGGTCAGCTACTGGAATCAGAACCCTTCCACCAATTCTTCTGGTTGGCAGTCTCCGATTCGCTATGAGGTAATCGAGTCCACGCTGGCTGATGGAAAGGAGCTGGGCTGCCTCTTCGCGGCTTACCAGCAGCTTTGCGTCCGGTGCGACGACGACTCTTCCCGGCTGCTTCTTGCGAACGCCGTTGATTGTTTGCATTGATGTACTCCTTCAATAGAGATTCCGTTCTGCTCACATCCCTAGCCCTAACCCAATACCCTGTTCCAGTCCCTGTGCTGGTGATGGAGCGATCTTCTGTTCCGGCTTGTAGGCGCTCTGATGCGAAACGTCATGGCCGAGCACCTGTGACAGCTTCTCGCGATCATTCGTGAAAATCTGGGCGTCCCACTGGCCGCGCGAAACCGAGACATAGGCCATGCGGTTGTTCAGCAGGTCCTTTGCGCCAAGCTCTGTGTCTACATGGATAAGCACACGCTCCGCAGTCTGTCCTTGGCTCGAATGACTGGTGACTGCATAGCCGTGGTCCAAGTGGGGAAACCTTTCAGGCGCGAAATCCACGCTGCGCCCACTGTCCAGCTTCAACCGCAGCGCGCCATCCTGTGCGATGTTCTCTACCGTTCCCAACTCACGATTAGCAATCTTCAACTCCTGATTTGGCGCGGTGAACTGCACGCGATCACCAATTGAAAATGCCGTCTCATGCTCTCGGTAGACAGAGACGCCCATCTGACGGCGCGGGTCGTAGGTCGTCCGCACTCCATTGGCTCGCAGAACGGTCAGCGTATTTTCCTGACCATGGACGGCAATCACGCGCGCGTATTCTCCTTTACCAATCCCGGTCTCCTTCGATGCTCGCGAATAGCGCAGGATATCGTCGATCTGATACTGCTGCGTCCAACTCCGATCTGCGCCGGTCATCTCCTGGCGCGGGACAAGCATTTGCATAGAATGTTCCTGCGTGCTCACGATGCCGCGTGATTGCAACTCCTCATGGATTTGCCGGTTGATCTCAATACGCGAACGGTTGTCAGGTGAGACAACCAGCGTGTTTTCCGGCGACGAGGCATATTCACGAGCGATAGCAGCGATGCGATCCCCGCGCTCCTTCAGCTCATGTACGCGGCCTTGCTGATCCAGACTCTCGACTGCGGCTCCTACCTGCCCACGGGCTAATTGCTCGACGGCGTGTTTCAACTCAGGATCACGCTGGCGAAGAATCTCATCCAGCTTCGCAGTCTTCATACCTGCTTCCTGAAGCTGCGCGAAGGGACGGCCAGCTTCGACACCCTCATGCTGACGAGTGTCTCCAACCAGCAGAGCGCGGTCATTCCGGTGAAGGTGCGCCACAAACTCGTACATCTGTCGCGTTGAAGCCAGCGATGATTCGTCGACCACAAACAGTCTCTTCTCGCCTGTGTCCGGCTGCTCCCCTCGAACAAGGTGGCTCTGGAGGGTTGAAGTCCTCATGCCAGCTTCGGACAGCTTCTGCGCAGCTCGGGATGTCGGAGCAAACCCTTCGACCGTGTATCCCTGTGCCTCTGCGCCTTCACGGATGACGGCTAGCGTCGTTGTCTTTCCCGCGCCAGCAACGCCGTCCAAACCGACTATCTTTTCCCGGCTCAGGAAAATATCATCGACTGCATTCAGTTGTGCCTTGCTCAACTCCGGGTGTTGGTCCTCGATCCGTATTCGCAATGGAGGCGAAACCAGCATCGAGTTCTCAAAGCTGCGTTGCTTGCCTTGCCGCATGGCACCGACAATCTCCCGCTCCAGACGAACCATCTCAGCGGTCGTGTACTGCGGCGCCGCTCTGCCGTCCATACGTTCCACACGGCGAAACTCGCCTTGCATGACTCTCTGCTCAAACTCCTGCCGTACCTGGCTATAGGTGACTTCTCCCATACTGCGGTCGATTGCGGCTTGTAGGATGGTTCGCTCATCCTGCACAGCCGAACGCTCAAAGACATGATGGCGTGAGTAGGTCACGGACTGTTGCGCTGTCTTCTCCGGTTGCATCGCATGGCGTCGTGTCTGCTCTTGAGTCTGCAAAACGATACGTTCTGCCTGATGACCGAACCTTGCAGCGAGTTCACGATGCTGCTGCAATACCTCTTCACGCGAGAGCAGGTCTTTACTATCCCTCGTGCGATGAGCGGCAACCTGCGCCGCACCTGCACCATCTCTGCCTATCTCCTGCAAATGCTCTTTGATTTGCGCCCGACGCAAACTCGATGCGTCCAGATACTCGCGCGTATAACCCTTGATCTCCGGCTGCCCATATTCCCCGCGCTCAATCTCATAGCCGAGCCTTTGCAAGCGCATCGCAAGTTCCGAGCGATACACGCTGGTCGCATAGTGTTGAGACTGAAAGAGGCTGCGTTCTTGAAGCGCGCGTGTTTGGCCGTTCTCGCGTTCCGTGACGTTGAAGATCACAGCATGGGTATGAAGCTGCGGCGCAGCATAGCCGTCAACTGGACGAGCAGTATCGTGCTCAAAGGTTGCAGCGATGAATTTACCGGTCGTCTCAGGTGCATGAATATTGCCGATGCGTGCCTGCGTGTAGCGTTCGAGTTCTCGCAATGCCACGTGAACACTTTCACGATGCGCTTCGCGCACGCGCTCATCACCACCGACAAGCGCAGTGAGAGAAACAGACTTCGGCGCGGAGAATGTCGCATCCCATCCGGCGCGATGCTCCGCGCTGGTGATCTGCTTGCCATATTCATTTTCGTAGGTTCTGGCTGGTTGATGCTTGACCAGTTGTGCGGCATTGTCAGGATGCTGTCCTTCACTCAATCGTGCAAAGTGCTCATCTCTTACTGCGCCTTGCAAACCCCATTCATGTGCCAGCTCTCCTTGCCACTCGCTATGACCCTGCTGATCGCGACTCCAGTAATTTTGTTTTTCCGAAATGAACTCGCGCTCGTGATACGTGCGGGCCTGTCCTGCGGACAACGCTTTGGAGATAGTCAGCATACGCTGCAACTTTTCTACAGGAGCGGCAGTATCTAGCAACTACGTGCTTAGACTAACTCAGATTTGCTGCAGATAGCTTTTCTATTAGAAATTTATTTTTCACCTAATTACGATATATATCGCATAATTACTGATAATTCCTATATGTTACTCTGCGTTACCATGACTAATAGTAAGCAACTGTAAGCATCTATAAGTAACAATAATCACTATGCGATTACATGGAGGATCAACGACTACTTACAACCCTAGATAAGGCGCTTCCTTAGACTCCTTCAAAGCACACTCTTCGCGAGTCGTTTCGCAGCGGCTCAAACGGATGCAGAGGGACCTTCTGAGAAAGTTGTATCCGATAATGATGACTACCAAGTTGGAGGGAGGCTTGGCTGGCGAATTCAGAACCTCTTGTCACTCTCTCATTCAGTCAATCCACTGCGACTCGTCCCACGGTTTCGGCTGTTCTTTGGCATTGTGAACGGATGCTGCTCCAGGGAAGATAGAGCGCCTTTGTGGGGGCTCTTGAAGGCCCTGCTTCTCACTCGCCAATAGACTCGTTTCCGCCTGTTGAACCACGCCCGGAATGACCGCGATATGAGGGACCGCTTTAATAGCGGAATAGCCTCGTTGTAGCGGGGCTTTCTCGACCGCTATCCGTTGCCCAATCCATGACCGAATGCGCCTGGCAAAGTGGCTCCAAGCCGCCATCGGATCGAAGGTCAATTCCAACTCCGAAACCTCCTCGCGAAGCCTGTACCATTCGATCCCCAATTCTCTCTTCATCATGAATGCGACAAAGAGCACAAGGAAGGGCACGCTGGATGCATAAAGCAGCGGCTCGGCTATCACTTGACGAAAGCTTCGGTTGTCATAGAAGGCTTCCTGTAAGAGCCCTTCCAACTCGGCGGAGCTGACTGCTTCTGGACGGCTTTTAGCCAGACTCATCCAGCCCCCTTCGTGGGCGGAAGAGGAGAGTTCGAGAGACAGGTTCCACCTCCCTCCAGAGGCCACGTCTACGTCGATAACGGGCTCGCTCTTCCGCCCCGAAGCCGCCTTGAGTAGCCACTCGATTTGGGTGGTGCTTCCGGGCTGTTTTGCGCTCGTCGAACTCCCCCAATAGGCCATCAGATAATACCTTTCGAGCGGTTGCAGACCCCACCCGAACCATGCCAGAAATATGGTCAACGTAATCGCGGGAACAGCGGACATGAGGAGCGCAATTCGCAACGGAAACGCTCTCGGGAGAGGTGGCCATTGCATGATGGATCTCCGCCTATTTCGTCCCGCTCTGCAGTTGCTTTTGAGTCAGGAATTCCAGTGCCTTTTGCTCTTTAATAGAGTCCGCATGTGCGGACATTTTGCGGAGTTCTTCGACGCTTATGGGACCCTCGGATGCCCGGGCAAACAGGTTCAGCATTAGAGAACGCATCCCCATAATCTCAGCCAACAGGATCGTATCGGTAGACGCTTGTGAGGCACGGGCTTGTGTCAATGCGGCATCGCGAAGCCATTCGGCCACCTTCTTCCCTGCTTTGGTCGCAGCAGATTCCACCTCCGCAAACTCGGCCTCTGTAAGCCGTGTAGCGATGGATTTTGCGCGATAAGTCTCATTGGGAGAATTGGTGGAAGCCGCTGAAGGAATCGTCTGTTGCTGCTTAGTATCAGAAGAAGCCATGGGAAAGGGCCTCGTGTGGGCACTCTAGTTGCATGGCTTGGATGCGCGCTACGCAGCGCCGGTTTCTATAATTGCTTTCGGAAATAAGGTGTTCACGCACGAAAACACTATATCGTCTCCAGCAAACAGCAATGTTTACGTCCGTAAACGTCAAATCGCAATTCGTTAAAACAAAACGCGTTACCGATTGCTACCGAAAAGTAGCTCAACAGCTCCCTGTTGGGGATGACGTGTCATCTCTACTGCCGCTGCGAAGCAGCGCTACGCGCGACACATCGCCACGGATGCCGTGCAAAAAGCCGAACCTAGTCCGAACTGGCCCAGACGACCTCCGAATTGCACTCGATTTCGCTTCGATCAGAGGTGGCGTTGAGACCTCGCTATGCCGCTTTGCCTAGGGATACTGGGTTGTCGAATGATCCAGCGTAACCAGTTCAGATTCAAGCGCGCTTCGAGCCTCTAGCGTCTGGAAAGTTCTTGGAATCAACTCTTAATTATTTAAGAGATAGCTTGACTTTTAATCTTAGGTGCTTAAGACTAAGAAGTGTCTCTTCTATTTTTGCACTGTCCCAGCACGAATATGGAGAGTGCGAGAACCGCCATCGACGATGTATGTTCATGCCAATGGCAATGTTGTATCTGGGCGCGTTTCACTGTATTTAGAGGCACGATCTGTGGGTTGAAGTCCGTGGAGCCCGATTTACATAGAGATCGCAACATCGCCAGAACGGCTAGTTCTTGCGCCATCTTCTTTGCTGCGCTTTTTGCCATTAATGCGCGTACACAGATCCTGCAGTCTCCGAGTCCTGCAAACGCTCCAGCAGGCAATTCATTTGCTCAACATACGGTTGCTTTGACCGTGCCCAAAGGCACGCCACTCCAGGTTGCACTCGACAGTGAGGTCCGCATTAAGAAGGTGGGCCAACCGCTTCAGGGTCACCTGATGCAGCCGGTCTATGCCTTCGATCGTCTCGTCCTTCCTTTGGGCACTCAAATTCAGGGTCATATCTCGAAGATCGGGAAACCCAGCGGAAAACAACTTACATGGTCAATCCTGAACGCAGACTTCTCTCCTCCCCGACCTATTGAAGTGTCGTTTGACCAGATCGTGCTCGCAGACGGCAGGCAGTTGCCACTACACGCCGTAATAGTCCCCGGCTCCGGCCAGGTGATCAGGCTGGTTGATGCGGGAAACTCAAAGAGCGGCGGCGCGAAGAACGCTTTTTCGTCAAAGATGGACGAGGCGAAGCAGGAGTGGCGGCAGGCAATGCAGCAGATAAAGCAACCCGACAAGATGCATCGCGCATTCCGACTTGGAGTTGCTCAACTGCCCATCCACCCCCAATACCTCGATGCAGGAACGCTCTATAACGCCGAGTTGGAGGAGCCTTTGAACTTCGGGAGCGAGGACGTCAAGGAACAGACGCTTCAGTCAATCGGCACACCACCACCGCCGGGGAGTCTGGTGCGCGCTTCGCTGCTGACGCCGCTCGACTCAGGCACGGCGAAACGTGGAGATACGGTTCAGGCCGTTGCCTCGAAGCCGCTCTTCGATGGGGATCGTCTGATTCTGCCGCAGGGAACGCTGCTGAACGGGTCGGTTCTACAGGTACGGCCTGCCGGGCATCTCAAGCATAATGGGCAACTTCGCATTGCGTTCCATGAGTTGGTGTTGCCGAGCGGCTCAGCATTCAGGGTGGATACTACGCTCGCGGGTATTCAGGCCGGACAGACGGACAAGCTCGATCCAGAGGGCGCAGCAAAAACGACAAACCCGAAGTCGCGCTATGTCACGACGGGCATTGCCGTGAGCCTGGCGATGGTGGGCCAAGGCAGCCCGCACGACGAGGGCGAGGCCACTGGTCCCGCTGCGGGTGGGGCAGTAGCCTTTCGCTTGGTTGGCATTATTGTGGGGCTGGCGGTGCGCTCGCACACCTTGGCCATTGTGATGAGCGCCTACGGCGGCAGCAGGTCGATCTACATGAACTTTTTCAGCCGTGGCCGCAACATCACTTTCCCGCGATACACCACCATGGATATTGGCATTGGCAGCCGAACGGAAGCTCCGATGTCAACCGGTCCTTGACCTCGAGACACTAGTAGAAAAATGACGACCGAACTTCACCCCAGGGTACCGCGCCTATGCTCATCTGTTACCGCAGATCAAGACGATGAAAAACGTGTATTTCATAGGTTGGCTAGGTCGATGTCCGCTTGCCGGAAAGAAAGTCTCTTCGCGACGCGACTTCAAGCGAAACTTCGGTGCTATTCCAATCTGCACGAGAGCGAATGTACACTCCATTCAGTTTCAACCTGCCAGATTTGCTGTTTGCCTTTTCACGGCCCCGCACCGAGAGATCTTCAGAATTTAACCCATCGAAAAAGGGCCAGAGCAAGAAATCCGGCCTCTACCTTCCAAAATTAAGCAGTCATCTGATTCCTTTTAAGGACAGGCTTTGGAAGTGACTTCACGACAACCAACCCGAATTTCAGTAATGTGGTTTGCAAGCAGCTTGAAGTCTACGCAATCCATACTTCATTGTACCTATAGGCTTTACACCGTCGAACGAGTTCCCTCGCTTGTTCTGAGGTCTCTCGTCCCTCATTACAGGTATATGGAAAATCACGAGTCTCTTGAGCCTCCAGCACGGCCGACCCTTTCGATAGAACAAACTGTATGCGCTCACTGACGTCGCACCAGATATCGTTAGAGTGCGATGAAGAAAGAACAATCCCCCTGGGGTGGGGCGGCGAGGAATCGAAGTAAGCCTAGGGAAGGTCAAGGACGAAAGTGTCTTATTAACTGGATACAGCTGGCCGTCATGAACACGCTGTTGGTTTCCGGCATGGCGAATTATGCCGCTATGGGGCAATCGATAGACGCCGTGATTTCGAAAACGGAGGCGGTAATCCGGGCGCGATTTGCGAATATTCAGGGATATATCGTCACAGAACACTACGCGGTCTACAGAAATGGTTCGACCAAGCCGTCTGCTGAAAAGACCGTCCAGGCAACATACGAGAAGATCAAAGGCATCGAGTACACGACAATCTCACAAAGCGGTTCACCAATATTTCAGAACCGGGTGATCGAACCTTCGCTAGCATCGGAAAAGCAGATATACGATCCGACAATGCATGGTCAGGTAATGCTCACGACCGATAATTATGAGATTGTCGTTGAACCAGCGAGAAATTCCATTGGTATTCAAGACTGCGTGGTGTTGGACGTGAGGGCACGTAGATCAAGCGTATATCTGATAAATGGTAGGGCTTGGGTAGATGCCAAGACCTACCTCTTGGTGCGCGTTCAAGGAACTCAATCCAAAAGGTCGTCACTCTGGGCGGGAACACCCTTGATCACACGCGACTTTACGAACGTCAATGGTTTTGCAATGGTCACCCACGAAAAGATAGAGGCGCATAACTTTCTTTTAGGCCAAACAGTCGAGGAGATTGAATACAAGGATTACAAGGTTGTGGGAGACGCGAAACCGGCTGTCCAGTAGCCACCCGAGGCGGTGATATGGCATCTTCTACGACATCCTGCTCAAAATCCCAACCGCTAACCTTCCTCTGCGCATGATAGAAAGCTGTTGAATCGACCCTCGACAATCCACTCAAGACGGTGAGCAACTACCATGAAAAATCTCTTTGACCCCACCCTGGTAGACGACATAAGCAGCGCATCATGCGCCTCCATTCTGAAAGTCAGCACTATTTCTGAATTACCCAGCTCGCCCGATTCCCCCACGCGCACTCAACACGCTTTCACAACTCAGGACAGCGAGCGTTTGCTAGTGATCATCGTGGTCATGAGCGTGATCTCCCCACGGAATATTATGCGCTGCACCGAGGATGATGGAGGTAACAGTAGGCTGCTTCATGCCCGGCTTATGTTGTCCACCCACCGACCCGCTCGGATTAGTGGTGTTATCAGGAGATTCGGGGGCGCCGGCGGTATCCTGGCCGAAATTGGTTGGTCTTGCCGGAGCGTACACGACCTCAGCGCCCTTCGGTGGATCCAGCACGAACTGTGCGACCGAGCCAGCCAACTCGTCCGCGATAGCAACCTTTGATGTCCCTTCCGTTGGCCCTGGAGAGACTGGGAGCCTATCTTTCTTTGCGGCTCTTGCTCTGGCTTTTCCATCGGAGTGGACTATCTGAAGGGCTGCCTCCTGTGGCTGGACCATCTGCTGCTGCACGTATGATAGGACCACCGAAAGCGAGGGCAGAACTGTAAGAGAGCCGACGAGGATCATAATCCCGCTGGCAGCGCGCAAGCATCGTAGCCACTTTGAAGACTTCCCGGGGCCGTTAAGGATGGAACGAACACGAGCCGTCAACTGTATCGAAGGTGATGCAAAATCGACCCCCCACGGTTTTTGCTCTCCCTCGACGTTCAACCGGGCAAAGCGAATCAGGCATTCTGCATAGTTGACTCGCTTGGCAGGAGAGTCCGAGACGACGGCAAGATCGCAAGCAAGCTCGCGCTCAAACTGCAACTCTTTGACCGCATACCAAACAGCTGGATGAAAGAAGAGCAGCGCCTTGAACAGAGCTGCAACGCGGTCCAAAAGGAAATCCTTGCGCCGAACGTGGTGCAATTCGTGCCGCAACACGTCCTCCAATTCCGCGCGATGTTGATCAAGCCAGAGTGTTGGCAACAAGACTGTAGGCCATATCCACCCAAAGGTTGCTGGTGACGTGATTCCCGTGAGCAGCAGTAGTTTGCATTTGCGCACCCGGAGATTTTCTCTGATGCTTCCGAAGAGTTCCCCGACCTCTTTCGGTGGTTTGCAGGCAAAGCCGAGCACCCAGCGAAGATGTACCTGTTTCCGGATGTGCGAAATAAAGAAGTAGACCAACACAAGCAGATAGAGAGCTCCGGCTACACCTACCGCAACGGTGAGCGGCGAAGACCAGGACTGCGGGACATGCCAAATGCGAGGTCCTAACGGGGGCGCATACGGCGCACCTTGCTGATCGACTGCAGGGGCTGTTCCCCAAAAAACGGCACGAGTAGCTAACGAGAGCCAATAGGTACCTGCACCTGCAAGAAAACCCAACCAGAGAATGAACCGTAGACTTGGTGGATTTATAAGTCGGCTGATCGCCCAAAAGATCGCAAAAGCGAACGTCACCCTAAGAAGAAAATCAGCAAGCACAGTCAGGATGGCCAATGGAGTTTCCGGATTCATATTGTCCCTCCATTCATTCCTTGTCTGGGTCGTTAAGCTCGCTCTTTTTACGATACTCCCTCAAATATTCTTCTAATTCGTCCAGTTCCTTTTTGGGGATCGGCGCAGCTTCAAGGAGGTTGACAAAGAGGTCACTCGCCGAACCACCGAAGTTCTGTGAAAGCAAGGTCCGCACAAACCCATGGTCCACTGTCCTGCGTGAAATCAGCGGCCTGAAGACAAAGACACGACCTTGAGGCTCGTGAGTAATGAAGCCTTTTTGTTCCATGATTCGGAGCAAGGTCTGCGTTGTTTTATAGTTGGGCCTCTTCTTTATCGGATGTGCGTTTACTACATCCTCCACTGTCGCCTCGCCTTTGTCCCACAGAATGTGCAACAGACGCACCTCCGCAGAGCTAGGCAGAAGGAATTTTCGCTTTTCGTGTATTTTGCTTTGCCCTTTCCTCGCCATGCTGCGCCCCTTCTTTCCGCGTTCCATGCAATGGATACGGGAACAGCTTACCATTTCAAGCCTGGAAAGTCTTAATGGATTAAGAAGGGTTTGACATAGAAACTCTTAACCGATTAAGACTTATATAGGACCTTTAATACACGGAGCGGTGTCATGAGTTTCTGCGGTCTCAGTCGGAGTTCCGTATGACAGGCGATGACGACTACCCCCTTTCCTATTTGGTTTACGTAGTTGGCGCGCTTGCCCTTATTGTGATCGCGGCGTTAAGCATTGCTTTCATCTTTTTTTGACAAGTTTGGATTAACCCCACGGGCAAAGGGCAACAAGTCATCGGTCTTTTAATGAATCTTAACCGTCTAAGACTATCAGTGCTTGGGAAATAAAGGTGTATACGATGGTCAAAAATAGCACCACAGTCTCTGTGCCAAGTGAAGCGTATGGAGAGTACGTCAATCCAGAGTGGGTGCGGCTCCTCAACCTGCTTGGAATGAATGTCCGCTACCGATGTTGTATCGGCACAGAACTCCATGCGGAAGACGGGCGAATATTCCTGGATTTTCTCTCTGGCTATTGCGTGCATAATGCCGGGCACAATCACCCTGATATTGTCGAAGCCCTTTGTGAAGAACTGGCATCAAGCGGGCCCGCCATGCTCCAGAGCCACGTGCCGGAGACTGCGGGTGAGCTTGCTTCTGAGTTGTGCACGCGTGCAGGCGGCCAGTTGTCTAAGGTTTTCTTTTGTAGCTCGGGAAGCGAGGGCGTGGAGGCGGTCATTAAGTTTGCACGAGCAAGAACGCGACGAACTGGCATTGTCTATGCCCGCGGGGCGTTCCATGGTCTGACCTGCGGTGCGCTGTCGCTCATGGGGAATGAGTTCTGGCGCGAAGGCTTCGGAACCATGTTGCTTGACACGTTTGAAGTTCCCTTCAATGACACCGCCGCTCTGGCCCGAGTTCTGACCGCGCACAAGGTCGCCGCTGTTGTGCTTGAGCCAATTCAGGGCGAAGCGGGGATCGAGATGCCAGAACCCGGATACCTGGCAACCGTTCAAGAACTGTGCCGCAGGTATGGGGCTTTGTTTGTGCTCGACGAGGTCCAGACCGGAATGGGACGCACAGGCCGGTTTCTAGCCGGACAGCACTACGGAGTCTCGCCGGACATGGTCGTGATGGCCAAGGCGTTGAGCGGTGGCCTGGTTCCCGTTGGCGCGGTCTTAATGACTGACGAGGTCTATGACGCGGCCTATGGCTCTTTGAAGAGAGCCATCATTCACACGTCCACATATAGCGAAAACGGGCTCGCCATGCGCGCCGGCCTCGCCACCCTTGCTGTATTAGACAAGGAACGGCTCACGGAACGTGCAGAAGGCATTGGAGAAGAATTGAGGCACCAGTTAAGGGGTGCCTTACTTCCTTACGAGATGGTGAGTGAAGTCAGGGGCGCGGGACTAATGAATGGCATTGTCTTTCAGCCTCCGCGCCAGATGAAGCTTCGCCTCGCGTTTGAGGCATGCAAGGCAATTCATCCCGGCATGTTCGGCCAGATGCTCGTGCGGCGGCTTTTTCACGAGCATCAGATACTTTCGCAGGTTTGCGGGAATAACTTCATGGTGCTCAAAGTGGCACCTCCCCTGGTCGTCACAGAGGCGCAGATCGATATCTATCTTGACGCCATTTCTTCCGTCGTGGAAACACTTCACCGGTCTTCAGCCTTTTGGTCTGATGCGCTCGAGCTCGGGCGACGCGCGATTCGTTTATAAAATTCGAGTTTTTCTTAAAGGGGACTCTTCACATGACTAATATGGTGCCACCGCGATGATCCACCCCGCAGGGATGAATGCGATAACAGATGTGCTTATCGTCGGTGCTGGACCGGCTGGCTTGTCCGCTGCCATCGCGCTACGACAAAGGGGCGTCGATTGTGTGGTCGTTGAGGCTTTGTCTCCTGCCATCGACAAAGCCTGCGGCGAGGGTTTAATGCCGGATGCTTTGACTTCGCTTGCCCGCCTAGGCGTTGAGATCGATAAACAGGATGGATACCCGTTCCGCGGGATTCGATTCGCCAATTCCGTCCATCAGGTGGATGCTCTCTTTCCGATCGGCACGGGCGTTGGGCTGCGGCGTACGCGGCTTCACTCATGCCTCGCAGAGCACGCTCACAAGGCCGGCGC
>Ga0126371_10001540_pt1 | contig 19560 bp, 13 predicted proteins | sample PanSoiMetaPlot_4_FD_110145 | JGI IMG/M metagenome (GOLD analysis project Ga0126371, IMG submission 110145) | Tropical forest soil microbial communities from Panama - MetaG Plot_4 | ecosystem: Environmental > Terrestrial > Soil > Tropical forest > Bulk soil | place: Panama | collected 2016-02-17 | reverse complement strand
GGGTCATCCCCTCGGCACCGACGCGAACGGCTACGACGTGCTCGGGCGGCTCATGACGGCCGGCCAGATCTCGCTAGAGGTTGGTATCGCCGCCGCCATCATCGCGACCGCGGTCGGCACGATATGGGGCGCGATCTCCGGGTACTTCGGCGGCATCACAGACTCGATCATGATGCGGCTGGTCGACGCGCTGCTCGCCATCCCCACGCTGTTCCTCGCGCTGGTCGTGGTGTCGATGTTCCCGCCCACCGAGATCGAGATCATCTTCGTGATCGCGCTGACCTCGTGGCTGACCACGTCCCGGCTGATCCGCGGCGAGGCGTTGTCGCTGCGCGTGCGCGACTACGTGCAGGCGATGCGCGTGATGGGCGGCGGCTCCGGGCGGGCCGTCTTCAGGCACATCGCGCCCAACGCGGTCGGCACCATCATCGTGAACGCGACCTTCCAGGTCGCCGACGCGATCCTGCTGGTCGTCGCGCTGTCCTACCTCGGCCTCGGCATCCGGCCGCCGCAGACCGACTGGGGCGGCATGCTCAACCAGGGCCTCAATGCCGTCTACGACGGTTACTGGTGGCAGATCTTCCCGGCCGGCATCGCGATCATCCTCGTCGTCATCGCGATCAACTTCATCGGCGACGCGCTGCGCGACTCGTTCGAAGTCCGCCTGCAGCGGCGCTGACCCGCCGGCAACGGCGCTGAAAGGACCTCATGGCCCCGCTTCTTGACATCCAGGACCTGCACACCGAGATCCGGCTGCGCAGGGCCACCGTGCACGCCATTGATGGCGTCTCGCTGACCGTCAGTCCCGGTGAGTGCCTCGGCATCGTCGGCGAATCCGGCAGCGGCAAAACGATGACGGCGTTGTCGATCATGCGGCTGCTGCCCGCCGGCGGTCACATCACCAATGGGCTGATCTACGTCGACGGCACCGATGTCGCGGCGCTGTCAGAAGAGAAGATGGACCAGGTCCGCGGCAACCTGATCGGGATGATCTTCCAGGACCCGCTGACGTCGCTGAACCCGACCTGGACGATCGGCGACCAGATCGCCGAGTCCGTCCGGCTGCACAGAGGGGCTTCTAAGAAGGAGGCGCTGGACCGGGCGGTCGAGGTGCTCGGCCTGGTCGGCATGCCCAAGCCCGCCGAGCGGGTCGGCAACTACCCGCACCAGCTTTCCGGCGGCATGCGCCAGCGCGTCATGATCGCGATGGCGCTGGCCTGCGAGCCGAAGCTGCTGATCGCCGACGAGCCGACGACCGCGCTCGACGTGACCATCCAGAAGCAGATCCTGGAGCTGATCGACTCGCTGCGGCAGAAGCTGGGCATGTCGGTCATCCTGGTCACCCACGACCTCGGCGTGATCGCCGGCCGCGCGGACCGCGTCGCGGTCATGTACGCGGGCCGCATCGTGGAGACCACCACCACCGAGCGCTTGTTCTCCAACCCGCGCCACCCCTACACCGAGGCGCTGTTCGAGGCGCTCCCCGAGAAGGCGGCCGAGTCGGCCAGCATCAAGCGGCTGTACAACATCCCCGGCCAGCCGCCGGACCTGACGGCACCGCCGCCGGGGTGCAAGTTCGCCCCCCGCTGCAGGTACGTCCAGGCGAAATGCAAAGCGTCAGAACCATCCCTAACGGAGGGGAGCTCCTCTCACGAGTTCCGCTGCTTCTTCCCCGTCGGGAACCTGGACGAGGTGCGCAACCCGGAGACGCCGTACACCTCCGTGCCGGCCGAACAACCGGTGGTCGCGCGCGCGGACGGCGACGGGGCGCGTGCCGCCGGGCGGGGTGCGTCGCCGCCGCCGCTGCTCGCCATCGACCACCTGGTCAAGAACTTCAAGGTGACCGCGGGAGCCGTCCTGCAGCGGAAGGTCGGCGACGTGTCCGCGGTCGCCGACGTGTCGTTCGACGTGCCGCCCGGATCGACGTTCGGCCTGGTCGGCGAGTCCGGGTGCGGCAAGACGACGATCGGGCGGCTCATCGTCGGGCTGGAAAAGCCGACCGCCGGGTCGATCGTGCTCAACGGCAAGAACCTGGCGAAGATGTCAACCAGGGAACGGCGGCGGAACAGCCGGCTTGTGCAGCTGATGTTCCAGGACTCCTACGCCTCGATGGACCCGCGGATGCGGGTGAGCACGATCTTGCGCGAGCCGATGGTCATCCAGCACGACGGGAACCGGGCTTCGCAGGCCAAGCGGGTTTCGGCGATCCTGGACGAGGTGGGGCTGCCCGCCGCGGCAGCCGAACGGTACCCGCACGAGTTCTCCGGCGGGCAGCGGCAGCGGCTCGGGCTCGCGCGGGCGCTGATCCTGCGACCGTCGATGATCGTCGCCGACGAGCCGGTGTCCGCCCTCGACGTGTCGATCCAGGCCCAGATCCTCAACCTGATGCGCGACCTGCAGCGCGAGCACGGCCTGACGTACCTGTTCATCTCGCACGACCTGTCCGTCGTGCGGTACATGTCCAGCACGATCGGGGTCATGTACCTGGGCAAGCTCGTCGAGGTCGGCCCGGCTTCCGACGTGTACTTCCGGCCGGTGCACCCGTACACGAAGGGCCTGATCGACACGGTTCCGGTCGCCGACCCGACGCTCGAGCGGACCAAGGAACACCAGGGTGTCCGGGGTGAGCTGCCATCGGCGGTCGCTCCCCCGTCGGGCTGCCGGTTCCGCACCCGCTGCCCGTACGCGCAGGACTTGTGCGCCGCGGAGGAGCCGCCGCTGCGGCCGTTCTCGCAGTTCGGCCACCTGGCGGCGTGCCACTTCCCGCTGCGCCAGCCTGATCCGGGGGTGGCGCAGGCGGTGACGACGCCAACGCCCGCCTGATCTCCCTCCGGTCCGCAATGGTCAGGTGATGGTGATGATGTCCACGTTCCCGTCGTACGGGGCGCCGTTGATGTTGTTGCCGCCGTATTCGTGCACGGAGTGGACGCTCACCGTCCAGCCTTGGCTCGCCGCTGCCTGGTAGATGTTATTCATCAGCAGGTCGCGGCCGTCGTTGAAGCTGACCGGGCAATGGCCAGACGTACATACGTGCTCGGTCGAGGCCGCGATGAAGGAAACTCCGTCGTAGTTCCAGGCGCGGAAATGGTTGATCGGGCCCGCAAGCGGATCGAAAACGATCGGGGCGCAGCCAAACTCGCGCGCTCCGAAATCCTCGCCCCGCCAGGTGCCCGAGATGTCGGCGTAGACCCAATTGAGGCAGTGGCCGTCGGTGTAGTTGTCGGCCGGTGAGTAGACCCGTGTCCACTTCGCGTACACCGTGATGCCGAGCGGGTCGGTGAACGGGTCCCCTTGCAGGGCATTCAGCGCGTTATAGAGCTGCCCCAAATTCACCGTGCTATCCGACGTCAGGATCATGTTGATGGGGTCGGTCTGCGGCGAGCCGCTGGACGAGGACGAGCCGAACCAGCTGTACGGGATGTCGTAGGTCGGCGCGGTGAGACAGTAGTAGGGCGACCAGGCCGAATAGCTGCCGCCCTCGTAGGCGGCCACCGCGAAGCACATGTACTGGCCCGGGTTGATGCTCCAGGTGGTGCTCGTCGTCCCCATCGGCAGCAAGGACGAGTTGTAGTCGCCGTTGGTGACCAGGTACTGCGCCTGGCCGCCGGTCTGGTCGTACCACGTCACAGTGACCTGGTGGGTGCTCAGCGGGTAGGCGGACACGTTGACCGGCGGTGACAGCGAGAAGTAGGCGCAGTTGCCCTCGTGCATCTCGTCGACCTGCTGGTTGATGTTGCCGCCGGTGTACAGGTACGGGTCGTATACCCAGCCGGACCGGCCGATGCGCGAGTCGTAGATCCAGTCCCAGTAGCTGCCGTCGGAGGCCTGCACATAGCAGTCCACGCTGTTGCTGTAGTGGTAGGGCAGGGTGTCGATGATGCTGCCCCACGGCTGGGTGCGCACGTTCAGGCCGGCGGAGGCCTCGGCGGTGCCGGTCACGTGCAGGTAGCAGTCGCCGTCCGCGTCGGCGACGCAGGCCTGCGCGGGAGTCGCGCTGAGGATCACCGGCACGCAGGCGGCGATCACTAGCGCGGCCGTGAGCAGTGCTCTGCTGGGACGAGAGAATCGCCTGTCGCTTTCCTTGCTGATAATCGCGGCTCTGACCGCACCGAAGATACGCATGTGGTGCCTCTTTAGTGGCGCCGATACAGCGGCCCAGCGGGACCGATTGGAATGTATCCGGCATCAACATGTCCAATAAAGACGATGCTCAGCGAACGTGGCGGAAACTTCGGGCATCTAGGCGGCGGATACAGTACTGGAATGACCGATTACCGCGAGGTCAACCGGGCCAACTGGGACGAGCGGGTGCCCGCGCACGTGGCCTCGCCCGACTACGCCGTCGGGCAATTCACGTCAGATCCGGGATTCCTCAGCGAGGTGGTGCGCTTCGATCTGCCGCGGCTCGGCGACATCTCCGGGCTGCGCGGCGTGCACCTGCAGTGCCACATCGGGACCGACACGATTTCGCTGGCCCGTCTCGGCGCGTCGATGACCGGGCTCGACTTTTCCGCGCCGGCCGTGTCCGCCGCCCGCGCCCTGGCTGCCGAGACCGGCGCCGACGCGACCTTCGTCGAGGCCGAGGTGTACGCCGCGCCGGACGTGCTCAACCGCGGCGGCTTCGACCTGGTCTACACGGGGATTGGCGCGCTGTGCTGGCTGCCGGACATCCGCCGATGGGCTTCGGTGGTGTCCGCGCTGCTGGCTCCTGGCGGCAGGCTGTTCATCCGCGAGGGTCATCCGATGCTGTGGACACTCGATGACGAACGGGGCGACGACCTGCTCGTGGTCAGGTACCCGTATTTCGAGCACGACGAGCCGAACGTGTTCGAGGTGGGCGGCACCTATGTGGAAACCGACGCCGTCTTCGCGCACAATGTCACCCACGAGTGGAACCACGGCCTCGGCGAGATCATCACCGCGCTGCTTGCTGAGGGCATGACGATCACGGCCTTCACCGAGCACGACAGCGTGCCGTGGGAGGCGCTGCCCGGAAAGATGACGCAGACCCTGGACGGCGAGTGGCGATTGCTCGAGGACCCGTCGCGGGTCCCGTGCAGCTACACGCTGCAGGCCGGCAAGCCGGCCTAAGCCTCTCACCCTCCCTGATGTCACTCTAGCCGGGGAGGGTGCGGGGAAGCCCGAACATGGGGGGCACGCTGGTGTCGAATCCGGTCATGGCGCAGACCATGTCGCCGGTGATTGTGAGGACGAGCAGCCCAGCGGTGCGGGAGAGTCCTGTTTGCGGGTCTTGGACGTAGACGCCGAACGCAGGCTGGCCGTTGGCCCGCGTCGGGATGAGGCGAGATCTGCGGCCTGGGCGGAGCCCAGTGGCGGCCAGGAACCTGGCGACCAGGTCGCGGCCGTGGTATTCGATCGGCAGCGGCGGCATTGTCACGCAGATGTCCTCGGTGAGCAGGGCGACGACGGCGGCGACGTCGCCGTCCTGGTAGGCGCGGGTGAACCGGTCGACGAGGTCCTGTTCTGCTGGGGACCCCGGGCTCGGGGGCGGCTGCCGCGTAGTCGCGGGCGGGAACCGGTGGCGGATGGTGGCGCGGGCGCGCTTGAGCGCGCTGGCAGCCGCGTCCTCGCTGCTGTCGAGCATGTCGGCTACCTGGCTGGTGGGAAAGCCGAGGACATCGCGCAGGATGAGGACGGCGCGCTGCCGGGGCGGCAAGGCCTGCAAGGCGGTGATGAACGCCAGTGAGATAGCTTCGGTGGCCTCGTATCTGGCCTCGGGGCCAGGGGTGGCGTCGGCGAGCCCTTCCAGCAAGATGTCGGGGTAGGGCTGCAGCCAGATCACCTCACCCATCCCGTTGGGTGGGGGCGGGTCTTGCCCGGGTGGCGGCCAGTTCACCGGCGGACGCCTGCTAGCCGACCGCAGCGCCTTGAGGCAGCAACTGGTGGCGACGCGGTACAGCCAGGTCCGGATTGAGGAGCGCCCCTCGAAATGGGCTATGCCGCGCCAGGCCGCAAGCAGGGTCTCCTGAAGCGCGTCCTCGGCGTCTTGAGCAGACCCGAGTATCCGGTAGCAGTGCAGCTGCATTTCGGCCTGATAGGGGCCGATGAGCTGGCGGAACGCGTGCTCGTCTCCGGCCTTCACCCGCCCGATCAGGTCCTCAGTCACCGCGCCCTCCCGCCATCATCTTCTCCTTGCCGTGTCGTGCCGCGATCACAAGTACTGATTCCGCAGCGGACGGAAACCGGGCGCCCGGTTTCCGGCGCCGACTGGATCAGTACCCGCAGTGGCCAGAGCGCCGGCGCAGAACCGGCCACCGAGAGGAGAAGGACAAATGGGACAGTTCGGACCCGCCGGCCCGGCAGGGGGCAGCCGCCTGGGCTGGGTTCTCGGCCTGACCTCGACGGCCTACTTCATGGTCGCGCTCGACGCCACGGTCGTGTCCACCGCCCTGCCGCGGATGCAGGCCGATCTCCACGTTGGGTTGACGTCGCTGCAGTGGACCTTGAATTCGTACGGGATCGCCTTCGCGGCCGGCATCATTACCGCTGCCGCGCTCGGCGACCGCTTCGGCCGCCGCCTAATCTTCATCATCGGCCTTGCCCTATTCACCGTCGCGTCAGCCGCCTGCGCCCTGGCCCCCAACGCCTCAGAGCTGATCGCGGCCCGCACGGTGCAAGGGCTAGGCGGCGCCATCGTCTTGCCGCTCAGCCTCACGATATTGACGACCGCTTTCCCCGCGCAGCGGCGCGGGACGATCATCGGCATCTACGGCGGGCTCGCCGGGCTGGCCGTTGCCGCCGGCCCATTGGTTGGCGGGGGGATTACCCAGGGCATCGACTGGCACTGGATCTTCTGGGTCAACGTCCCGATCGGCGTGGTCGCCGCCGCCCTGTCGCAGCGCCTGCTGCCGCAGAGCTACGGGGCACCCGAGCGGCTGGACCTGGTCGGAGTCGGACTGGTCACCGGGGGTGTCGTGGCGATCGTCTGGGCGCTGGTCCGCGCCAACCAGTCCGGGTGGACGAGCCCGGAGATTATCACCGCGCTCACCGCTGGTGCCGCCCTCCTGGTCGCGTTCGTCGCCTGGGAGAACCGCGTCTTCCAGCCGATGGTGCCGCTGCGGCTGTTCGGCTCTCGCGCGTTCGCGATCGGTAACGCCACCACTTTCCTCATGTCGGGGGCGATCTTCGCGGGCGCCTACCTCGTCGCGGAGGAGTTCCAGTTCGCGCGCGGCTACTCACCCGTGTCGACCGGCCTGCGCCTGCTGCCCTTCTTCGCGACGCCGATGGTCATCTCGCCGTTGGCCGGGGCCCTGTCCGACAAGATCGGCCGCCGGCCCGTGATGGTCACCGGGCTGGCCCTGCTCAGCGCCGGCTTCATCTGGGTCGCGCTCACAGGCTCACTCACGACTAGCTGGGTCGAGCTCACGCTCGCGCTGCTTGTTGCGGGCATCGGTATCTCGATGGCGCTCCCCACCGTGCCAACCGCCGTGCTCAACGCGGTCGCGCCCAGCGAGATGGGCAAGGCGTCCGGGATCAACTACATGGCACAACGCCTCGGCGGGGTCTTCGCGATCGCCATCTCAACTGCCGTGTTCACCGCCAACGGGCACCTCGGCACGCCGGCCAGCGTCACCGACGGGTTCAGGCCGGCGCTCGCAGTGTGCGCAGGGTTCGCGCTGCTCGCCACCCTCAGCGCGATGGCGATCTACTCCCGCACGGATGCGCCAATCGCCGAGCCCGGACCCGGCGCGCCCGAGCTGCCGATCGCCGGCGGCGCCGGGACGCGGGTTTTACTCGGCGCGCAGCAGGGCGGCGGCCGGGGTGCGGCCGGCCACCCTGCCGGGGACGGCGGCCACCAGGTTGGCCAGCACGAGAGCTCCGGCGCAGACGAGGATCACGGTGAGGACCGGGACCGTCGGCTCGGACACGACGCTGATCTGGCTGGCGAACAAGGTCCACAGGTAACGCCCGAGCGCGATGCCCAGCGGGACGCCCACGGCGGTGCCGGCCGCGACCGCGGTCGTGGACTGCCAGGCGACGGTGGTGACTAGCTGGCGTCTGGTGAATCCCAGGGTCTTGAGCAGGGCAAGTTCTCTGCGGCGGCGGCGAACCGAGGTCAGCAGGGTCAGCCCCAGGGAACTGACCGCGCCAAGGGCGAGCGCCGCGGCCAGCAGCGCGGGGGTGGTTCCCATGGAGCGGTAGTTGACTATCTCGGCGGGCCGCTGGGCAGGGATGACCGTACCGCCTTGGCGGGCCGGTACCAGCTGAGCGAGCTTGGCGGCCGCCGCGGCCGGATTGGCGCCCGGGCGCAGAGTGACCAGGATCTCGTTCGGCGCGGCGCTGCTCGCGCCCGGAATGAGCTGGAAGGGCAGCACCGCGCCCGAGCCCATCTCCGTATGCAGCGTGCCCTGAATACCCATCGAGGGCAAGGTGGCGGTTCCGACGACGTGCAGCCGGAACGGGCGCGCGGCCCCGTCGGTCACCGTGACCTCGTCACCGATGTGCTTGCCAAGCTGCGCGAGCGTGACGGGTCCCAGCACGAGCTCGCCTTGCCCGTCCAGGCCGTGCCCGGAGAGCAGCGGCGGCCCTATTGGGGCGCCCGGGCTCATACCGAGCACCGGGACGGTCTGGTGGTCGATCTGGGCTGTCCCGTAGTAGATCCCGGTCCACGCGGCGACGTCGGGATCATGGTCGAGCAGCGCGGCCGCGCGCTCCCGCGGGATGTACGAGATTCCGGAACTGAGGTCGTATGTCCAGTTCCATCCGTAGAGGGACGGGTGGGAGACCAGGGTCTGCAGGCTCGAGCCGAACGTGACCGTGGCGACCGCGACGATCACGGCGAGGACGGCGCCGAGGATGGCCGCCCGCACTGGCACCTTGTTCCTGGCCGGGCCTGGATCAAGGGCCAGCCGGATGCCCTCGACCGCCGAGGGCGGCAGGCCCGAAGCACGTGCCGCGCGCACCACCGCGACAGTCCGCGTCCGCTGCCCGCGCCGCATCCGGTGCGGCGCGCGCCGGTAGGACATGACCACCGCGGCCACCGACAAGATGACGGTCAGCACCAAGGCGCCACCGCCGAGCGCCGTCCAGTCGAACGCCACGCCCGGATAGGGGTACACGGCGCGCACGCTGCCCAGCGGGCCGAGCGGCGACAGTGCGACCGCCACGGCGCCCGCTAGCAGCGCGCCCGCCACCACCGCGCCGAGCACACCCGGCAGCCCGTCGCCGGCGATGACCGCCGGGCTGGCGCCAAGCGCCCGCAGCGTGTCCAGGTCGTCGGCGTCCATACGAAGCTGCCTGCCGATCACCTGGCCGACGATGACCAGCGCGGCCAGGGCGGCGATACCGCCGAAGACCGCAAGCGCGATCGACGTCGGCTCGATGGCCCGCTCGGCCTTGGCTTGCGTGAGTGAGGCGACATAGAACTCGATCGGGAAGCCCCGCGGCAACAGTCGCTGAATGCTCGCCTCGGTGGCGGCGACGCTGGCACCACGGTCGAGCTGGACGGCCGTCTGCGTGAACATCGCGCAGCAGCCTGCCACCCGGCTGGCGAGCGCCGGGGTGAACAGCGCGCCGCCGTCGCGCAGCGTGTCGACCTGGTCCTGGGTCTGCTCGCTGCTGTAGATCACTTTCCCGACGATCCTGACGTTGACCGTCAGGTACGGCTTGACCGGCCGCTTGCCGAAGTCAGGCGAGGACACCTGCGCGTTCGTGAAGAAGCTGATCGGGGCCACCATGCCGACTCGCACGTCGGCTGGGGTCCCCTTGACGTCGACCACGGCCTCGTCGGCGCGGTCCGGGTTGGCCATCCGGCCCTGCACCACCGTGACCCGGTCCTGCGTGAAGAACTCCCCGTCAATGCTGCCTGACAGCCCCTGGTACCCGCCCGCCGCGATCGTGCCACCGGGACCGAGAATGCCCGCGTTCAGGCCGGCGTAACTGGCCACGTGCCGGACATGCGGCAGCGCCGCGATCTCACGGGGCAGAGCGGGGTCGTATCCGCTGCTGCCCGACACGCCGTACAGGCCGGAGAGCACCGTGAGCTCGGACGGGCTGGTACTAGCCAGGTACGCGGGGAACGCGGCCTGGGTGCGCCTGGCGGCGGCCACCGAGCCGATGGCGAGGCCGCCGACGAGCCCGAGCAGCAGAACCAGGGCGAGGTACCCGGTCCAGCGTGCACCCCACGTGCACCTCAACCTGTACCACGCCACTCGCATAGCACCCGCCCCCAGCATAGGCAGCAAGTATGGCCGACCACGCGAGCGATCGTCGAGGTAGTCAGCCAGGTGCGATCATGGTGCGGGCAGCACCACCACGCGCATGATGCCTCCATCACTGACCGGAGAACGCGTAGATTCTCTATTCTGAATGGAGCGTGGCGGCTGCACCCAGCCGAGCAACGCCGCGCGCGGTGGGCAGCGCCACGAGGTTAGCGAGCAAGAGGGTCAGTGGGATCATCCACATCAGCGGCAGCGGCGTGACCGCGTTACCGGGCAGGCCGGCCTGGTTCGCGAACAGCTGCCAGGCCCAGCGCCCGCCGGCGATGCCGAGCGGCGTCCCGACCGCGAGCGCGATCACCGTGATGGTGCTGACCTGCCAGAACATGACGGAACTCAGCTGCGGGCGGGCCATCCCGAGCACCTTCAGCATGGCGAAATCGCGGCGTCGGCGGCGCGCCGAGGCGAGCGTGAACTGGACGAGTGCTCCTAGGCCGAGCAGGGCGAGAACGCCGGCGAGCACCTGCGGAGTGGCGTCGATGTTCGCGTAATTGTTCACTGTGTTCGGCCGCTGGTCTGTGATGACGCAGGTGCTCTGCTGAACGGACGCGCAAAAGCCATGCCAGGCGCGCTTGAAGGCCGCGATGTTCGCTTGCATCCGCGGTCCCGGCGTGAACCGGACCAGCACGAAGTTGTACCCGCCGCCACTGCCGGTGGAGCTCGCCTGCGCGGCGAGCAGGCTCGCCGTCGTCTCGGCGCCCTCGCCGACGTCGGTCGGCGTGAAGCTGCCCTGACCGAAGTTCGGGAACACGGCGGTGCCGGTGATCCGTTCGGCGCGGGGGTTGTCATCGGCCGTGGTGACGTGGACATTTTGCCCGACCGCGAGACCGAACTGCCGCAGCACCGAGGAACCGAGGACGATCTCGTCATCCGAGGCGGGCGGTCGGCCGTCGAGTACGGTCGAAGACATAATCGGCCCGCGTCCGGGCGCTAGGCCGATTGCCGGGATGACCGTCTTGCCGATGCCTATCGTGCCGTGCACGCCGAAGGTCCAGCCGGCTATGCCGGGCACGTGCGCGGTGAGCTTGTCGAACGTCGCCGGCGTGACCGTGCCGAACTGCAGCTCGAGTGCGGCGTCCCAGTCCTGGCCGTAGAGCCGCGGCGTGTCGACCAACCGGAGCAGGTTCGCGCCGAACGTAACGGCAACCGCCACCGCGGCCACCGCGACCGCCAAACCTGCCAGAGCGCTGCGCACTGGCACCGACGTGCGGCCGTAGCCAGGGTCGAGCGCGAGGCGAACGCCGGTGACGACGGTGATCGGGGCGCCTGCCCTGGCGAGCTGCCCGGCCGCCCTCGACCGGCTCTGCGACGGCTGGCTGACTCTCACCGCGGGACGGGCGGACGCCTGGCGCCACGCGGTGACCGCGACGCGAGCGAGCAGCAGCGCTGGGATCGCGACGAAACCGATGCCGAGCACAGCACCGTTGACACTGATGCCCGGATCCGGCTCGGCGAGCCGGGCCGGGCCGATCGGCATCAGCGGCGAGGCGGCGATAGCGAAGGCGACTGCCAGGGCGCCCCCGCCTGTTGCTGTTATCAGCACCTCGAGCAGGCCTGTGACGAGCAACTGGCGGCGGGTCATGCCGAGCGCCGCGAGCGCGCCGTTGTCCTCGGCCGCTGCGATCAGCAGCCGGGACGTGACCTGGCCGATGATGAGCAGCGCGCACAGCGCGAGCGACACCGCGAACAGGGCAAGCGCCACTGCCTGCGGGCGGATCGCGCGCTCCACGGCAGCCGCCTGAATGGATTCGTCAGCGATGAAGGCCTGGCCACCGGTGGTCTTCTTGAATCGCATCGCGAGACGCTGGGCGCCTTCGCCGAAGCGCTCTAGCGACACGCCTGGACTCAGCTTGACGAACGCGCCGTCGAACGCCTCGTAAGCGGGTCCGAGCTCACGAAAGAGCGCAAAGCTTGCCAGCACGGTCGCTACCTGGTCCAGCTCGGTGACCGGGACGATCGATCCCCGGTTCACGAAGACGCCGACCACGTGCTCGGTCAGCCGCCGTACACGCGGCGGAGTCGCGTTGCTGAATGCCGCCATACGCAGTGTGCTGCCCACGTGGAGGTGCAGCTGCCGGGCGGCCAGGTTGTCGACTGCCACCTCCCCGGCGCTGTTGGCGCCGGGCAGCCGCCCGGCAAGGATCTTGGGAACCTCGATCGTGTGCCCCAACTGCCCGTCAGCCGCCGCGACCGTATCGGCTTGGTGCACCGTGCCATTGCCGGTCAGTGGCACCGCATTGATTCCCACTGCGTCGCCCACGGCAGCCGTGCCCGGCAGCCGGGCAAGTGCTGCGTCGTAGCCGCCAAGGCCGGTCCTGACCGGTGAGACGAGCACGTCCGAAGCGTGGAACTGCCGCAGGAACCGCGGGTAGGCGCTGTCGGTGCGCAGGGCGCCGGCGGCGGCGGTGAGCACCACTCCCCCCGCCAGGCCGGTGAGCACCGCCAGCACAGCCCAGCCACGCCAGCGGGCGTGGACCTTGTGAACTGTGAGGCGGATGATAGCCAGCATGGCAGGAGACTCTAATGCCCGGTATGGGGGAAATGCCAGGAAGTTGCCGCTCGCCTGGCGGTGTGCTACCACCACCGCGAGTCCTGCTGCCTGCACACTGGCGAGCCGTGCCGGGCCTATGGGAGAACTAGCAGCGTGGAGCGGAATATCGACGTTTTTCTCGCGGACGACAACCTGATCGTGCGCGAAGGGGTGCGGGCGCTCATCGAGCGCAATGCCGACCTGCGCGTGGTAGGGGTGGCCGCCGATTATGACGGGGTAGTGACTGGCTGTGCGCAGACAGAACCGCAGGTCCTGGTCACGGACGTGCGGATGCCGCCGTCGTTCCGGCGGGAAGGCATCGACGCTGCCAAGGAGGTGCGCAAACGGCACCCAGGCACCGGCGTGGTGGTGCTCTCCCAGTACGACGACCCGGAATACGCGGTGTCGCTGCTCGCCGAGGGGTCGGCGGGCTACGGCTACCTGCTCAAGGACCGGGTCGCGGAGGGCACCCAACTAGCCGATGCCATCCGCAGCGTCGCCACCGGCGGCACCGCGCTCGACCCCGCCGTGGTCGAGGCGCTGGTCCGGCCGGTCGTCTCCCCGGGCGGGCTGTCGCCGGCCGAGGAGGAGCTGCTGTCGCTGATCGCCGAGGGCAAGACGATCAAGGCGATCGCCGCCGCGCGCCATATGCCGCCGCAGGCGGTCGACGCGGAGGTCGAGGCGGTCTTCGTCAAGCTCGCCACCGGCGTGTCCGCCGGCGATCAGGCGGCGCTGACCCGGCTGCGGCAGCTGCACCAGGCGATCGTGGACCGCGAGGAGCAGGGCGAGACCCTGTCCCGGCTGCTGCCCTCAGGGCTGGCGCTCAAGCTGCGGGACACCGCGCTGCGGATCGGCGAGACCGAGCGAGTGGTGGTGACCGTGCTGATGAGCGACATCAGGTCGTACTCGACCATCGCCGAGCATGCCGACCCGAGCCAGCTGGCCAGCCAGCTCAACACCCACCGCGCCGCGATGAACCGGGCCATACTCGGCGAGGGCGGCACCGTGATGCAGTTCGTCGGCGACGCGGTGATGGCCGTGTTCGGCGCCCCGTTCGCGCAGGACGACCACGCGGACCGCGCGGTCGCCGCGGCGGCGGGGATGCACGCGCTGCAGTCAGAGATCAACGACGGGTGGCGGTCCGCGGGCCTGCCCGAGTTTGGCCTCGGCATCGGGCTGTCCACCGGGCAGGCGGCCGCCGCGCTGCTCGGCTCGGAAGAGCGCCTCGAGTACACGCTTGTCGGCGACACGGTCAACCTCGCGCAGCGGCTGCAGCAGTTCGCCGCGGCGGGCGAGACGGTGCTCTCCGAGGCTACGCGGATCGTCATATCCGTACCGGTGCACATGACCGCGTTGCCGGCACAACTGGTCAAGGGGCGCGAGACACCCGTCGTGGCGTATAAGGTCAGCCAGCACGCCATGACAAACTAGATGAGGGGCACATGAACGAGGTTGTATCCGCACTGACCGTGACCGGCGTGCGCAAAACATTCGAAGCGGAGAACGCGCCGGTGCGGGCACTGCGCGGCGTGGACCTGACCGTCGACGCCGGGGAGTTTGTCGCGGTGATGGGGCCGTCGGGCTGCGGAAAGTCCACGCTGCTTAACTTGGTTGCCGGGCTGGACGTGCCCGACGAGGGCGCGATCACGGTCGCGGGCGAGCAGGTGACTGGCCGCACTGAGGACGAGCTGGCGCGAATGCGCCGCAAGCACATGGGCATCGTTTTCCAGTTCTTCAACTTGCTCGAGGGCATGACTGTCCTGGAGAACGTGGTGCTGCCCACGGTCATCGCTGGCCGCAAGCGGAAGATGGCGGAGACCCGGGCCAGGGACCTGCTCGACCTGCTCGGCATCGGCGACAAGGCCTCGGCGGTGCCTGGGGTGCTCTCCGGCGGGCAGCGGCAGCGGCTTGCGATCGCGCGGGCGCTGGCGAACGAGCCGACCCTGCTGCTCGCCGACGAGCCGACCGGCGCGCTCGATTCCGCGGGCGGCACGGAGATCATCGAACTGCTGCGCCGGCTGCACGCCGGCGGCCAGACCATCATTCTCGTCACCCACGATCCGGCTGTGGCAGAGGCCGCGGGACGGATCGTCCGGATGCGTGACGGCCGGATCGTCGAATCCGTGTCCGGGACCGCGGCCGCCACCGCTAGGGGCGTGCCGGCGGACGTGCGATGAGCAGCAGCGGCCCGCGCCGGGTAGTCGCCGGGCTGCTGCTCCCGGTCATCGCGATCACGCTGGCGGCTGGCGGCCTGCTGATCTCGGTCCCGGGTGGGACCAGCGCCCTGGCGGTCGTGATCGCCCTCCTGATCATCGCGTGGGCGCTGTGTGGCGCGCTGACCGCTCGCGCGGCCGAGCGGACGCCGCAGTGGGAGTTCGCCGCGGGGGCGATTGCCGCATCGGTCGCGGCCGGCGCCGGGCGGCTGGCCGACCGGTCCACCGGCGATCAGCATCACCTGACGACCGGCGTGAGCGTCATCGCGGCGGCGGTCATGATCGCGATCTCGGTCCACCTGCTGCTCGCGCTGCCCGATGGCAGGCTCGCCAGCACCGGGCGCCGTGCCTTGGCGGGCACCGCCTACGCTGTCGCCCTGGTCGCCGGGCTGGCGCTCGCCCTGGCCGGCCGCCAGGTGCCCGCCTGGCTCGGTGTCCTGGTGTGGTCGCTCGCGCTGCTCTTCGCGCTGCCCGCGGCGCGGCTGCGGTATGACGGCGCGGCGGCACGGGACAAGGAACGGCTGCAGTGGGCGGCCATCGGCACCGTCCTCGCCTGCGGCCTGGCGCTGTCGGTAACCGTGCTGTACCTGCTCGTGGGGTGGCCAGCGCCGGTGGCGCCGGTCGCCGCGGGCGCCATGGTGCTCGTCCCGCTCGGCATGGCCCTCGGCGACGTGCCGCGGCTCGGCCCGCGCGGCGGGCGGCTGCTCGTGCAGGTCCTCGCGATCGCCGGGTTCGCAGCCACCGTCGCGGTGATCTACCTCGTGGTTGTGCTGGGCCTTGGCAGACCGCCATCGGACTCCTCCGACCGCCAGCTGCTCGCGCTGTCCATAGTCGCCGCCGCGGTCGCCGCGATCAGCTTCGCGCCAGCCAGAGAGCGGCTGACCGAGTGGGCTAACCGGCGGGTATTCGGGGCGCGGCAGGCACCCGATGAGGTGCTGCGGACGTTCGGCAGCCGGATGACACGCGCGATCACCATGGACGAGCTGCTGCTGCAGCTCGCCGAGTCGCTGCGCAAGACGATGGCGCTTGCCAGTGCCGAGGTTTTCACCGGCACCGGGGACGTGCTCGAGCGGATCGCCGCCGTGCCCGACACCGGCCCGCGGTCGATCATCGTCGGGAACCGTGAGCGCCCGGTGGTCGCGAGGGCGGGAGTGTCCGGCCAGGCCTGGGCGTCGGTGTGGCTGCCCGCGCTGAACGACGGCCCGGGCCCGGGGCCGATGCGGGTGGCGCCGATCAGCCACGCGGGCGAGCTGCTCGGCCTCATCGTGGTGCGCCGGCCAGGCACGGCCGACCAGTTCTCGGCCGAGGACGACCGGGTGCTCACCGAGCTCGCCCGCCAGGTGGGCCTGGCGGTGCACAACGCGCGGCTCGACACCGCGCTGGCGACCACCCTGGACGAGCTGCGCAAGCAGGCGGAGGAACTGCGCCAGTCCCGGTCACGGATCGTCGCGAGCGCCGACGCCGAACGCCGGAGAGTGGAACGCGACCTGCACGACGGCGCGCAGCAGCACCTCGTGGCGCTGGCGGTGAACCTGCGCATCACACGCGACGTCCTCACCGACGACCCGCAGACCGCGGCGGCGATGCTCGAGCAGCTCGGCGACGAGGTGAAGGCGACCATCCAGGAACTGCGCGACCTCGCGCACGGCATCTACCCGCCGCTGCTCGCCGACAGCGGGCTCGGCGAGGCGCTACGGGCCGCCGCACGGCGCAGCCCGCTGGCCGTCACCGTGTCCGCCGACGGCATCGGCAGGTACCCGCTCGAGCTCGAGTCGGCGATCTATTTCTGCTGCCTGGAGGCGCTTCAGAACGCGGCCAAGCACGCGGCGGGCGCGACCGTGCAGGTCCGGCTCTGGGAGGAATCCGGCGGCCTGCTGTTCGCGGTGACCGACGACGGGCCAGGCTTCGACGCCGCGCTGGCCACGCACGGCCACGGGTACATGAACATGGCTGACCGGCTCGGCGCGATGGGCGGCACCGTCCGCTGGGAGTCCGGCCCCGGCGAGGGCACCCGCGTGCTGGGGTCAGTCCCGCTACTGTGAACGGGCGGCGGACAAGACGGGGCCGGTGAGCGCCTGCTCGCGCCGGTCCGGATTGGCGTCCAGAAGCTGGCTGGGCAGGTAGGCGAAGGCAAGCCCGGCTGCTGGCAGCGCCCAGACGCGGCAGCCGCCAAGGCCGACGGTGCCGAAGGAGCCGGGACCGCCTAGCGGCCTTTCCCTGGTGGGCAGATTGAAGCCGAGGCCGAGCGCCGTCTCGGTCATGGCGGCGGCCGCCAGGTCCGGCCCGCGCACCTGCTCGCGCCGGGCCTTCTGCATGGCCCGCGCGGATATCAGCCGCACCCCGTCGACCTCGCCGATGACCGCGGCGAAGATCCGGGCCAGCCCGCGGGCGCTGCCGATGCCGTTGACGGACGGAAGCTGCGCGGCCTGGATTTCCGGGTCGTTGACTGCGAGTGGGCCAACCGGCGGGCTGGTGAAGCCGAACGCCGCCCGGTATGGCAGCGACCCCGGTTCCGCCCGCAGCGTCGTGGCACGCCCATCCGGTGGCGGCGGGAACGGCAGCACAGGGGCCACGGTGCCGCGCAGTTCGCGCGGCAGCCCGAGGTGGCAGTCGGCGCCAAGCGGGCCGGCGATGTGCTCGCCGATCCACGGGCCGGGAAGCTTGCCGGTGACGCGCCGGATGACCTCACCAACCAGGAATCCGAAGGTGAATGAGTGGTAGCCGTGGGCGGTTCCCGGCGGCCAGTTCGGCTCCTGCGCCTCCAGCGCCTTGATGACCGGTGTCCAGGCCAGGACGTCGTGCAGCGGTAGCGGACGGTCGAGCGCGGCCAGCCCGGCCTGATGGGTCAGCAGCCAGCGCACGGGGATGGCTGCCTTGCCGGCCTGGCCGAATTCGGGCCAGTAGCGGGCCACCGGGGCGTCGATGTCGATGACGTTCCGGTCGGCGAGCATGCTGGCGGCGATGGCGACGATGCCCTTGGAGACCGACATGAACGGCTGCCGGGTCTGCCGGGTGTACGGGCAGCCGGTGGCCGGATCCGCGAGGCCCGCGGCGAGGTCGACCACCGGCCAGCCGCGGCAGTACACGCAGACGGCCGCACCGATGTCGCCGTGGCGGGCGAAGTTAGCGGCGAACGCGTCCCGGACGTCTTCCCATCCGGGCGCGACGAAACCATCGATGGTCATGGTTGTGTTCGGCGAAGTCACCCGGCCAGCATCACGCCGGCGCCCGGGCGCGGGCCATCCCGTAGCTGTGGGGTATTTCCCCGGCGGTCCCGTGGACCGGCCTGGCGGCGCGCCGGCCCGGGTTACCGTGAAGGCATGGAAGCGGGGCAGCAGCAGCGGCGGCGGGCCGCGCGGGACTCGATCATCCGGCTTTGCGGTCCGGGGCTGCCGGGGTTCGTCGAGCTATCCGGGCGGCTTCGCGGCATCGTCCCGTTCCGTACCGGCGGGTGGCTGCGGCTTGACCCGGCGACCTTGCTGCCGATGCCTGGCCTGCTACTGCAAGCCGACCACGACCGCGCCAGAAAGCTGATCCACAACGAATACTTCGAACCTGACTTCGTGAAGTTCCGGGACCTGGCCAGGCGATCGGTGCCCGTGCAGTCGCTGTGGCAGGCGACGGGCGGGCAGCCGCAGGCGAGTACCCGCCACCGGACCATCCTGGCCGGCCTCGGGTACGGCGACGAGCTGCGGGTGGTGTTCCGCTGCGGCGGCACGGTCTGGGGAGCGGCCTGCCTGTCTCGAGCCGCCGGGGACCCGCCGTTCAGCCGGGCGGAGATCGCCTTCGTCGCCCAGGTATGCGAGCCGGTGGCTCGCGGGCTCCGGCTGTCCCACCTGCTGGCGGGCGACGGCCCCGCCGATCCCGCGCCGCCCGGCGTGCTGGTGCTCGGTGACGACGACAGCGTCATTGCGGAGACCGGGGCGGCGCGGCACTGGATCGCTCAGCTGCCCGCGGACCAGGCCGGCGGGCTGCAGCTGCCGGCCGCGATAATTAGCGCCGCTAGCCAGGCACGGGCGGCGGACCTCGCGCGGCCGGGATGCGGCGTCGCCAGCGGGCGGGTGCGGACGGCCACCGGACGCTGGCTTCGGCTGCACGCGGAGCGCATGACAACGACAGGGGCCAGGGACGAGGATGGCGCCGGGCAGACCGCGGTGATCCTCGAACCCGCCGGGCCTGCTGAGCTTTCACCGCTGCTGCTCGACCTGCACGGGCTGACCGAACGCGAACGCGAGATCACCCGGCTGCTGCTGCGCGGCCTGCCCACCGCCGAGATCGCCGGGACACTGTTCATCTCGCGGCACACCCTCAGCGACCACATGAAGGCGATCTTCGCCAAGCTCGGCGTCTCCAGCCGCCCCGAACTGACCGCTCTGCTGCTTGACAGTTCCCTGGCCATCCAGTGATCTGCATGGCGCAGCGCCATGCCGCGGGAGGTGCGGGCTTAGCGCGGCCGGGTGCCGGTGACTACGAAAGCCACCGAGCCACCGAGGAAATTACCTACTGCTGCCTGCTGGTCCAGCGCCGCCCACCAGTCGTTCACTTGCTGGGGGCTGAGCACATGCTTGTCGCGCAGCCG
>Ga0126371_10001539_pt1 | contig 19565 bp, 19 predicted proteins | sample PanSoiMetaPlot_4_FD_110145 | JGI IMG/M metagenome (GOLD analysis project Ga0126371, IMG submission 110145) | Tropical forest soil microbial communities from Panama - MetaG Plot_4 | ecosystem: Environmental > Terrestrial > Soil > Tropical forest > Bulk soil | place: Panama | collected 2016-02-17 | reverse complement strand
TGAGATTCAGAAGCTGATTTCGAAGTGCGCCCGGGACTTCCAGATCCCGATTGTTCCATTGGCGGATACTTCGTCAGGCGCGTCAACTACTCCGTGGCCGTTTGGCTCGCTGCGAGGAAAGACGAACGCTCAACTACCGGGACGGGCCAGAACGAAGTCGATTTAGCATCCCGGGTTCGTGGTGCTTAGAGAAAAAGCAGGTCCCTCCGGCAGGCTCAGGGCAGGCTTTCGACTTCGCGCTACGCGCTCCGCTCAGGATGACAAAATTTCCTGGGATAATATCGAAACGTAGCGTCCGAAATGATTCAATCAGAAATTTTAACGCGCTGTTCAAGAAGCAGGAGAATCCTGTGTGGTTGCAGCGCATAGAGTGTGAAGAGAGAGGTTGAAGTAGATGGAAGAAGGCCGGTGGGTTCTGCTCATCGCGAGTGAGGCGGGCGGGACCGATTCTGTATCAGACCGCGCCATGGAGCGGCTGTGCGAGGCGATCGATCGCGAAGGGTATCGGGTGGTGCGGACGGCTACGCCTGAGGACGGTCTGGCTCTGGTGAATTCCGACCCGTCGCAGAGCGCAGTGCTGCTGGACTGGGACCTTCCGGAGGACCAGTTTGACGAGCGCGCAGCGCTGCGCATTATTCGCGCCGTGCGCCGCCGCAACAAGAAGCTGCCAATTTTCCTGATTGCCGACCGTACGCTGGTGAGTGAGCTGCCGCTGGAAGTGGTGAAGCAGGTGCACGAGTACATTCACCTGTTCGGCGACACGCCAGCATTCATTGCCAACCGCGTGGATTTTGCCGTGGAGCGGTATGAGGAGCAACTGCTGCCGCCGTACTTCAGAGAATTGGTGAAGTACACCGACCAGGGCGCTTACTCCTGGGACGCGCCCGGGCACATGGGCGGCGTGGCGTTTCTGAAGCATCCAGTGGGGATGGCGTTTCACAAGTTTTTCGGCGAGAACCTGCTGCGGTCAGACCTGGGTATTTCGACCGCGCAGCTTGGCTCGTGGCTTGACCACATTGGGCCGCCGGCGGAATCGGAGCGGAACGCGGCGCGCATCTTTGGCGCGGACTGGACATTCTATGTGCTGAACGGTTCCTCGACCTCGAACCAGATTGTCGGGCATGGCGTAATTGCGCAGGACGAGATGGTGCTGGCTGACCTGAACTGCCACAAGTCCATCTGCCATTCGCTGACGGTGACGGGGGCGCGGCCTGTGTACTTTAAGCCGACGCGCAACGGCTTTGGCATGATCGGGCTGGTGCCGCTGGCGCGTTTTTACCCGGAGAATATCCGGGCGATGATCGAGAAGAGTCCGTTTGTTGCCGGCGCGGTTTCAAAAGAGCCGAGCTACGCGGTTGTGACGAATTCGACGTATGACGGATTCTGTTATCACGTGAATTCAGTGGTGGAACAACTGGCGAAGAGCACGCCGCGTGTGCATTTTGACGAGGCGTGGTATGCATATGCGAAGTTCCATCCCCTGTATCGCGGGCGCTTTGCCATGGATGTGCCGGATGAGATGCCGGACCGTCCGCTGCTTTTTGCCACGCAATCGACGCACAAAATGCTACCGGCATTTTCGATGGCTTCGATGATTCACGTAAAGCAGAGCCCGCGGGCGCCACTGGAATTCGACCAGTTCAATGAATCGTTCATGATGCGGGGGACGACCTCGCCGTTCTATCCGATGATTGCTTCGATTGACGTGGCGACGGCGATGATGGACGAGCCGGCGGGATCGACGCTGATGACAGAGACGATTCAGGACGCGATCAGCTTCCGCAAGGCGATGGCTTCGGTCGCGCACAGATTGAAGGCGGAAGAAGGCGGCGGTTGGTTCTTTGGCATGTTCCAACCGGACTACGTGAAGGATGCGGCGAACGGTGAGATATTCCGCTTTGAAGACGCGCCGGATGATCTGCTGTCGCAATCGGCGCAGTGCTGGACGCTGAAGCAGGGCGAGACGTGGCACGGCTACCGCGACGAAGATATTGCCAACGATTATGTGCTACTCGATCCGACGAAGGTGACGATTCTGACGCCTGGTATCGATGCCCAGGGCAACAAGGGCGACTGGGGCATTCCGGCTGCAATTCTTACGGCGTTCCTTGACGCGCGGCGCGTGGAGATTGCGCGCACGGGTGACTACACCATCCTGACGCTGTTCTCAGTAGGCACCAGTAAGGGCAAGTGGGGAAGCCTGCTGGAGACGCTGTTCGAGTTCCGGCGGCTCTACGATCAGGAAGCTTCATTGAGCGAAGCACTGCCGCAGCTGGTGGCAAAGTATCCGGAGCGTTATGGATCGATGGACCTGAAGCAGTTGAGCGACGAGATGCACGCGGCGATGAAGGCGCTGAACCTGCCGGGGCTACTGCAGGAGGCGTTTGATGTAGAGGCGAATCCGGTAATGACCCCTGCGCAGGCGTATCAGAAGCTGATCCGCGACGGTACGGAGAAGGTGCGGCTGACGGAGATGGCGGGGCGCATTCCGGCGGTGATGCTGGTGCCGTATCCGCCGGGCATCCCGATCAGCATGCCGGGCGAGCGGCTGGGCGATGCGAACAGTCCGGTAATCCGGTTCCTTCTGGCGCTGGAGGAATTCAGCAAGAGGTTTCCCGGATTCGAGCGTGAAGTGCATGGCATCGAGGTCGACCCGGAGGGGAACTTCTGGATGCGCGGCGTGATTGAGACGCCGGGCAAGCGGACCAACGGCAAAAAGCCGCGGACGCATCCATCGTCGCGGGCGGCGAAGAAGACCCTGTGACAGTCTGAATAAATCCCATGTCTCTTTGAGACCTTTCGACTTTCGCTCAGGACAGGCTCTTGGGCACCCAGCACCCGGCTCTGGCCAGTTTGTGATGAAAGCCTCTTTCTGTGGGACAGGAGGAGGCTTTTTCATCTTCAGTGCGTTGTGCGGTGTCAGGTACAATCGCTGACTAACTTCGAGTAAGGAGAAGAGCAGATGCTTGAGACGCGAAAGGTGCGGCTGAATTATCTTGCAATTCTGGTGTCGGCGCTGGTGTATTTCGGCATGCAGGCGGTGTGGTTCACCGTGTTCATGACGGACTGGCTGGAAGGCATCGGAAAGACTGCTGACCAGCTGCACCAGGAAGGCGCCAGCGTGGTGCTTGCCTACGTGATTGGGTTTGCAGGCGCTCTGGTGATGGCTGCGGCGATTTCCTGGTTCACGCAAATGACAGGGAAGCAGAGTGTGATTCGGGGAATCCTCGTCGGCATTGTCGCGTGGATTGGATTTGTGCTCACCACATGGTCGGCAGAATATGCATTTGAAGAGAAAGGCCTGCGGATTCTAATGGTAAATACAGGCATTTCGCTGATTGGCATGGTGGTGATGGGCGCGATTCAGGGCGCATGGAAAGCCAAGTCGGCGACGGTCACGGTTGACGCGATTTAACAGCTTGCTTATGTCTTCTGCACGAAGAGGCTGGAGAAGTGCTGCCGCACTGGGATAAATGCGATGATCCAGCAGATGGTGACGAGAATGGCCATCTGGGCGCCAGCCGGCATCAGGAGCGCGTGGAAGGCGAGGATGTTCACGATGACTGGCGCCAGGATGGCGAGGCCTAGCGGGACATAGCGGCCGATAAGCACCAGTGCCCCGCCAATGATCTGTGCTGCAGCCACCACCCAGACATAGTGCGACTGTATGAGTGCGCCGACGAATTGACCGGCCAGACCTGGGGGTAGCGGGCCCTTGATGAAGTTGAGGAAGCCGTTCAGGCCGAAGATGATGAAGATGAGGCCCATGATGATGCGGGCGACAAGTGCGGCGATTTTCATATTTTCTCCTCGGAATAAATCGCATCACCGGCTGCCGGAAAGACAGCCGGTGTTCTATGCGAACGGTGCGATTTAGTTTGCCATCTGAGTCAGCAGGTCGGCAAGCCATTGCGCTCTGGATGGCAATATTGGGGTAGCGGTATTACAAGTACTCGCGTTCCTGGCGGCGGATTTCCTTGTAGCGGGCGAAGGCTTTCCGGTCGTCTTCCAAGCCGAGCAGATTGCGCCAGGTGCTGCCGCGATAGGTATGCTTCATCATTTTGCGGCCATTGCGCAGGACGAACCATGGGTCGTGTTTGATAACGGGGAGGATGTGGCGGGTCTTCATGCCACGCTCGCTCTTCCAGCGCAGGTATTCAATCTGGTCGGCGGTGACGAACTTGGTGCGCACGACGGCGGTGGTGCCGTCGTATTCCTCGAGACGCTCGTTGGCGATGAGGCCCTGATCACGGAATTCGCGCGTCATGGGCGTGCGCGGGTAAGGCGTGGGGTGCTGGATGTAAGGCCAGTCGATGTGTTTGCGCGCGAATGTCAGGTTGGCTTCGATGGATTCGACGGTGTCGTCGGGGCTGCCGATGATGAGGCCGCCGACAACAAGCATGTGATTCTTGTGCAGATAGTCGATGGCTTTCATGGTTGCGTTGCCGACCTTTTTTCCCTTGTCGCGCTCGATGTTTTTGGAGGAAGCGTTGAGGAAAGTGAGGTCGCTTTCGAGGATGTTCTCGATGCCGAGGAAGACATAGCGAAAGCCCGCTTTGTGCATCAGCGGGGCGAGGGTTTCGCCATGGTTGGCGATGGCAGAAGTCATGCCCTGGACGAAGTAATCGAGCTTATTGAGACCTGCTTCGATGATGGCTTTGCAGAAGGCCTCGAAGCGGTGCACGTCGAGGGTGATGTTGTCGTCGACGAGAAAGAGGGTTTGGGCGCCATGGTCGCGGGCATCGCGGATGTCGGCGAGAACGCGGTCAAAGGAATAGGTGTGGAAGTTGCGCCCGCGCATTTCGATGATGGAGCAGAAGCTGCAATCGAAGGTGCAGCCGCGCGAGGTTTCGATAACGTCGATGTTGCGGCCCATCAGCGTATAGCCCTTAAGGACGCGCGCGTCGCGGTTCGGCAGGCGGATCTCGTCATCTTCGAGCTTGTGTACGGGGCGGTCTGTGTTGTGTATCCAGCGGCCATTTTCACGATGCGACAAACCGGCGATGAAGTGGAGCGGTGAATTGCTTTCAAGCGCCCGCAGCAATTCGCGGAAGGTCACTTCGCCTTCGCCGCGCACGATGTAATCCACGGGCATGGCGGCATAGTCTTCGAAGGCGAGGCTGGGATCATAGCCGCCGGCAACGATTCTTACATCGGGTTTGAGAGTCTTGACCAACTCGGCGATGCGGCCAGCGGTGCGGCGCTGGAAGGTCATAACGGACATGCCGACAACATCGGGCTGGTACTGCTCGACGAGTTGCGTTACGGTTTCACGGACTTTGTCCTGGCAGAGGATGAGGTCGGCCACGGCGATTTTGTGGTGGGGATCGACATTGCCGGCTAGAGAGGTGAGCGCTCCATTAGGCATACGGATGGCGAGCACCGGCATGTGCTCAAAGGAATCCGGCATGGAGAGAAGAAGAACGTTCATTCGATTCTTCCTTTTCCGAGGGTCAACCATTGTTAACACGAAGAATCGATGGACGCAATGATGTGGTGTTACATATGTCTGCGGGACATGCTGCGAGGGTCAGCGGGGGCTGTGCCAGGCACCTTAACCAAGGGCTCCAGATTGCCCCATTCAAGCCGAGAAATAAAGGCTTGAATGGGGCTACAGCACCGAAGAATTACTGTGGGCAGGGAACAGCAGAGTGTGTCAGAACTGGATCCGGATAGCTGAACGCGCCATTGAGGGCATTCGATGTTGCACCCATCTCGAACCACTCGTAGAGCACGATATTCTGCGGGTGATAAGTGAAATTCACCTCTTTAATCGGAATGGCAGCTGTTGCGTTCGGCAGAACTTCGATTGGGTCTCCGTTCTCCAGATTGTTTTGACACGCCGTGGAGTTTGCAGGCTGTCCCGGGAACTGCCAATTGGGCGTCGGATTGTCGACAAAAGGATCGTCAAATGATTCGCTGGTCTCGTGCGACAAAGCGGTCACATCCTGAAAACCGCCGCCAAAGATCCCAGGTGAAATCCAGCTCGCGTATTCGGTGACCCAGCGCGATTCCGGAAACACTCCATCGAGGAAATAGGTGTGGAAGCCGAGTGTGCAGCATCCCCCGGGAACATTGGGGTTGTTGACGTTCAGCGAGAACAGATAGGTGTTGGGGAACGCCGTGATGTTGATGCCGTTCGTCGTGAAGTTGCCCAGATTGATCTCATTAACGACTTCGTTGTCAAAAAAGAAATTAAACAGCGGGCTCAGCATCAGCACGAAGGTGCTTCCATCAGATGCTGTTCCGGTAAAGTAGGAACGGGCCTGAATGATATTCCCGTTCTTTAACTGGATATTTACAAAAAATGGGACGGTAATGGTCGTCTTGTTCACCACCTTCGGGATCATCAGCGTATGCCAGTTTTCCCTCCTCACACTATTGAATTCGGCGCGGTGAATCGCGTCGGCATACTCCACCCCATGGCCTGAGGTGTAGTTGAGGGGCTCGAAATTGGGGGATTCGAGCGTCAGATGCTCGAAGGGAGCATAGCTCACGGTCTGGAAGACGCTGCCGTCGGCGTTAAGCAACTGAAGAGACACTTCATCCACATTTGCCGGGTAGACCGTAGTGCCTCCGCGCCGGGGGTCGTTGCCAATCATTGTGAAGCGAAAGTCAGTACCGGCGCTTGGTCCGGCTTGACCGACAAACGCTCCATCGAAGGTGGCCAGCGTATTGAGGCCGTCGATGGTTGGCTTATTAGGGCGCCTCTCGTCGATGTCAAACCTGTCATCGTTTCCGGCGGCTGCGTTGGCATTTGCGTTAGCATTCGGCGTTATGGCTGCAGTCCCTACCCCGCCGCTGATGACCGCGCCAGTTTCCGCATCCAACACCAGCGAGTTGACTGAATAGGTAGCCGTCAAGGTGCTTATCTTGACCGGCGGGCGTTCCGCGTAGTCCGGGTTGGCGCCTGGACCTGCCAGTGAGACAATTCCGGACACCTGTGCAAAGGCGAGACTGGACAGAGCGGGCAGAAAACAACTGAGCACAACTGCACGTGCAGCATTGCGCATGGAGCAACCTCCTGATCCTTAAATTGCGAAGATTTGGGCCCAAGGGGGAGATTTCACATGCTTCCCAGGCAGGCCAATCGGTTGCCACGATACCAAGCCAGCCAGAAAAGCATATCAACTACCGCAGTTCACGATAGCTCTTATGCACGGATTGTCAAGAACATCTTGGTTAGGGCGGAGTTAAAGTTTCGCCCTATAAAATGTCACGCCTTTCAATATTTGAGGTCCGCTCAGATCTCAAAATCGTCCACCATGCAGACAATAATAACGGTTTACGTTATTATCGTATTGCGTTATTATCCGGTTTGAATGATTGTCAGTTTCGCTGATCGCGACACGGAAATTCTCTGGGAAACAGGAAAAAGTCGCAGGATTCCGGCGTCGATTCGCGATGTTGCGAACAAGAAGCTGGCAATCTTGGATGCCGTTGTTGAGTTGTCAGAGCTGCTAGTGCCTCCCGGAAACCGGCTCGAAAAGCTAAAAGGCGACCGTGAGGGGCAGTTCTCAATTCGCATCAATAATCAATATCGGGTTTGCTTTGTGTGGAAAGACAATAATGCTCATCAGGTGGAGATTGTTGATTATCACTGAGGGAATTATGAAGACGTTTGCAGTTCATCCGGGAGAGATTCTTCTGACCGAGTTCATGGAGCCGATGGGATTGACTTCCTACCGGCTGGCCAAGGAAATTGGGGTACCCGTGCCTCGTGTGCATGATATTGTGCGCGCCAGGCGCGCGATTTCAGCTAACACCGCCCTGCGTCTGGGGAAGTACTTTGGGATATCGGCGCAATTCTGGCTCAACTTGCAGAACCGTTTTGATCTGGCAGAGGCCGCCCGGGACAAGACGATTGCCAAGGTGAAGCAGCGAGTGTCAGAGGCGGCATAATCTCAGAGTTTGTTTACTAATCAAATGCTGGATTGTAGTCAATCCAGCCACTTTGTCTGCTGGATTGAATATGCTTTTCGGCTTCAGATAGTGCTTCCTGCCGGCTTAAACAGCAGATCTCACGATAACCTGTCGACTCTTTCTTGAATGGCACTATTTGTTTGACTGTTCCCTCATAGATACGCACAGCGAATTTGTCGCCATCATACGATGCTGAAATCTGTCGATAGTGCCTTTGTGGATTGTCGCTGTAGAGAGTAACTGTTCGCAGGATTTGTTCGTTTGCCCGAGAAGTTTAGCAAGAGGGCGGTGGGCTCAACTCCAACCGCCGCTTGCTCAGATGGGGCACCTAATCTACTTTCCTGCGGCCTCCAATGTAGAAGCCGCACGGCTGATGGCTTCAGTCAGCGTTGACAACTGAGCAGCGGCGCGGGTGCTGTCCTTAGCGTCGATGGCTTCGTTTACTCCGGGAATGACGACGGCAGCGTAGCCGGTGTATTCGCCGGGGGCGTAGATGGTGTGCTTGAACCACGGACGGTTGGGCAGGCCGGCGGATGAGAGGAAGTCATCTTCGACCTGGCGTAGCTTGGTATTGAGTTCGGTTGGGTTGGCGGGGATGGCTTGCTGCTGCTTGTTCACGGTTTCGGCGGCAGTGGTGAAACGCTGCGCCGCGGCGAGGGCCGGGGCGAAGTCGAGGCCTGAAACTTTGGCGTCGTCGGCCTTCTTTTTCGCGGCATTGAGGTATTCGGTGATTTCCTTGCCGTAGGTCACATAGTCGTAGGGCAGCACGTCGGTGTCAGCCATGTGCAGCACTTCAATGCCGAAGACGCGGGCCTGCTGCTGCTCGTAGACAAAGGTGGGGTCAGCGTTTTTGATGAACCAGTTGTAGTTGTCGAAGACGGAGTGATACACGCCGTAGGGGCCGCCGGAGCCGATGTCGGTTGACGGTACGCCGAGGTGCTGGATGAAGGGCGTGTAGTCGGAGCCACTGCCGAGGTCGCCGATTTCAACGTCGCTGTCCTTGTGTGCCGGCTGGCCCATATGCTCGTCGGCGGAGTGGCGGCGCGATTCGCCATTTGCCTGGCTCTTCTTCCACTGGTCGTAGACGGTGCCGCCTTTGGGGCTGGGGACTTCCTTTGTGACCTGACGGATAAAGATTTTGAGCGACGGTACGGCGGAGGCGTCGAAGTTGGGGCCGGCCACGCCGACGTCGGTGTTGAAGTAAGCCACAGCTTTGCTCAACGCAGTTGCATTGTCTTCGGCCCATTCCGTCGAGCCGATGAGTCCTTCTTCTTCCGCATCCCAGCTTGCGAAAATGACGGTCCGCTTCGGCTTCCAACCTGTCTTGAGCAACTCGCCGACACCGTGCACGGTTTCAAGCATGGCCGCGGTGCCGCTGTTGGGATCGACCGCGCCATAAACCCAGGCATCACGATGATTGCCGGCGACGACCCAGTCATCGGGCCATTCAGTGCCGGGGATTTTGCCGATCACGTCCCAGATGTCGCGGTAGGCGTAGTCCTGCTTGAGAACCATGTGGACTTTTACGCTGTCGCTTCCGCCGACGTGATAGGTAAAGGGTAATGCGCCCTGCCATTCATGCGGAACGGTCTGGCCGCCGAGCGCTTCAAGAATGGGCGCGGCGTCGTGGTAGGAGATGGGCGTGGCGGGAATCTGCGGCATGTTTGGCGCGGTGGCCGGGTTGATGCGCTTTGATTCAGGCAGGTCGGACGTGGAGGCGATGCCGGGCGTGCTGGCGTCGCCGGGATACTTGAAGAGGAACTGCACCGCGCCGCGCTGCACTCCTGTCTCAGGGCGGTAGGGGCCTTTGGGATACATGTCGCCACGGAAGTAGCCGTCATCAGCCGGGTCGGAGTAGATAATGACGCCGGCTGCGCCGCGCTGCTGGGCGATGTAAACCTTGACGCCGCGGAAGTTTCCACCATAGCGCGTGATGACGATTTTGCCCTTGACGCTGATGCCGAGGTCGTCGAGTTTTTTGAAATCTTCAGGGCGGCCGTAATTGGCGTAGACGACTTCTGCGGTCAGGTCTCCGGAGGGTGAGGAGCCATTGAAGGGCATGACGACGCGCGGATCGTCGTCGAACGGGTCGCCGGCAACGTGCTCTGGCGTGGGGCCGGTCATCAGTGTTTTGCCACTGGCATCGGTTGCGGTGACATGGATTTCTTTCGGCAGATTGAGCCATGCCTTGTAGGTCACGATCGAGGTGTCGAGCCCGGCGGCCTTGAACTTGTCGGCGACGTAGAGGGCGGTGTCGTGGTCTTCCTTCGATCCTGCGATATGGGGCGCGGCGGTCAGCGTTTTGAGTTCTTCACCAGCGAGTTTGGCGTCGGGCACGGCGAGAAACTGCTGGTCAATTTTTGCCTGCGCGGAGAAGTCGCGATAGCCGAAGACGGACTTGGGTGTGCCGGAATCCTGCGCGGGCAGGGAAATGACGAATGCGGAAAGGCAGAGGGAAGTGACAAGAGCACTACGGTTCAAAGGACTGCTCCCAGGGTGAAATGATGTGCAAAACACACAGATTACACTAAGGGTTGAGGGGCGTGGGTTCCTAATTCAGTTCATGGTTTCCCACCCTATCGCAAACTACGCGATAGGATGGGGCACCCGTGTGTTGTGCAGATGCTGAAAGAAGGTAGGCGGGGCCGTGGCTGAAGAGACAGTGCAGACGGAGGTGAATCCGGAGCTTGAAGCCGATCTTGTGCTGGAGCTGCCGGTTGCGGGGACACGCTGGCCTCCGATTGCGCGCGCGCTGCGCAACCATGACTACCGGTTGTTCTGGAGCGGATGCCTGGTCTCGAATATCGGCACCTGGATGCAGAATGTGGCGCAGGGCTGGCTTGTGCTGGAGCTTTCCAACTCATCGTTCTGGCTGGGGATGGTGGGGTTCGCGGCCTCGTTCCCGTTTCTGCTGTTTACGCTTTTTGGCGGCGTGATCGCCGACCGCGTGAGCAAGCGACATCTGCTGATTGGCACGCAATCCGCGCAGATGATTTTCGCCTTTGTGCTGGCGGGGCTGACATATTTCAAGATCATTACAATTGGACAACTGGCGCTGCTGGCGTTTCTTACCGGCGTATCAAATGCGTTGAATGCGCCTGCATACCAGGCGCTGGTGCCGCGGCTGGTTCCTCCGGAAGATCTGCAGAACGCAATTGCGTTGAATTCCGCACAGTTCAACACGTCGCGCATCGTAGGACCGACGCTGGGCGGCTATGCAATGGCGTATTTCGGCATGACTGGGAATTTTCTGCTGAACGGCTTCAGCTTCCTGGCTGTGCTTTGGCCGCTGCACCGGATGCGATATCCGGAAGAAAAGCGGGAGCGCCATGCAAGCGTGCTGCGAAGTCTGCATGAAGGCATCGTGTATGTGCGGCGCTCGCCGGAAATGTCAGCGATTGTGATGCTGATTGCCAGCGCCAGCCTGTTTCTGCTGCCGTTCATCACGTTTATTCCTTACTTTGCCAAAGACGTGCTCAACGCAGGCGAGCGCGGACTCGGATTTTTGATGGCGTGCTCGGGCATAGGCGCGTTGACAGCGGCGGGCATGATTGCAGCGTTGCCGAGAATTCGCTGGCGCGGGCGGGTGATTGTTTTCTGCGGCCTGTTTGTGATGACGGCGGTGATTGTCTTCAGCTATTCGCGCATCTTTGCGCTGTCGTCGGCGATGTCATTTTGCGAAGGTTTCGGTATGGTCACCAGCCTTTCAACGGTGAACGTGACCATGCAGCAGCTATCAAGCGACGAGATGCGCGGACGGGTGATGAGCATCTACGCGACGAGCTTTCTTGGTCTGCCTCCGGTAGGGTGCCTGATTATCGGCGTGCTGTCACGGCACATGGCGGCAGAGCACGCCATCGCCGCGATGACCGGGCTCGCGATGGTGTGCTATCTCGGGTTCTATATGCGGTCGAAGGCGCTGCGCGAGTTGGATTGAAGTTACGGTTGTGCTGCGCGCCTGCGGCGGCCGCTCATCAGATAAATCGTAGCGCGGGGATCAAACAAGGGATCACCAGCAGTCTCGATGCCATCGACCCGAGGGATGGGGTCGAAGATAATCTGGCGCTGCTCTGCTTCATTGTTGGGAGCGAATGCGTTCAGAGTGATTTCCCCGAATTTCAAGGCAGGTCGATCTTCCGGCCACTGAATCGTGGCATTGTCCACAACGTCATCTTGTCCGGCCAGCTGCACGGAAATTTCGAATTTGATTGGCCCGGCCATGAGTCTGCCTGCCAATTCATCAAAAAGGTAGTTGGGACCTTTGGCAGCGGCGTCGTCCGCCTCGATGTATTCGGTTCCGAATTCAGGGAAGACGCGATAACGGCCGTGGCTGACGCTTCCATCTGGACTTGTGAATTTGAACGCGCTGACAGCGAAGAAGTGTTCCCGCGCAAAGCTTGTGGGAAAAGGCTTGGGCATTTGCACGAAGGCCAGAGCCGCCGGATGCGAGCCGAGGAACTGCTCAATGGGATTCGGATGCGGGGCCGACGGGCCGCTGGCAGCGACTGCGCGCAGGAATTCGAGAAATTCCTCGGCAGTACGGGTGGGGAAACTGTTCGCGGAGTGGCTCACGATGTCGGTATGAACATGCTCGGCGAGATGGAAGCGGATGGCGCAGCCGCGCGGGCTGGCTCCCTGCGGATCGTTATCAGCAACGGACGGAACTCCTGCGAAGTCGGAGAAGCGCACGGAGACGGGCGTAGAAGAGTTGTGGATATGGGGAGCTTTGGTCAATGCCTGCGCTTCCTGCGAGGGAACAAATGTGCCCGTTAAAAGCACACCCTTTGCGTGCGCTGCGCGGAAGCCTGGGTGATAGCCCCCATCGACGTTGTCGAATGCCTGCAACAAATCTTTACCGAGAGCTAGAGCCTTTTCATCTGTGGGTAGCGGCATTACAGAATCTCCGACGTGGAATAGTTATCTTGTTACTCTAGGCGCAACGAGCAGATTTAATATTACGGGACTGCAAATTTGAGAGCCTTCCTTCACAGCTTAAGCAGCGCGATCAGCGTTCAGCACGGCAGCTTGGATTGTTTGCTTTTGGAATCGCTAGAAATGTAATGCTGGCTGCGGCGAATGTGAGCTTTCCCGCATGAACAGGTGCGCCTTTCAACTGCGGGAGAGCGTCATTCGCGCCTAATTCGAGTTCATGCCCGTTGAGGTCGACGTGCGTGCTCATTAAATCGCCGGATGAGAGAGTATAGCGTTCGGCCGGGCTGGGCATATCCAGCGATTGCGCCTCATTGCGGTCGGTATTGATGACGAGCACGGCTACGCCTCCGGGCTTGCCGCGCAAACAATGCGCGTAGATATGAAGGCCATTCGCAGAAGATGCACCGGGATCAAGAACTGTGGTTCCCATGAGCCTTCGCCAGAGAAGTGCGGCCCAGTAGTTGGGTCGAGGTTCCAGAGTAGTTTCGTCGAGCAGGCCGTAATCGCTGGCATCAAGCGTGTTGTGCATCACCACCTGGACGCCGTGATGGGCCAGAGTTCCCAACTGATTGAGATAGCGGAAGCTGTCGAGGAATGTTGATGCCCAGGGATTGCCTCCACATGCGGCATCGGCGGTCTCGGTGAGCCAGAGCGGTTTGCCAGGGTCAAATTTGTCGCGGAGATTTGCATAGAACGCTTCCACTTGATCGGTGCGCGCGAGCCATTCATCGGAGAGTGCCGCTTCCTGCGTAGTTTGCATGGCAGCGCCACCCATACCTGCGCATCGTTTGGAAACGGCGCCATAGAAGTGATAGGAGAAAGCATCGAAGACAGGGCCTGTTGCCTGGAGCAGGTCTTCGCTTCTGAGTACGCCGGGCATCGATGCGGGCATCAGCGTTCGCCCTTCCCCTACCGATCCGGGGCCGAGAATCACCATGTCCGGAGCGGTTTTGCGGATGAATGGCACGAAGACGGAAATGTCGCGTCCGTAGGCCGCCGCGTCATAGCCTTTTGGCGCTCCGCCGAGGGTCGCGATCGTTGGCTCATTCATGAATTCGGCGGCGGCGATGCTGCCGCCAATCGAATGAGTGTACGCGAGGAATTTGGCTGCTTCCGCGGGAGTCCACACGCCTGCCGCATCGCGCGTGCCCGCGCTGGTGGCGAAGGAGGTAACGATCTTTGCATCGACGGCGTGGGAAAAATCGACGACGCTCTTCCACTGCTCGCGTGTGAGCACGCCGTTAAAGCCAGTGGGGGGAGTTTTCGGCGGCGGGCCAGCTGAATCCTGAAAATACGTGGTGTTGGCCCACGTTCCGCTGACGCGCATGTAGGATGGCCCCAGTGCGGCAGCCAACTTGCGCCGGCGTGGATTCGCGAAATCGATAGGCGGACGGTACTGATACATATTGGGGTTCATACCGGCGGGTGTGTGCGATTCGGATGAATCGGTCGGCGGTTCCTGAGCTTGCGTCTGGTTGTAGGGCTTCCAGAAGCGTCCCCCGGTGACTTCAAGCATTTCGATATTGAGGGAGAGGAACCGCTCGTCAACGGAGCCGATACGGGTCATAGTTGCTGGCGTGAGGGAAATAGGAGACTTGTCATCGCCGCCTGCATACGCTGCTGTGATTCCGAGCATGGCCAGTGCCGCAGCCGCGCAGAATTTTGAATATCGGTTTTTGCTCATGCGCACCGGCGTAATCGCCCCCAAACATTTATGCCACTAACTGCGTGCAGTGCGCGCAGCGCTTTGCTTCGACAGGAATATCGCTGAGGCACTGCGGGCAGGGATGTGTCTTGGGCGGCTCGGCAGGAGCGGGGAAGAAGCGGGCCAGCAGCTTGTTTACGGGCAGTACAAAAAGGAAGTAGACGGACGCTGCAATCAGCAGGAAGGAGATAAGTGAATTGAGAAAATTGCCATAGGTAATCTTGCCGCCATTGAGTTGAAAAACGAGGGCAGAGAAGTCGGGCTTCTTGAAGATTGCGGCGATCAGCGGGTTGATGATGTCCTTCACCAGGGAATTGACGATCGCGGTGAAAGCAGCGCCAATGACGACCGCCACAGCCAGATCCACTACGTTACCGCGCAGAATGAAATCACGAAATCCCTTTAACATGCCTGTTTCCTCCAAGTCGCAATACGCTGACATCCTACAGCACAACTCGTCTCGATTGTGAAGTGGAACCATACAGAGTGGCGCCCGGTTTGTAGGATGGGCAGCGCGTCAAGTATTCTGCTTCGTGCTTAAAAAGCAGGAGCGGTGAATTGAGAAAAGTAGCGGCAAGCGCGGACGAGGCGGTGCGGGACATTCCGGATGGCGCGACGATCATGATCGGCGGCTTTGGGTTAGCGGGTATTCCGGAAAACCTGATTGCCGCGCTGGTGCGGCGTGGCGTAAAGGGACTGCACACGATCAGCAACAACATGGGAGTGGATGGCTCCGGCATGGGCCTCATGTTGGAGGCTGGTATGATCTCGTCGCATTCCGGCAGCTATGTAGGCGAGAACAGGCTGCTTGAGGGCAAGGTACTCAAGGGCGAACTGGATCTCACGCTCATTCCCCAGGGGACGCTTTCCGAGCGCATCCGCGCTGGCGGCGCGGGGATTCCCGCATTCTATACTCCTGCGGGCGTGGGAACGCTGGTGGCTGAGGGCAAAGAGACGCGAGAGTTCGATGGCAGGCCGTATCTTCTGGAGCGATGGCTGCGTGCTGACTTCGCGCTGGTGAAGGCGTGGAAAGGCGATACCCTGGGGAACCTGATTTACCGTAAGGCTGCGCGAAATTTTAATCCGATGATGGCGACTGCGGCGAAAGTGACAATTGCAGAAGTCGAGCATCTGGTTGAGCCGGGACAAATCGATCCCGATCAGGTGGTTACGCCGGGAATTTACGTGAAACGCATTATCGAGGGTGAGAAATACGAGAGGCAGATCGAGCGCAGGACGCTGCGCAAAGCCTGACCATAGCATCAAAGTTTTCTTAAATTATGCTTGCGTTCTGAGCGGTCCTGTGGCATAAATACTACGTGATGCGTACTACTCGTAGCGTAGTAGATGATAAAGATGGCCTGGGGCACTATTCGGACCCGCCGCTGCTGGTGCTTGCCAGCCTCGCGGATGGGCCAAAGCATGGGCACGCCATGATCGAGGACATTCTTCGGATGTCGGGTACCCGGCTTGGGCCGGGCACTTTGTATGGCGCAATCGCCCGGTTGGAAAAGCAGGGGCTGATAAAGCCACTGCCTGCTGACGAGCGACGCTATCCTTACCGATTGACATCGCAGGGCGAGAAGGTGCTGCGCGCGCAGCTGGCGACTCTACGAAGGTTCGTGCGCGCAGGCTTGCAGAAGCTGGAGGCGTGATGCGACCCGATTTGATTGAAGTTTTGTTGCGCCTATACCCGCACTGGTGGCGGAGTCGTTACGAGGCGGAATTTACGGCCCTGCTTGAAGAAACGCCGCCGGGACTTGCCAGCCTGCTGGACATCGTTGTGTGCGCCATTTCTACACGAGTGAGTTTGTTTGTGGAGGAAACAATGGTTCATCCTGTTCAACGCGCTTTGCCGGCTTTGTTCGCGGCATGGCTGATTGCCGTCGCTGCTGGAATTAATCTATGGGCCTCTGTCGATGACAATCCGCTCGTGGCTTCGATGCGAAGCCATGCGCCGTGGATGAACAGTTGGCTGGCGATTGAGCTTGGTTCGCTTCTTGGACTGGCTGCGGTTATGGCGGCGGGGCTGCCCCTGCTGGTTGCGGTGTTCAGGCAAACGCAAGGCGCACAGCGGCGCCAAATGTTGGTTCGACTCATGGCATTGCCGGTGGGAGCGGCTGTGGTATTGCTTTGGATCGGAACGGTGTTGATCGGAACGCGTGGTCATTGGGCGCCATTGCCCTGGGCGGTTACCGGCGACTGGTTCGTTGCGCCGGGGTGGCCTTCGTTGCTGACACGCTGGATATTCGGCGTGACGACGCTTGTTCTGCTGCTCGCGACAGGTTTATGCAGTGCGATTGGTTTTCGTCAGATGATTCAGGAGGCGGCAGCTCCGAGTCTTCTTCATTGGCGATTTGTAGGCCGGATGTCAATTGTGGTGCTTGCCGCATCACTTCTGCTGATGGCAATTGCTACAGGGTTGTGGGGACTGTTCGCCAGTCAGTATGCGTCTGCGATCTTTCATGCGAACTTCGGAGGGCTATTGAACCTCAGCACGTTCTCATCCTGGTTATTGAGTTTCATTTTGTTCACTGTGGCTGCCGTAATCGCAATCCGCAGCGCACGGCAGTACAACGCAGGCGTCGCTTTACTTTGACGGCGTGTGCGTTTGCCGAATCTGCTCCTGCAATTGAGAGCAAAGGCCCCGATACTTCATCACAAAGCGTGCATCGGCAAAGAGAGTTACCGCGCCGATAAAGAAGGATGCGGCAAGAAGCCACTTCTGTGGTTTTGTCATCGCCTTGGGCATCTGTCGGAAGCACAGCGCGATGGCAAATGCCGCAAGAGTCGCGCAGACAGTCATCGATGGCAGACGGTCGCAGTAGATTCCGTGTGAGCCGAACGCGAGCCACGCGGATGCGGCTGCGATCATCACGGAGATGACGAGTGTCACAAGGGGCCTGGATTTCATCTGGATCATGCGAGAACTGTTTGTCTAGATTGTCAGCTTAGACGAACCGGCACAAAGCCCAGTGCCTTCACAAATAATTCAGGCAATCATTTCTTTCAGATGTGGGCTGATTTTCAGTTTTGCTTCCGTGGCATTTTGTACGTCAGCGATGGTGAGCCCGGGAGCAATCTCGTCGAGCACCAGGCCCGCGGGCGTGACGCTGATCCATGCCATTTCCGTGGCGACGGCGTCGACGACTTTGAGGCCTGTGATCGGCAGTGTGCAGCGGTGGAGAATTTTTGGCTTGCCGTCTTTCGTGGTGTGCTCCATGGCGACAATAACGCGCCGGGCGCTGGCGACGAGGTCCATGGCGCCACCCATGCCCTTGACCATTTTCCCGGGAATCATCCAGTTAGCGAGGTTGCCTTCTTCGTCGACCTCCATGGCGCCTAGAATGCTGAGATCGATGTGGCCGCCGCGGATCATGGCGAATGAATCGGCGCTGGAAAAATAGGATGTGCCCGGAAGCTCAGTAACGGTTTCCTTGCCGGCATTGATGAGGTCAGGGTCTTCTTCGCCTTCAGTGGGATATGGGCCAACGCCCAATATGCCGTTTTCAGACTGCAGAACGACCTCAACACCGGAAGGGACGTAATTTGCGATCAAGGTCGGCATGCCAATGCCGAGGTTCACGTAATAGCCGTCGCGTAATTCGCGCGCGACACGCCTGACGATGCGCTCGCGTTTTTGGCTCTCCTGCTGTTTGCCAGACGTAGAGGGTGTGGCGTTGGATAGAGTAGACATAGTGGTCGTTTTCGAGATGCCTCCGGCGTTTTTCAATCTTCGGGCGCGGTCGCTGGCGCGCGGAACCATTTTAGTCCTTGGAAGCCTGGCGATGGCCTTTGCAATGTCGGGCTTCCCCAATGCACGGCCATCCCTGGAACTTATCCTGCCTGCTTTTCTTGCGCTTTATGGGACGTATGACACCGCGCGTTGCTTGCAACTGCGCTGGAGTTTTTATCATGGAGGCGTACTGCTGTTGCTCTACATGGATGTGATGGCGCTGGCGATGATTTTCTTCCTTCTGCTTTACCCCTATGGAGGATGGATCCAGTAGGCCTGCTTTCAGTCGCCCTTCAGGCAGCAAAGATTGCAAGGCATTGCAGATGAGGAATTACACGCCCGTAGTGTCAAAAGTGCACGATTCGGGGCGGCCCACTTGGCCTTGTACCTGTCAGAATGTCCGGGGAACTAGTACCGCTATGCGGTACATCTTTTGTATCCCAGACTTGCCAGGAAGATAAGCAGGAATGATCTCATCAGCAAAAGATTTGTTAGTTTTGCGTTAGTCCTGGGTTGTGACTTTAAGCTAACTTCCACAAACTCATTAAGTTACCAGAGGAAATGACTATAGTGCACGAGATATGTGCATTGAGCGTCAACAATTCTAACAAGTTGTTGTTTCCAAAAGAGTTCTCTTCGCGTATCTTTTGGCACAAAGAATGCACTAGTAAGCTGTTCAAGTGTCGATAAAAATAAGCAGTTGTGTGTCTGATATCGCTTTAGGTAACCCACAAAATTAAGGAGAGAGTTTGTGAAGAAGCTTTGGGCCCGTAGTATGTGGTTTGGAATTTCTGCTTTGATTCTTGGTGTTGTGTCCACTCAAGCTTATGCTGGCATTACAGGTAGCGATCCCCGCCCGCCAAAGACGGGCAATGGCCTGGTAATTGGACTTGCAAACGATAGTACGCTGGTGGCCGGGATTACCGGCAGCGACCCGCGTCCGCCAAAGACGGGCAATGGCCTGGTAGCCGGGATCACCGGCAGCGATCCCCGCCCACCGAAAACGGGCAATGGCCTGGTAGCTGGCATTACGGGCAGCGATCCGCGTCCGCCGAAGACCGGCAATGGTCTGGTAGCTGGCATTACGGGCAGCGATCCGCGTCCGCCGAAGACCGGCAATGGTCTGGTAGCTGGCATTACGGGCAGCGATCCGCGCCCGCCGAAGACCGGCAATGGTCCGGTAGCTTAATCCTCATGGGACTTGCATCCTCCCGAAATCGGAACTCCTCAACTGAGTTTCGATAAAACGTGCTGAATCTGCACTTCCCC